>OLSC01000674.1_pt1 | contig 39704 bp, 35 predicted proteins | sample 1672881 | NCBI WGS metagenome assembly OLSC01 (sample SAMEA3136733, study PRJEB25190) | human gut metagenome | biome: human gut; feature: human-associated habitat; material: faeces | place: Austria | collected 2013
GCTTTGTTTTCCTATTATTATAATAAGAATTATATGATTTAATAAATAATATAACTGGGAGGTAATAAAATGTATCCAACAAGGGAAGAAGCATGGGAAATTTTCACTGAATACAACAAAGATGAACATCTAATAAAACATGGATTGACTGTAGAAGGGGTAATGAGACATTTCGCCAACTTATATGGTGGCAATCCTGATGAATGGGGAGTAGTAGGACTACTTCACGATGTCGATTATGAATTATATCCAGAAGAACACTGCAAAAAAACTATAGAAATACTACAAGATAAAGGTATAGACGAAGAAGTAATTCGTGCAATAATAAGCCATGGATATGGTCTTGTAAACGATGTAAAACCAGAAACAGATATGGAAAAAGTTTTATATACAGTAGATGAATTGACAGGTCTTATAACAGCGGCTGCTATAATGAGACCATCAAAAAGTGTATTAGATATAACACTTAAATCTGTTAAAAAGAAATATAAATCAAAAGGATTTGCAGCAGGGGTAAACAGAGAAGTAATCGAAAATGGATGTAAGATGTTAGGAAAAGAATTAAATGAAGTTATAGAAGAGACTATTTTAGGTATGCGCGAAGTTGCAGAAGAAATAGGTCTTAAAGGGGATCTTTAAATATAGTCTATTTTAGAGATGATAGAAGAAGCTAAAAAATATGGTGAAATTGCAATGCTTATAAATGGAGCGGGAGTTTCTCCAAGCCAAGTATCTATAGAGACTATTTTAAAAGTAGACCTTTATGGAACAGCAGTATTATTAGAAGAAGTAGGTAAAGTGATAAAAGAAGGTGGAGTTGGAGTAACGATATCTAGCCAATCAGGATATAGAATGAAAGATTTAGGAGCAGAAATTGACAATCAACTAGCGACAACACCAACAGAAGAACTTTTAGATTTAGAAGTTTTACAAATTAAAAATATAAAAGATACTCTACATGCATATCAACTTGCAAAACGTTTTGCAAAACGTTGCAATGTAAAACGTGTAATGGGTTGTGCTGTAAAATGGGGAGAAAAAGGAGCAAGAATAAACTCTATCTCATCTGGAATAGTTGTTACACCTTTAGCAATAGACGAATTCAACGGTCCAAGAGGCGATTTTTATAAAAATATGTTTGCAAAATGCCCAGCGAGAAGACCGGCAACTGCAGACGAAGTGGCAAATGTAGCCGAATTATTGATGAGTCCTAAGGGTGCATTTATAACAGGAAGTGACTTTTTAATAGATGGAGGCGCTACAGCATCTTATTTCTATGGGGCATTAAAATCAGAAAAATAGAATATAAATTATTAAATAAATTAAAAAACATCTCTATATCATAAATACTTAGAGATGTTTTTTAGTTAAAATATAGAAAATAAAATAATTTGAATAATATTTAATATTAACCAAATACTATATATAATAAGCATGCTAAGGAGATATTTTACTATGAAAAAGCAAAATATATTTAATATAATTCACATGATAATATATTTAATCTATGCTTTATGCATAGGATATTTTGTTACAGTAAGAGATTTTCGATCAATTATTTTATCAATTTTAAGCTTAATCGGAATTATAATTTTAGTTATACTAAATAAAAAGTATAATCATCTATTTGGAAATTTACTTGTAACGACCTTAATTATTTTTATACCAATAGCAATAATCGGCGGTACTTGTTTTGATTTCTATCGATTTAATCATTTTGACGATGTTTTGCATATAACATCTGGTTTTATTGGATGTATGGCAGCAAAAATAATATTTTATTTTAGCCAAAATGAAACAAATACACGTAGAAAGAGATTATTCTTTGTTATATATATGTTTATGTTTAGTATGGGTGTTGCAAGTATATGGGAGCTTATTGAATTTGGGCTTGATAAGTATTTAGGATTTGACTGTCAAGCAGGAGGTCTTACAGATACTATGTTTGATATACTTGACTGTCTAGTTGGAAGTATTATCGCGACAACATACTATTACTTTAAAATAAAAAAGCAAGATGTAAATTAAATTGCCATCTCCTATATTTTAATAAAATAATAAAAACGTCCCTCTTATAATTTAGTGGGGCGTTTTTAAATTATTTTATATAGAGCTATACTTATTATTATGATAGAATATGTTTATTATATATTTTGCTGAGTAAAGAATATAAATAAATATTTATCAAAGGGAGGATAGTTAATGTCAAACAATGAAAAACAAACGAATAATGAAACGCGCGACAGTTTTACATCGAAGACGGGATTTATACTTGCTTGTATAGGTTCTGCAGTAGGGATGGGAAATATATGGCTATTTCCTTATAGAGTAGGTCAATTTGGTGGAGCTGCGTTTTTAATTCCTTATCTAATATTTATCATCCTGTTAGGATATACAGGTCTTATGGGGGAGTTCGCTTTTGGTAGAATGACACAAACAGGTCCAATAGGATCGTTTAAAAAAGCATTAGAAACAAAAAATAAAAAATGGGGTGGGATTCTAGGTGCAATACCAGTTTTAGGAGCATTTGGAATAGCTGTTGGATATGCAGTTGTTGTAGGATGGTTTTTAAGATTCTTAGTTGGATTTATAACTGGAAGTGCAATGGCATCTTCAGATAGCGCCCTTTATTTTGGAGAAATAGCAGGACCTTTTGGTAGTATAATATGGCATATAATTGCTCTTATTATAGTATCTATAATACTTGTTTCAGGTGTAGCAAAAGGTATCGAGATAATGAATAAGATAATGATGCCGGCATTTTATATATTATTTATAATAGTTATGGTAAGAGTATTTATGTTAGATGGAGCGATTGATGGACTTAAATATTTAGTTGTGCCAGATTGGGCTTCTTTAGCAGAACCTAAAACATGGATTTATGCATTAGGACAGGCATTTTTCTCACTTTCTCTAGCGGGATCTGGGATGATAGTTTATGGAAGTTATCTAAAAAGAGATGTAGATATTATATCTAGTGCAAAAAATACAGTAATATTTGATACTTTAGGTGCATTTTTAGCAGGGTTAGTTATAATACCAGCTGTTTTTGCATTTAATTTAGACCCAGCATCAGGACCACCACTGTTATTTATAACAATACCATCAGTATTTAAATTAATGCCGTTTGGTAGACTTTTCGGAATAATATTCTTTGTATCTGTTTTATTCGCCTCAATAACTTCTTTAATGAATTTATTAGAAGTACCAATAGAAGCAGTACAAAGTACATTTAAATTAAATAGAAAAGTTTCAGTTGCAATAGTAGTGATAGCAGCATTCTTATTAGGATTATTTGCTGAAGATGGAGATGCATTAGGAATGTTAATGGACTTCGTATCAATTTATATAATTCCACTAGGTGCATTTATATCAGGTGTTATGTTCTTCTGGGTTATAGGAATTAAAAAAGCAAAATCAGAAATAGAATGTGGCTCAGAGAAAAAATTAGGAAAATTGTTTGAAATAAGTGCTAAATATGTATTTGTATTTTTAACAGTATTTGTACTTATAGCTGGTATTCTTTTAGGAGGAATAGGCTAAATATAATAGAAATAATTAAATAAAATCATATAAAAATCCCCTCTAGTATCTAGAAGGGATTTTTATAATACAGAGAAAATTATATTTATAATTTAGAATATTATAATAATTTATAAATTATAGATAAGCATTATAAATTATGGATAAGTGTAATTGATATATATGTATGTAAAAAATGAGGTGAAAAGATGAACAAAATAAGCTTTAATTATGAAGGGCGAGAGTTGGCTGTTGATATTATATATAGAAAAAGAAAAAACATATCTTTAAAAGTAAGTCCAAAAGAAAATATACAAATAATAGCACCACATAAAGTTTCTTCAGATTTATTAAAAAAAGTACTACAAGATAATTCAAAGTGGATACTATCTAAATTAAATAAATTTAAACATTTTGATGACACTATTATAAAAAGAGATTATGAAGATGATGAAATATATTATTATATGGGCAAACAATATAAACTTAAAATATTAAAAGATATGAATTTACAAAATAAAAATAATAAAAACTATAACTATATAGAGTTAAAAGGCGACAATATAGAAATTAGAACAAATAATTGGGAAAAAGATCATCTAAAAGAAAGTCTAAAAAAGTGGTATAAACTGAGAAGTGAAGAGATAATAATGGATAGAATTGATTATTTAAGAAGCAAAAGTGATGATTTTAGAAAAATTGAGCCAAACTTAGTAAAAGTTAAAGAACAAAAGAAAATTTGGGGCAGTTGTAATACATCTAAGAATATATATATAAATTCTAAAATATCAATGCTGCCACTAGATGCGATTGATTATATAATTGCTCATGAGTTTTGTCATATAATTTATATGAATCACTCAAAGGATTTTTATAAATTAGTTCAAAATATTATACCTAATTACAAAGAAATAGTATTATGGCTTAAGGAAAATAATTATAAATTTGTATTATAGGAGTTGTTATTCTTGTTTTTTAAAAATATAATTATAAATTATGAATTTTAAGTTAATTAAAATTAAGTTTTTTGTGAATATGATAAATTTTCTAAAAACTTAGAAAAAATGATTGACTTAATATACCAATACAAATATAATATAAATATAATAAATGAGAAATAAATAAAAGCTTTGACGGAGACAAAAATGTTCATTGATTAATTACAGAGAGTCGGTGTTGCTGAGAGCCGGTGTTAATTTGAGCATATAATGATCACTCCTAGCTTCCGTATTGAACAGGTAACTTATTAAATATGGACGTCTGCTAACGTTACATAGCTATAGTTAAGATTTGCTCTGACTAGAAAAATGAGGGATAGTCATTTATTGTATGGCTATAAATAAGGTGGTACCGCGGAATATAACTTTCGTCCTTATGAGTAATAAAGTGTTGCTTATATAGGAGAAAGTTTTTTTATTGCAAAAATTCCTATAAAGCACACAGATTTGAAAAAAATACTTAAATTTCAATGAATTAATTTATAGGGGGTAAAAACAATGAGAAGAAACGTATATGCAAAATTAAATCAAGGTATGGATTCATTTTTAAGAGTAGCCATGACATTAAGAAGAAAAGAACTATCTATAGAAGAAATAAGTATGAATAGAGAACAATCAGGAATGTATCTTACAATAAATGAAGATGAAACATCTTTAGAAGAAGTAGTAAACCATATGAGAAAATTATATGATGTAACTGATTTACATGTTCAATAATAAAGAGAATAATCAAAATATTTAAAAAGATAAGAAAAATAAAATATTAACAAAGAAAAATATTGAAAAAAATGGAAATGTAATATATAATACTTATAAAAAAGCAAAGAGTAAAAAATACTTATAAAAAACAAATAAAAATAATTAATTGCTTTAAAATATAAAATAAAAACTAAGTTACAGTTTAAAACTTAAAACTATTATTTGATAATTGAATTATAGTTTTATACTTAAGAAGATAATCTATTTTTATAGTTTTATCACTAAAAATAATTAATATATATAAATAACAAGGGGGATTTTCACTAATGAGAATGTTTTATGACAAAGATGTAAGCATGGATGCTTTAAAAGGGAAAAAAGTTGCAATACTAGGATATGGTAGTCAAGGCCATGCTCATGCACAAAATTTAAGAGACAGTGGAGTAGATGTAGTAGTTGGGTTACACGAAGGATCAAAATCAGGAGTTAGAGCTAAAGAAGATGGTTTTGAAGTATTAAGTGTAGCAGATGCTACTAAAGCAGGAGATATAGTAATGTGTTTATTACCAGATGAAGTTCAAAGGGTAGTATACGCTGAAAGCATAAAAGATAACTTAAGAGAAGGACAAACATTAGCATTTGCTCATGGATTTAATATACATTTTGGATATATAACACCACCAGAATATGTAGACGTAATAATGGTTGCACCTAAAGGACCAGGTCACTTAGTAAGAAGTGTATACAAAGAAGGAAGCGGTGTACCAGATTTATTCGCAGTTTACCAAAACTACACTGGTAAAGCTGAAGAAACAGTTTTAGCTTATGCAAAAGGGATAGGTGGAACTAGAGCTGGTGTACTTGAAACAACATTTAAAGAAGAAACAGAAACAGATTTATTCGGTGAACAAGCAGTTCTTTGTGGTGGATGCGAAGAATTAATAAAAGCAGGTTTCCAAACTCTAGTAGATGCTGGATACCAACCAGAAATAGCATACTTTGAATGTCTACATGAAATGAAATTAATAGTTGACTTAATGTATGAAGGTGGACTTGAAAGAATGAACTATTCAGTAAGTGAAACTGCTGAATACGGTGGATACGTATCAGGTAAAAGAGTTATAGGAGAAGCTTCAAAAGCTGCAATGAAAGAAATACTAGCTGATATACAAAGTGGTAAATTTGCTAGAGATTTCATAGCTGAAAATGAAAGTGGATGCAAAAAATTCCACGCTATGAGAGAAGAACAATATAGCTCTCAAATATCTGAAACAGGTAGACAATTAAGAAGCATGATGACTTTCTTAAAAAAATAAGAAGATAAAATTATAAATTTAAAAAGCACAACAGTTATAAATCTATATTGAAAATTAAACTTTTTACTTAGTTTAATTTTCAATAAATTATAACTAAATTAGATAAATATAACACTAATATAAAATGTAAAAAATATAAACTTATTTAAAATAATTGGGAATTAAATATTATCTCATGTGATTTATACAAACTAAAATCAAGAGAGATAATAACTATAGATTTATTATTTAATAATTTAATTTTTATTTCAATTTTACAAATTGAATTTTAATATGGTAAATAATTAATATAAAATAACTGGGAAATATGTATAAAGAGCTAAATTATATTATATGAAAAGTAAAAAGATAAAAATCTATACTTATAAAGAAGCAAAAAGAACTAATTTATAATATATGCATAAAATATAAAAAAATATAAAGATAAATAATTAATATATTTAAATAACAATGGCAAAAATAATGGGAAAAATAAAAGTTAATATGAGTATTTTTTAATACTAAAATACATAGCAAATTATATTCTTCTAAAACTTGAAATTATATTCTTTTAAAATTTTTGGATCAATATAATTTTTTATGTATATGAAAAAACTTAAAATAAAACAATAAAAACTAAGAAAAAATACTTTATATAAAAATTACAAAGTTTAATTAAATTGATAAAAGAAATATTTAAGGGGGACAAATCAAGATGCAAGGTGCTAATCTTATAATAGAATGTCTAATAAAAGAAAGCGTAACCACTATGTTTGGTTATCCTGGAGGAAGTGTAATACCAATATATGATGCACTATATGATTATACAGACCAAATAAAACATATAAGAACATCTCATGAACAAGGCGCAGTTCATGCGGCTGATGGATACGCTAGAACTTCTGGAAAAACAGGTGTATGCGTTATAACTTCGGGACCAGGAGCTACTAATGCAGTTACAGGAATAGCAACTGCATATATGGATTCATCACCTCTTGTAGTAATATCAGGACAAGTTGGAACAAGTTTATTAGGAAAAGATACATTTCAAGAAATTGATATAACAGGAGTAACCTATTCTATAACAAAACACAATTTTTTAGTTAGAAACTTAGAAGAACTTCCAAAAATAATAAGCCAAGCGTTTACAATTGCAAATGAAGGAAGAAAAGGACCTGTTTTAGTTGATATACCTAAAAATCTACAAGTTACAGACATAGATTATAATATGGAAAATTATATACCATCATGTCAAAACTCCAAAATAAAAGATGAGTTTGAAATAAGAGAAGAAAATGAAACAAAAAATAAGCTTAAAGATGTAGCAAACTTAATAAAAAAATCTAAAAAGCCCGTAATATATGCAGGTGGTGGAATAAAATCAGTAGATCAATATGATTTATTAAAAAACTTTGCACAAAAAATCAATACACCAGTATTAAATACACTTATGGGACTTGGCGGAATAGACAGACAGGATACACTTTCATTAGGGCTTGTAGGAATGCATGGAAGCAAAGAAGCAAACCTAGCTATATCAAACTCAGACTTAGTAATATCTATAGGAGCACGTTTTAGTGATAGAGTAATTGGTAATAAAGATGAATTTGCAAAAAATGCAAAAATAATACAAATAGATATTGATTCATCAGAAATGAGCAAAAATATACCTGCAGAAATTGAATTAATAGGTGACTTAACAGATGTTCTTAACGGTATTTTAGAAATAGTAGAACCTAAAAATAATTCAGATTGGTTATCTGAAATAGATACTTTTAAAGATACAGAACACATAATAGATAAAAATGCCTTCCATCCTAAAAATATATTAGAAGCATTTAATAAAAAATTAGGAAGCGAAAATACAACAGTAGTAACAGATGTCGGACAACATCAAATGTGGACCGCGCAATATTGGAGCTTTGAAAAAGGAAGAAGTTACATAACTTCAGGAGGCTTAGGTACAATGGGATTTGGCCTAGGAGGAGCTATCGGAACAAAATTAGGAACACCGCAAAAAAACGTCCTACTAGTTACAGGTGATGGAAGTTTTAAAATGAACTGCAACGAACTTGCAACCGTAGCAACTCAAGATTTGCCTATAGTAATACTCCTATTTAACAACAATGCACTAGGAATGGTTAGACAATGGCAAAACTTATTCTCACATAAGAGATATTCAGAAACAGATATATACGATAAAACTAATTACATAATGCTAGCAAATGCATACGGAATAGAAGGACATAAGGCGCAAAATTTAGAAGAATTAAATCAAATTCTAGAAAATTTAACACTAGACAAACCAGTCCTTATAGAATGTCAGATAGATCACGACATCAATGTATTCCCAATCGTTCCACCAAACGATAATTTGCTTAATTTAATATGTAATTAATCTAAATAAAAATCAATGTAAAATGGGGCAGTATAAAAATATATTTTTGTACTTGCTCCTTTTTATTTGTTAAAAATTGATGGTATAAAATAAAATATTACTTATTACTTATTACTTATTACTTATTACTTATTACTTATTACTTCAATACATTATGATTATATTAAACAACTTTGTGATAAATAATATATAAAGTGTATGGGAGATAAAATACAGAATAGAGAAAATATAATAATTAAGTAATTAAAATTATTAAAAATATAAATTAAATTTATAAATAAATAATAATCTTCATATTAAACATATATATTTTTTAAGTCTAAATAAATTCTACTTTTCTAGTTTGAATTTCTTTTTTAGTTATAGATAAATTTTTTGTCGCAAATTCCATAAATAAGTCGTTTATTTTACTAATTTTAGTTAATTTCTGAACTTTAAATAAAAAAGAGTACCATGCTAAATAATTATTTAGATATTTAGTAGCAACACCATGGAAGTTAGCCAACCAATTAGATAGTTTTGTATGATACATAAGCACATGATGTACTGTATAAATTGGAGCGCTCATTCGACTTTTAGCTTTTTTAAAATTAACTTTAAATTTATTCGAAATTATTCTATATGGATAATTTAAAAAAGAACATAATGTTACATTTTTCTTCAGTTTGCCTTCAAAGAAATATAGTTCATCTTGACAAATTTTCTTATTATATGACCTAAAATATGGATTTTCTATTATTCTTGTTAGAATATGACCATTTCTGTCCATTGCTGTATTAATTTTGACTTGTATAGGTTTTAGATATTTAGCTGGATTTTTTAGAAAAATATTTGAATTCATAAAAGTGAAAGTTATACTTCTAGGTAAATTTTCATATTCAAAATTTTTAAAATAACGGTCTTCTTCTATAGATTTGTTATTACTTTTTCCTTTAAAAGATTCATTTAGATGGTATTCATCGACATATACGAGACCTTCAAAACTTTGATTTCTCAATGATAAATTTAAAACATCTAAGATTCTATGACGCATAAAAAATGATGTTGGAATACTGATTGAAACTTGTTGTGCACAATACTTTATAGTTCCACCTTTTATCATAAAACGACAATATTTTAACCATGTATCAAGACTTAGCTTAGTATTAGAAAGCGGAGAAAAGCTTCTTTCATCAAATGTAGTTCTACAATTTTTGCAAATATATCGTTGTCGATTATTAGTAATTCCATTTTTATTAAGTTCTAAATGACCACATTTTGGACATTTTAAGCTATTTTTAAACTTTCCTCGCAAAATTTCGAGGTCTCTTTTTTGACCTTTCGGGAAATTATCTAAAAATTCGCGGTCTGAACCAAGATCTATTTTATTATAATAAGCCATTTTTATTTTAGATTGAATTATATGTACTAAAGATTCAAGTTCGTCTTTATTGAGACAGTTAGTCATAGATTCTAAATTTTTTGTTTCAAATACAACAGGTTGTTTTTTTGAAAACATATTTTCATACTCCTTTTTAAAATTTATTTTTATATATTTTTAAATTAAAAATCATTGTTTGAAGTCAGTATTTTAAACTGTTTAAAACAAATTCTATACATATATAGAATATATTCTTTATAAGTAAGTAGATTATATCCAACTTAAAGATTTTATATTCAATTATCACAAACTTGTTAAATATAATCATAATAAAGGAATAAAGGAATAAAGGAATAAAGGAATAGGCTATGAGGAATATAATGGATTATTTTATGTACAATATAAAAAGAAGAAATATAAAATTAGTCGGATAACAAATCATATTATTATTTTATTATCAAAAGATTAGAATATATTATAAATTAGAATTGATTCTAAAAAATCGATTCTTAAATGGAATGAATTTGTATTATAATGAATTGATTTAATTAGTAAGATAATATACTATTATAAGTAAGAAATGTTGTTATATAAATGTAAATTTAGCAATAGCTTAAATAATTTAACCCACCCTTGCACGATAATTAAATTATCGTGTTTTTTTTTATTAAAGGTAAAATGGAGATATTTTTTTATCAATTATAGGTTAAAGTTTGTTAAAAATATTTAATAATGTATAATAGCAGTAGGATGACAGGAAGAATTATTAAGTTCTAATTAATATAGATTATAAGAACAATTAAGGGATAATAGTATGGATAATAAAATGGGAAATTAAGAGGTGATAGTGTGAATGATATGAAGATAAATCAGTTTATTAGGGGTGTTAGGTTAGATAGGAATAAGGTTGAGATATTTTAGGTTAATAAACGAGCTTATCAAGGTGGCAGATAGTTTATAATTGCGACGAAATCTCTGATTTTAATGGCATATTCTGAGAGTTTTATATATGAAATTAAGGAAAATATTGAGTGAGTTATAAGGAGAGCGAAAATGATAATATTACGAAAGATTTTTTTAATAATTATAAAAAAATGATTTATATATTGCCTAAATAATATATAATAGCTATAAAGAAAAAATATATTATATGTTGATTTAATATTAAGTTAATAGAGAGAATGTATATTAAATTAATATTGTAAAAATTAAGGAGGCAGAATAATTATGGCTGAACAAAGGGTAACAGGATCTTCTCAAAGAAATGCAAAGGATGTTGCATATGAGCTTACTGAATTATACTATACTACTGTAGTAAATAAAGAAAGTATGAATGATGTTTCTCCTGAAGAAGTGGCAGAAACTTATATGAAAATATACAATAAGATAACTGGATGTAAATAAGTTATAGAAGATTATAATTTTATATAATTGAATTTATATAAATTATTTACATAATGAAATTATTCGGAAGTTATTAAATTTTACATAATTAATAAAGAACAGTAATGTAGATTATTAATGTAGTGATAAAGAATAGTGATAAAGACTAGTAATTAAGTAATAAGGCTGAATAATTGAGCAATAAAGAAGGTATGCATAAAATAAAAATTTTGTTTATGCATACCTTTTATTATAAATATATTTTTGTTATACAATATATATTGAGAGACAGACAATATCTGAAAAAGAAAAAGCTTTCCATAAAATGTAAAAAATAAGTCGGAAAACGTTATTTTAAAAATATTTATGTTTACTATCACCCAAAAACAATATACAATATACATAAAGAGAAATATATTGATATGAAGAAATTTATCTTAAATATATGTGGATAGGTTTCTGTAATATTTGTAAAAAATTATAAAGTTTTAAATTTTGAAAGAGGGAATGCAGATGAATTACATGGAAATTTACAATCAATGGCTTGAAAGTGATTATTTCGATGCCGAAACAAAACAAGAACTTGAAAATATTAAGGGAAATGAAAAAGAAATAGAAGACAGATTTTATACAGATTTAGAATTTGGTACAGCAGGACTTAGAGGAATAATAGCAGCGGGGACTAACAGAATAAATATATACACTGTTAGAAGAGCTACTTTTGGACTTGCAAACTACATAATGAAAAACACTACAGAAGAAGAAAAAAATAGGGGTGTAGTAATAGCTCACGACAATAGAAATATGTCTAGAGAATTCTGTTTAGAAGCAGCTAACACATTAGCAGCTTGTGGTATAAAAGCATATATATTTGATTCATTAAGAACAACTCCAGAATTATCTTTTGCTGTTAGAAAATTACACACTATAGCAGGTATAGTTATAACTGCTAGCCACAACCCGCCAGAATACAATGGATATAAAGTATATTGGGAAGATGGGGCACAAGTTATGCCTGAAATAGCAGCTGCAATAACTGATGAAGTTAATTCAATAAAAGATTATTCAACAATACCAACTATAAAAGAAAATCAAAAAGATTTAGTTGTAATGTTAGGAGAAGACCAAGATACTGCATTTATAGAAGCTGTAAAAACTCAAGTAATCAAAAAAGACTTAGTTAAAAAAGTTGGACAAGACTTCAAAATAGTTTACACTCCACTTTGTGGAACAGGAAATGTGCCTGTAACTCGTGCTTTATCAGAAGTTGGGTTTAAAAATGTGTTAGTAGTTCCAGAAGAACAAAATCCAGATCCAAACTTTGCAGGAATCGAATATCCAAACCCAGAAGAACACAAAGCTTTAACTAGAGGTATTGCTCTTGCAAAAGCTGAAGGTGCTGACTTAGTTATAGCAACTGACCCAGACTGCGATAGAGTTGGTGTAGCTGTTAAAACTACAACAGGAGAATATGCACTTCTTACTGGGAACCAAATAGGTGCAATGTTAACTAATTATATAATAGAAAGTTCTAAAGAAGAAAATAAACTAGACCCTAAAGCTACATTAGTTAAAACTATAGTAACTTCAGAATTTGGTGCAGATATAGCAAAAGCAAATAACTTAGATGTTATAAACGTGCTTACTGGATTTAAATTTATAGGTCAAAAAATAAAATCTTTTGAAGAAAGTGGAGATAAAACTTACTTATTCGGATACGAAGAAAGTTACGGATATTTAGTTGGTACTCATGCAAGAGATAAAGACGGTGTTGTTGCATCATTATTAATATCAGAAATGGCAGCTTACTATTATGATAAAGGCATGAGTTTATATGAAGGATTACAAGAATTATACAAAAAATACGGATACTTCAAAGAAAAAACAATCTCACTAACTTTAAAAGGTATAGAAGGTCTAGCTAAAATAAAAGAAATAATAACTTACTTCAGAGAAAACGACATAGAAGAATTTAATAATACAAAAGTTGTAGACTTAAAAGACTACCAAAAAGGTATAGACGGTCTACCAAAATCTAACGTATTAAAATACTTCTTAGAAGATGGTTCTTGGATAGCTATAAGACCATCAGGAACTGAGCCAAAACTTAAATTCTATGTAGCTGTTAAAGGTCAAGATGAAGTTAAGTGTTTAGAAAAAATAGCTAATATAGAAGCTGATATCAATAAAATAATAGATCAAGTTAAATAATAAGATAAGCATATAAATATAATAATTTTACTTATAAGGGCAGGGACTTTTACGTTCCTGCTTTTTTAATACAAGAAGGAGATGATAATAATGAAATTATCGCAGTTAATAACCAAGCTAAAATATGAAATTACCCCAAAAGAATGGGAATTACTAGAGGCAAGAGATTCAACAATTAAAATTAGTGAACATAATAGAAAAACTTTGCTTGAAATGAAAAATACACAAATAACAAAAGATAAAGAAGTTTCAACTGATGTTATAAATGATTTGAAGTTAGAATTAGAAACGTATTTAAATAAATATATGGCAGAAGATAAAAAGGATCATAAATGGATTATTATTTCTAGTTTATATTTGACTTATGTGAAGGAAATGCCGATGCATCCAATAGACAAATTAAATATAAAGGTTGTAAAAGAAAATAATAAAGTGATTTATTACTGCCCATTTAGAACAGGCGAAGGGGCATGTAAGTATTGTGTTTGTCAGAATGGGGTAGGATGTGTGTAAGGAATTTTTGTGATAGTTGGATATATTCTATGGATAGTACGCAATTTAAAAATATTGCGTACTTAGTTTTGCGATATGGTGGAGTATAAAGGTACACCATTTAAAGATATTGCGAACTTAAAAATTGAGTTAAATACATCTCATGTTACGGTTAAATTACCAGTAATTTACACATTTCTTATTTACATAATATAACATGAACGTTGAAATACCAATAATTATAAGAAAAATTTCCAACCGAAGTGCAAAAAATAAATATTGGACTAAAAAGTACTCTAATCCATTGAAATAACTATATCACATCACACTGATTAAAAATATGCGGTTGGAAAAAATTTATATATAGTGAGTATTTAATATGTTTAAATTTAGATTTAATTTTATAAATATTTCAGATTATCTATGAAAACTCTGAATCAACTATTACTGTAACTGTATATTCATTAAATTTGTCTTTGATTGTTTTTTCTAATCTACTTTTTATTTCACTCCTATCACAAGAAAAGTCTAAAATAACATCACAAAAGATTCTTTTATCTTTTTCATCAACTACCACTCCATGACATCCAAGACAATGCAGTTCATTTTCCTTAAAATTCTTGAGAATACTCCAAACTTTTTTAGTAGTTTCTGAACTATTATCAACGCCATAAATCCCAAAAATAAGATAAACATGGGTTTCTTGATAAATCTTCATTTGTAATGTATGAATCACTGGATAAATTTCACCAAGAGTCTTTTTATAATCCATTTCAACATTAATACTACCGATATTTGTATTAGGTCCATAATTATTTAATATCAAATCATGTACTCCTAATATATATTCAGAGCTTTGGATAACTTCATAAATTTTATCTTTTATTTCAGAGTCTATTTTTCCGCCAAGGAGTTTATTTATAGTATCTTTAAGGACTTCAAACCCAGTTTTTAAAACAAATATAGAGATAAAAAGTCCCGCATATGAATCTATAGAAAACTTTGTAATCATATATATTATTGCAGAAATAATTGTTACGATTGAAATGATTGCATCATTTTTAGACTCTTTTCCTGATGCTACTAAAGCACCTGAATTAAGCTTTTTTCCTTGTTTTTCAATATATATGCTTAGAAAAGTTTTTACTACTACTGTGATAAATAATACAAAAACTATCAACAAATTGTAATCTACAGCATTAGGATAAAAAATACCTTTTACAGATGATATAATTATTTCAAAACCGGTAACTAAAACTATGATTCCGATAATCATACTAGTTAGATATTCAATTCTTCCAAATCCAAATGGATGATTTTTATCTGGGTTCTTTTGAGCTAATTTTGTACCAATGATTGTAATTAATGAAGATGATGAGTCAGTTAAATTGTTAACTGCATCAGATGTAATAGCAATAGAACCAGATGTTATACCAATTATAATTTTTATACCTGCTAAAATGAGATTAGTTATAATACCTAAAATAGATATATTTACAATTTGTTTTTCTCTACTTTTTTTCAATTATAATACTCCTTTCGTTATTTTTACTCTACTTTTTATAGTATTTATGGCAATAAGATTAATTATACATTTTACTTTTATTTAAATATAAATATTAATTAAAAAATATGAAAACCTAGTAGTATATAAAATTATTTAGGAGATTAAAATGAATAAATTAATAGAAAATGCGTATAAAATAGCTGATAAAAATGCAGTTATCTTAAAAGGTAATATAAAAATAAGCGGTGATGTAAACTGTTTACTATTTGCCCATTACTGTGATAGCACATTGTTTTATAAAAGATTTTTTAAAATAAGCAAAGATATACTTAAAGTTAATAAAATATCTAGAAAAAACCTTAAAGAAATTAAAATATTATTAAAATCACATGGTTATAAAAAGGTTTGGTCGAAAGGAGTTTTTTCTATATATGGTGATTTAAGACCTTTAGCTGTTAAGGCTGGATTTGGCGATTGGGGTACTGATGGAATAATTGAAAATGAAAAGTATGGTTCAAATTTTTTGATAAGTGCAGTATTTTATAAATAATTGGAAAATGTCTTAGGCTACGGCCTAAGGCATAGATTTTTCACCGGCTACATTAACACTTTTCAATTTGTGTGGTTTATAATATAAGTAATAGGATAATTTTATTTGCAATAAATGTTAGGGGGTAAAATTATGGAATATACAATATTAGAATTTTCTCAAAAAGCTGCTTGCGAACTTGGTTTAGATATTACTAATCTTGCTATACTTAGATGGTTTGTGAATTCTAAGTACTCTGGCAAAATGTACTCGATTTTAATTGACAATGAAACTTATTGGCACTACAGACATATGAATCTGTATTAGGTCAAAATATTACAATTCCATATATTAATATTTTATCAATAGAAGTTGATTAGAATAAAAAAGCATCTATTCTATATAGATGCTTTTTTAGATAAATATTACCTATTTCGAAAATGGAAATAAAAATAAATCTACCTTAAATAATATTTTATATAGCAGATATTTTATTGAAATTGGTAAAGACATAAATGCTATATTTAACTAAAGATAATTATTAAATAACTCTCATGGTAAAAAATATTTTATTATGGGGGTTATTTTAGTATATATAGCATTTTATATAAAAATTTAATCTATCTTAAGAAAAATCCCACCCAAAATCTACATATAATTTAATACAAAGCAAAAAATAATATTTAGTTAATGAAAAATCCAAATAATTTATTATAATGTATATAAAGCAATTTTGTAAAAAATTCAATATCAAACAAAATTTTGAAAGGAGTTGAAAACAATAAAGAAAATAGTAAAAAAAATACTGCATATGAAATATCGCTTTGAGAGAACATATGGAACAATAGAAGTTGGCAATATAAGTTCAAGGGCAGCAGAGGTAGCATTTTATTTACTGCTTAGCTTATTCCCGTTTTTATTATTTACGATAAGTGCAGTAGTTTTTATACCGATTATATATTTAAATAGATATATAAATATAATAGAGAGCTTGATACCTTCGAGTGCATTTGTAGTAATCAACAGTTTAATTAGATCAGTTATAGGAAATAGAAGTTTTAAACTTTTAATAAGCAGTTTCTTCTTAGCTATATGGTCTATGTCAAAGGCGGTAAAATCATTGATAAGAGGGATTAATAGATCTTATGGAGTTAATGAAAATAGGTCGTTTTTTAAGGTATTATTTATTTCAATGATTTTTTCAATTATGTTATTATTACTTATTTTAATATCAATGATTTTACTTATAGGTGGAGAAAAGATAGGTACTTTTGCGTTTGATTTAATAGGGCTTGACAAGTATTTTATCTATATATGGAATATCCTGAGATATAGTGTGGGGATATTATTCGTTATAATTATATTGGTGATACTTTATACTGCTATGCCAAATACAAAAATGAGAATTGCAGATTCCATCCCTGGTGCTGTGCTTTCTACGTTTTTATGGATTGCAGTGACTTATGGTTATTCGTTTTATGTTAACAACTTTTCAAACTACGATGTAATTTACGGCAGTTTAGGTGGTGTAATCGTGCTTATAACATGGCTGTATTTGAGTAGTTGGACGATTTTATCTGGGTCTGAGGTCAATGCAAGGCTTTTATATAAAAAGCGAAATAGGACTGGAATAAAAAGGAAAAATAATACAAAAGAATGTTGACAATTTTCTGATTATATCATATTATATTATTAACTAATTTAATTAAAAAAGGCAATGAATAGGAAGAGTAAATCTAATTCGGTTTCCAGAGAGGAAAATTTATGAGCTGTGAGATTTTCTAAATTAGAGGGATTGAAAACTACCTAGGAGCTGTGGTCTGAAGTTTTAAGATTTTTCTTATTTTAGTAAGACTTACCGTTAATCGCGTTAAGATTTTGAGTGGATTTTTATCAAATTAGGTGGAACCGCGGGAATACATCTCGTCCTTTTTTACAAGGACGAGTTTTTTTATTTCAACTTATTATCTTAAGAAACGTACGAAGTCGTTGGCGATATGAGCAGAGTGAATTTTTATTCTAAGAAAATTAGTTCGAGGGTAAGCCTCTTTTTTAATACACAAAATCAATAAATAATATAAAGAAATTACTAGTAGGAGGTAAAAAAATGAAACTAGGGATATTAGGATATGGAACAGTAGCAAGTGGCTTAGTTGATATCATAGATAACAACAAGGATAAGAGGGATATAAGTATAGAAGGAATACTTGTCAGGGATGTAAGCAAGCATGCCCACAGAAAACATTCTGATGTTTTAACATCGGATATAGAAGATATATTTAATAAAGATGTAGATGTAATAGTAGAATTACTAGGGGGCTTACATCCATCTTATGAATATTTAAAAAGAGCGTTAGAAAATAAAATTAATGTAGTAACTGCAAATAAAGATATGTTGGCAGAGTTTGGCGGAGAATTAGTAAGTATTGCTAAGGAAAATGGAGTTTGTATAAAATTTGAAGCATCTGTCGGTGGTGGTATTCCAGTTTTAAAACCATTGATAGAATCACTAGAAGGAAATGAGATTGACTCTATATCTGCAATATTAAATGGAACTACTAACTTCATTTTATCAAAAATGTATGATGAAAATTTATCTTATGATGAGGCTTTAAAACAAGCTCAAGAGCTTGGATTTGCTGAGGCTAATCCGGAGTCTGATGTAATGGGATATGATGCAGGTAGAAAGTTATCAATCTTATCTACTTTATCATTTAAAAAGAGAATATACTGGAAAGATTTCTATCTTGAAGGAATAAACAATATAGAGCCAAAGGATATAGAATATGCGAAACAACTTGGATGCAAAATAAAATTAGTTGGACGTAGCAAAATACACGATGGCAAGGTAAATGGATATGTTAGACCAGTTTTAGTTGGAAATGACGATATAATATCTAAAATAGACAATGAGTTTAACATAATTGTAGTAAATGGTGATTTCTTAGGAGAGGTATCATTTGTTGGTAAAGGCGCTGGAAAAGATGCTACAGGAAGTGCAGTTTATGCTGATGTACTCGATATATATGATCATCGTCTAAATAATGTAGATGCATTTATTAAAGAAAAAGTAGATGTAGACAAAGTTGTATCACATGAATGTCAAGCTTTACTTAGATTTAAAAATCCACAACAAGACAAGATAATATCTGTATTAAAAGATAAATTAATAAGTTCTAAAATAATAGCTCAAGATGATGAATTAGCGGTTGTTGTAAATGCACCTTCTGAATGTGCTATAAACGACAGTATAAAATTTATAGAAGATAATAAGTATTGCGAAGATGCAAGTAAGATATTAAAATTATCATAATAAAGATATATATAATATAGAGATTGAAATATATAAAAATATAAAAATTTGAACATATAAAATAATTATGTTTAAGTTTTAATTATAATATAAATTAATAAATTAGCCTGTGAAGGATACTTTGCTAAAAGTAGATTTTAAATAAGTTGTTGAGATGGGAAGTGTATGATAATGCACTTCCTATTTCTTTTTTTCGATATGGATAAAAATGAAAACTCTAATAGCTAAAGAGAAGTAATCTTACTTAAAATATGAAAATTATTGTAAAAAGATAGTAATCAGTTCACTTTGGATTGACTACTTCTTTTTATATAACGTAAATTTAGGTATGTTTTCATAAGATGTGTTTGTAAAATTTTGGTACATATATCTTCTTGGATAGATTATAATTAAGTATAAGTATAGGTATAGGTATAGGGATTACAAAGTCCAATAAATTCAAAATATATATAGCGTGATATAAGGGGGTAAATGATGAAGATATTAAAAAACTCTACATTCAAAAATGTAGAAACTGAAAAAATAGTCAAAGAACAGGTATCTTCTATAATAGAAGATATAAAAATAAACAAAGACGAGGCTTTGAAAAAATACAATTTAAAATTTGACAATAATGATAGAAATATAATAAGGGTTTCAAAAGAGGAGATTGAAGAGGCTTATAAAGAAGTTGATGATGAATTTATAAATAACATTAAAATTGCGGCAAAAAATATTGAAAAGTTTGCAAAATTACAAAAGGAAAGTTTTAATAATGATTTTGAAAAGGAAATATATCCAGGCGTTATATTAGGTCAAAAGCATATACCTGTTTCGTCTTGTTTAGCATATGTTCCAGGTGGGGGATATTCATTGTTTTCGACTGCACTTATGCTTATAATTCCGGCAAAGGTTGCAGGAGTAAAGCGAGTGGTCGCATGTTCACCGACTATGAAGGATGTTGCAAAGATAAATCCAAAGACACTTGTCGCTATGGATATAGCAGGTGCTGATGAAATTTATGCAACTGGTGGTGTTCAGGCGATTGCATCTTTTACATATGGAACAGAAAGTATAAAACCTGTAGATATTATCGTAGGTCCGGGAAATAAATACGTCACAGAGGCAAAAAGACAATGTTATGGAACTGTTGGGATAGATTTTGTCGCAGGACCTAGCGAAGTTCTTATAATAGCAGATGAAACAGCAAACGCTACATATATAGCAGCAGATGTGCTTGCTCAATGTGAACACGACTTAAATGCGAGGGGAATATTAATTACAACTAGTGAAAAGTTTGCAAATGAAGTAATGAAAAAAGTAGAACAAATGTTAGAAGAACTTCCTACAAAAAATATAGCAAAGCCTTCATGGGAAAATAACGGAGAAGTTATACTAGTCGATAATTTAAAAGAGGCTGTTGAAATATCAAATCAATATGCACCAGAACATTTAGAAATAAGTACAGCAAATAACGACGACATAATAGATGAGCTTATAAATTATGGATCATTATTTATAGGAGGATATTCAGCAGAGGTATTTGGTGATTATGTATCAGGAACAAACCACACTCTACCGACATTAAAAGCATCTAGGTATACAGGTGGAGTATGGGTTGGAACATTTATAAAAACTTGTACTCACCAAGTACTAAATAAAGACGCAGTAAAATCACTAGGACCTGTAGCGGTAAAATTGGCTACAGATGAAGGTCTACATGCACATGCCAATGCTGCAAAAGTAAGATTAAAAGAAAACTAATTGTTATAAATTAAACAGTATAACACAAAACAAATTGCTAATAGTATATAGGATTAGTATTTTTAGTTAGCAATTGATAATAGCTGTCATATTACAACGAAAAGTTGTCTTATGATGGCTATTTTTATGAAAAAATTTAATTGTTATATTGGATTAATATAAAAGTTAATAAATTAATGAATACTGTTTTTTGAAAAAATAAATAAAAGTGTTGCACATATAAAATATATAGTATACAATAATTGTTATAACAGGTAAAATCAAAGAAAACAAAATTTACGAAATGGGGGATATTAAGTTGATAAAAGTAGGAATAAACGGTTTTGGTAGAATAGGAAGAAATGTGCTTAGAATAGCACAAGAAAGATTAGGTAATGATGTAGAGATAGTTGCTATAAATGCTAGAGCAGATGCTAATACTTTAGCTCACTTATTTAAATATGATTCTTGCTATGGAATATTCCAAGGTGATGTAGAAGTTAAAGACGACGAAACTTTATTAATAAATTCAAATGAAGTTAAAATACTTAGACATTCAGACCCAGCAGAAATACCTTGGGGAGAATTAGGAGTAGATATAGTTGTCGAATCTACTGGTAAATTTAGAGATAGGGAAGGTGCGCAAAAACATATAGATGCAGGAGCAAAAAAAGTTATAATAACTGCACCAGCTAAAGGTGAAGATATTACAGTCGTAATCGGTGTTAATGAAAAAGACTACGACAACGAAAAACACAATATTATATCAAATGCCTCTTGTACAACTAACTGTTTAGCACCATTTGCAAAAGTATTAGATGAAAAATTCGGTATAGAAGAAGGTCTAATGACTACTATACATGCTTACACAAACGACCAACAATTATTAGATAAAACCCATAAAGATTTAAGAAGGGCAAGAGCAGCAGCAGAATCGATGATCCCAACAACAACAGGAGCTGCAAAAGCCGTAGCAAAAGTTTTACCACAATTAGAAGGAAAATTAAATGGATTCTCAGTAAGAGTTCCTACACCAACAGTTTCTCTAGTAGACTTAGTTTGCACACTTAAAAAAGGTGCAACAATAGAAGAAGTAAATGCTGCTTTAAAAGAAGCTAGTGAAGGAGAGTTAAAAGGAATTTTAGGATATTGTGATTTACCTCTAGTATCAATAGACTTTAGAGGAGATTCAAGATCTTCAATAATAGATGCATTATCAACTATGGCAATAGGCGACAAAATGTTCAAAGTTGTATCTTGGTATGATAATGAATGGGGTTATTCAACAAGAACAGTTGATTTAGTAAAATACGTTGCTGAAAGACTATAAAAAAAGTATTTTAAATTAGTTGACCATATTAACCAAATAAAAATAAACCTATAAAACATTGCTTCAAAATTGAAGCAATGTTTTTTTAGATTTATTTTTAATGTAATACAAATGTAGATATCAAAATCTTATAATAAATAAAAATGAATAAAAATAAATATAACAAAAACCAATAATTTTTGATAAAATGTATTATAGGATAATAACAATAAAAATATATAAAGTGATAGAAAATTGGAGGATATAATATGGATGAAAAAAAATTAGCATCAGATTACTTTATGGAAGGTTTAAACTGTGCAGAATCAGTTATAAAAGCATATAACGAAGAATTTGGAACTGATATACCGATAAGAATAGCTAGCGGACTTGGTGGGGGATGTGCTGTTGGAAACTTATGTGGAGCAGTAAACGGTGCATGTATATGTGCAAGTTTCGCAAAAGGTAGAGACGAAGTAGGAGAAGAAAACCCAGCAAAAACTTACACAAAAAAAATAATGCAAAAAACAATAGATCATTACGGAACTACAGAATGTAGAGCACTTAAAAAAGATAGAGTAGGATGCAAAGAAATAGTTGATTTTTCTTATGAAGCATTAAAAGAAGCATTAAAATAATTTGATATTTGATAAGAATTAGTAAATATATTAAATTAAAAAACTGCTAAATAAGTATTATAAACTACTTACTTAGCAGTTTTTATTTTTACAAATTTATATTCTTATATAAAAATACTATTTTTAATAGACATAGTTGTATTTATATTATTAATAATTTTATTTTTTATAAATGATATAATATAGTACTAATTAAAATTATCTCAAACTATAAAAAACTATAACTATTAATAATAAAGGTTTTTTAAACTATATCCAAATATGATATAATATAAATCAATATGTATAAACACGAACTTAATAAAAATGAAAAAGGTGGAAAAATATGAAAGTAGTTGAAAATGCTATATTTTCAAAGTTTCTCCAATTCGACATAGATGAAAATATTCCAATTTACGAAGGTAGATTCTGTATATACTTATTAAATCGAAAGTATAAATGCAGTGGAAAAGTAATGTATAAGATGGCTACAGAGGGGACAATAACATTTAAAGGGAAAATATTATCGGTCAAAAATTATGATGTAGATATCACGTTAGACTACGATTCAGCAGAACTTGAAATTTATCAATATAGACCTGTTTCAGTAACAGTCAGTTATTTAAACGATGTCACAATAGAAGGATATATAAATCATGGGCATATAAGATCTAAAAATGCCGAGGTCGATTATGTAGATTTTGATGTCGTTAATTTTGATAAATATTTTGGAAAACTTATCAAATACAATGATAAGTTATTTGCTGGAAGAATGGAATTTAATTCAGGGGATTTTGAAATTATAGTAGATAAAAGATTTGACTTTACTAAAGAATTAGACGAAAGATTAAAAGATAGAGATGCACATATAATAACACATAGTGGAAGAATTATAAGAAAAGACAAAAAGCCATTTAAAACTAACATAATAAATCAAGTATTAGATGATTTATCGATATCATTTAGTTTTATGTGCGGTCGATATGTCGACATATGTGCAGCATTTGGATATAAAAATAAGGAAAACGTATATAGATTGTGGAGGGAAACTTTTATAAGTCCATATAGATTTATTCCAAATTGGAAGGACACAATCTCAAATTATCACAATATAGAAAAGTATTTAACTTTGATGAATAATAAATTAATAGACGATTATTATAACGAAGCGCTAAGACAAGCTGTCGACTGGTACTTACAATCATTTGACGGTTTAACGCTAGAAAACAATCTTATTTCTATCCAAATATGTTTAGAGACATTATCATACATAGTCTTAGTAGAACAAGAAAAAATGCTGACAGATGATGAATTTGATGAAAATTTAGCGACAAAAAACATAAGAACACTGCTAGATGTATGCGGCATTCCTTATGGAAAAGACGACTTGTTTTTATTTGATAGCTATATAAATGATAGATTTGATGATGGAGTCGATTTACTTATATACTATAGAAATAAAATTGTTCACCCTACTAGAAAGAGAAATAGAGCTACTATAACAGTTGAAGATGTGTGGAATATTATACAAGTTGGGACGAGATATGTGGAGCTTGTAATATTAAATATAATTGGATATAGAGGCGAGTATTCTAATAGATTAGTGGATAGAGCTTATGGCGAGGTTCAGCTTGTGCCTTGGAATGAGAATTAATAATATAAGTTTTATAAAAAGCTAGGGTATAAAATATAATACTCTAGCTTTTATTTTTTGTATATAAAAATATAAAATTAACTAAATAACTAACATTTAGGTATTTTAATTAATTATAAATATTAATATGTTTATCTTTTTAATCTTCTTTAATATAAACACTAGGAATATACATCGTCACATTTTCAAGTGCGATTATCTCATTATAAATATATTCGCTGTGTTTATCTACATTATCACATTCTAAATCTAAAGTTAAAAGTGTATTGTTGTATATATTTACATCAAGTGTTGTAGTCCCCTCTCTAAGTTTTAAGTTCATTCCCCTGTTTAGTCTAACTAATTTGTCTAATATTTTGACGTAGTCTGCTGCCATTGTCAATTCCTCCTAAATATTAAATATAAAATCATAATAACATATTTTGGAAAAATATTAAATATTGTATATAATCAAATTTAAAAATGATATTTCATACAAAATAAATATGAAATATATAAATATATATAAAATATTTTTTAATTAAAAAAAGATTTATAAGAATTTATATAGAAGTCAGTTATATCTTTAATATATAATTACTTTAGATTGAAGTATATAAATTGAAAGGGTGGATAATTATGAATATAGATGAAAAATACGAATTATTAAAAAGCAAATTAAGAGAAATGGGAAGAGTGGTAATAGCTTATTCTGGTGGAGTTGACAGTAATTTTTTACTTAAAGTGGCGAGCGATGAACTTGGGGAAAATGTAGTAGCAGTCACAATACATGCTATGATGCATTCAGATAGAGAAATGGAAGAAGCTAAAGAATATACTAAAGAGTTTGGGGTAAAACACGAAGTCATAAAAGTAGATAATTTCGACGAAAAAGGTTTTATTGAAAATAGCAAAAAAAGATGTTATTATTGTAAATGCGCAGTTTTCAATATGATTAAAGATTACGCAGCAAAAAACAATGTAAAATATGTCTTAGACGGAACTAATGTAAGTGATTTAGGCGATTTTAGACCTGGGCTTAAGGCTCTTGAAGAATTACAAGTAGTAAGTCCATTAAAAGACAGCTCTCTTACAAAAGAAGAAATAAGAATTTTGTCAAAGAGACTAAATTTAAATACATACAATAAACCTTCTTTTGCATGTCTTGCAAGTAGGATTCCTTATGGAGATAAAATTACGAAAGAAAAACTTAAATTAGTAGAAGAAGCCGAAAATTATCTTCAAGATTTAGGTTTTAGACAATATAGAGTTAGATTACATAACGATATAGCCAGAATAGAAGTGGCTAAGGATGAAATGCATAAGTTTTTCGATGATGAAATGATGAAAAATGTGCATAATAAACTTAAAGAAATTGGATTTAAGTATGTTACATTAGATTTAAATGGATATCAGATGGGAAGCTTAAATAACTAGACGAAAGGATTAGATTCATAAATGGAAAAAGGATACACTTTAATTTCGCCGTGCTTTTTTGGAATGGAAAAAATGCTAGCAAACGAAATTAAAAACTTAGGATTTGAAATTGTAAAAACAGAAGACGGAAGGGTTACATATAAAACTGATGAATACGGAATTGCAAAAGCAAATATGTGGCTTAGATGTGCAGAGAGAGTTCACCTTAAAATAGCTGAATTCGAAGCAAAAAGTTTCGACGAATTATTCGAAGGAACAAAGAGAATAAATTGGGCAAAATATATCCCATATGGAGCGCAATTCCCAATAACAAAAGCGTCTTCTATAAAATCAAAACTATACTCAATACCAGATATACAATCTATAGTTAAAAAGGCAGTAGTAGAAAGTCTTAAAAAGAGCTACCTTGAAACAGGATTAATAAAAGAAGACAAAGAAAAATATCCTATATATGTATTTATACATAAAGACAAAGTAACTCTTACAATAGATACAACAGGAGTTGCTCTACACAAAAGAGGATACAGAGAAAAAGCTAATAAAGCTCCAATAAGAGAGACATTAGCTGCTGGAATAATGTATTTAACACCATGGAGACCAGGAAGAACACTAGTCGATCCTCTATGTGGTTCGGGAACATTACTAATAGAAGCGGCTATGATGGGAATAAACATGGCTCCAGGGCTTAATCGTGAGTTTATATCTGAAAAATGGAGAACACTAGACAAAAAAATCTGGTGGGATACAAGAAGAGAAGCTTACGATATGATAAACGAAGATATCGAATTTAAAATTTACGGATACGATATAGACGAAGAAGTTATAGAAATAGCTAGAGAAAATGCAGAAATAGCAGGTGTTGCTGATTATATAGAATTTAATGTAGGCGATGCTACAGAGTTTACAAGTGACGAAGAATACGGATTTATTGTTACAAACCCACCATATGGTGAAAGACTTGAAGACGTCGATTCTGTAAAAATGCTTTACAAACAACTTGGCTATGCATTTAGAAAATTAAATAATTGGTCATATTATTTAATAACTTCATATGAAGATTTTGAAAATGAATTTGGTCAAGATGCAACAAGAAAAAGAAAACTATACAATGGTATGCTAAAAAGTTACTTATACCAATATCCAGGGCCAAAACCGCCTAGAAAATAATTAATTGCCTCCAAGATGCTTAAAAAAAGAATAAAAATAGAATTCTTTAAATATAAATATTATATAGCATTTTGGAGGTGTTATTTTATAATGAGAGCAAAACACAATAAAAAGAATTCAAAAAATAAAAATATTGAAAATAATACAAATACTCAATATGAAGAAAAATATAACGATGTCATTTTAAATGATCTTGTTCCAGAAGAAAGAAAAGAAGAGTTTAATATACAAGAAGGTAAAAATCAACCTAGAAAAAGAGCGAGAAAAAATGGTTTTAAATTTAATGTAGGTAAAAAAACAAAGAACCAAAACAAACAACAACAAGAAGAAGCAAACTCAAAAGTAAGTAAACATAATAAAAAAAGCAATGAAGAAGTAGAACAAACTACTCAACCTACAGAACAAAAGAAATCTAAAAAGACTAGACCAAGACAACATCACAAAAAACAAGGAACACAACAGTCTCAAGGTTCTGCTGAATCTAATACAGAAACAGAAGTGCATAAACACGCTAAAAAAAGAGTGCACAAACATAGAAAACAACCACAAAACCACGAAGAAACATTAAATGTACAAGAAGTAGAACAAAATACTTCACAAGAAAGTGAAGAAGTAGACGATACAGAAAATATTACTTATAGAGGAGAAGAAGCAGAACAACAAGCTCAAGACAATATAGGTATAAGTGATAAAAACATAATTTGGTCTGATGAAAATTTTGATAGATAATAGGTGTTAGCTTAAAGAGTTGTCGTAAATGATTAATTTAATCATTTAATGCACAACTCTTTTGATTTTTTTATTAATTATTGTATAATTAAAGTACAGAAAAATTTTAAGTACAATATATTAGATGGACAGGAGGATAAGCATGAGGCTATTAAAATTAGTAGGTGTATTATCTCTAGTTACTGTACTTAGTACAGGTTGTTATAAAAGCGAAAATGGAGAGAATAATCCTATAAATTTATTTGATGAATTGCCTATATACAACGAAGAGAAAAGAGAAATATCAGACAAGGTAAAAGTAATTGCAGGTAGTGCTGATTTAACTTTACCTTCTAACTCTATAGAGGTAGGAAAGATAAATGAAATCGATTTAAATAATGATAAAAAAGATGAAATTGTGTTTTTTGAAAAAAGGGAAGATATAAGAAATCAAGTTGGATTTACTGTATTAGATTTAAAAAAGAATGAAAGCAACGACACTTCATATATTAAACCTGGAAATAAAATCGAATATGCTAATTTCTATGACTTAGACAAGGATGGAAATAAGGAAATAATTTTGCTTATTGAAGACAAGAGTACAGTAACTCTGAGCATATGCAGATATGAAAATGGAAATATAGAAGAACTTATCTCTAATGACAACTACAATTATTTTAATAAAGATAATTTTACAAAATTAGGTGTATTAGTAGATGATTTAGATGATGATGGAAATTTAGAGTTAGTAGTTTATAATTATAACTATAAAAGCAAAGAGATGGATTTGAATGTATGTGCATTTAAAGACGATAAAATATCTATTTTAGATAGCTTAGTTTTTGAAAATATAAGAAATTTTGAGGATATAGAGATATCTGTCGGCAATATATCATCTAAGCAAAAAGCATTATTTTTAAGTTTGCCTGATAATGAAGATACAGGATTTACAACTCAAGTTGTTTATTTAGAACAAAAAAACTTAATAAATGCTTTTAAGGATATGAAGGTACAAATGAAAAATGAATACTTTATACCTTTTGAAGATGTAAACAATGATGGAATAACTAATATTCCAAAGATAGAGCAAAGCAGTGTTACAATAGATACTTTATCTACAAGTACATTCCCGACTAGTCTTATAATAAGTTGGAATAAATACAATGGAAAACAAGACAAAGACGCCGATGTAATATTTGTAAGTCAGATTTATTATAATTATGAAGCTAATTTTAGATTTTTAATACCGAATAATTTAGTAGGTAAATTATCTATAATTGAAGATACTGAAAATAAAAGTGGAAATTATAAAGTACTTAATTTCTATTATAATTCTACAAATGCTTATTCAGAGACAGCGCCTCATGATAGAAAACTATTATTTACTCTTAATGTCACAGAAAAGACGATAGTTGACGATACAAAAAATATAAGTAAAACAGGAAATAATGTTTATGAATCAGATAAATATATATTCTCTGTTTCTGATGTAAATATGGCAGAAATGAAAAAACTTGATTTAAATATAGAAATATTAAAAGATTATTTTTCAGCAATAAAATAATAATTTTAATGGAGGAAGGAATATGAAAGAAAAAATATTGGTTTTAGAAGATGAAATAGGTATAAGAAGTTTCGTCAGTATAAATTTAAAAAGGGAAGGTTATGAAATAATAGAAGCAGGTAGCGGTAGTGAGGCTATAGAAAAAATAACAGAACACAACGATATATCAATAGCGCTTTTAGACGTGATGCTTCCTGATATGAGTGGGATAGAAGTTTGTAAATATATAAGACAAAAATTTGACCAAGTTGGTATAATAATGCTTACTGCAAAAGCTCAAGAAGAAGACAAGCTAGAAGGATTTATATCTGGTGCAGATGATTATATGGTAAAACCATTTAGTATAAAAGAATTACTAGTTAGAGTTGCAGCACTTCTTAGAAGAGTTAAAAAAGAAGAAAGCTCTATGAAGTTAAATAAAATAGTATCAGAGCCGTTTACTCTTGATTTAGATAAGAGAAAATTATTTAAAGACGGTAGAGAAATTGAATTAACTCCGACTGAGTTTTCTATAGTTAAGTATTTAATGGTAAATGCAAAACAATCGTTAAGTAGGGACCAAATCTTAACAGAAGTTTGGGGCAATAATTACTTATATGATTTTAAAATAGTAGACGTAAATATAAGAAGAATAAGAAATAAAATAGAAGATGATCCATCAAAACCAAAATATATACAAACAATTTGGGGATATGGATATTGTTTTAGAAAGGAAGACTAAACTTGATATTACATTTAGATGGTTTGAGGAAAAGAGTAGTAAAATATTATTTCATCATGATTATAATTACTGTTGCTTTATTTGAAGTATTATTTATGTTTTATATGAAAGAATATTACTATAGTATGGCAAAATCTTATTTAGAACAACAAGTCAGATATACTCAAAACAGCTATGATTCATCAGGTATGGATTCTACAAGTTTTCAAGATAAAATAAATAATATATTAGAAAAAGAAGGCTTAAACCAGAGTTCAGGTTATGGCGAAAGTAGTGATAACTTCTCTGTAGCAATAGAAATTATAAATAAAAATAAAGAAGTTATGCTAGACCAATACGGCATAAAAACTGGAGAAGTAGTAAATTATGATGATGTAAATAAAGCTTTGACAGGAAGCCAAGATTATAATTTCTATATATATTCAATATCTGAGACAAAAGACCATATTATGAGTATATCTGTACCTCTAAAGGTCAATAATGTTGTAGAAGGTGTAGTTAGATATAGTGTATCTCTTAAAAAGGCGGACAATGCTATTTTTAGAGTAGTCTGTATAATATTTATTGGAGGACTAGTAATCTTACTTATCTGTCTACTTTTAAGTTTAAGATTTGCTGACTCTTTAATAAAACCTATACAAGACTTGAAAAAGACAGCTAATCAACTTGCACAAGGTAATTATAATATAAACTTAGAAAATGAAAAATTACATGATGATGAAATTGGCGACTTGGTCAAAACATTTGACCATATGGCAAAAGAAATAGATAAGACAAGAAAATTAAAAGAAGAATTTATATCTTCTGTATCACACGAACTTAGAACACCGCTTACATCCATAAAAGGATGGAGTGAGACTTTAGGATATGAAGGTATAAGTAGAGAAGAACTTGATTTAGGGCTTGGAATTATACAAGATGAAACAGAAAGACTTATAACTTTAGTCGAGGAACTTCTAGATTTCTCTCGTCTAGCATCAGATAGAATAAGACTTCAAATTGACTCAGTCAATGTAACTAAACTTGCAAAAGACGTAGTAAATCAGCTTGGAGTTAAAGCTAGTGAGAAAAACATAACTTTACTTACTGAGTTTAATACAAAAGAAAGTGAAATAGTAGATATACAAGGTGACAAAAACAGACTTAAACAAGTTTTAATAAATCTTGTTCAAAATGCCATTAAGTTTACTGAAGAAGGCGGATATGTCGTTGTGAGGCTATCTCAAGGAGAAGAATATACAACTTTCTCTGTAGTCGATAATGGAATAGGTATAAAACAAGAAAACTTAGATAAAGTACTAGAAAAATTCTTCCAAGAGGACTACAACAAATCAGGAAGTGGTATAGGTCTTGCTATTAGTAACGAAATAGTAAAACTTCACAAAGGCAAAATGATATTAGAAAGTGAAAAAGGAGAGGGAACTTGTATTACCTTCACTTTAAAAAATAATTTAATGGATGCAATTGTAGAGGAAAAAATGTGATTTAATCACATTTTTTTCTGTATATAGATTTAAGGTATAATTTAAAAATATAATTATAGTTTTAAATTATAAAATCAAAAGAAAAGAGGCAAAATATGAGAAATATAAAGATGACAATAGAATATGATGGAAGCAATTTTAAAGGATTCCAAAAACTAAAAGACAATGAAAATACAATACAAGGAAAATTAGAATCTGTTTTAAGTCAAATGGCAGATGAAAAAATTGAGATAATAGGCTCTGGAAGAACAGATATGGGTGTTCACGCTTATGGACAAGTTGTAAACTTTAAAACTAATTGCAATTTATCATTAAATAAAATACATAAATATCTATATGAATACTTACCACAATCAATAGCAATAAAAGATATTGAAGAAGTAGACGACAGATTCCACAGTAGATATAATGCAAAGAGAAAAGTTTATTTATATAAAATCGACAATAGAGAATATCCAAATCCATTTAACAGAAAATACACTTGTCATGTAAGTAAAAAACTTGATGTAGAGGCTATGAGAGAAGTTTCTAAAGTATTAATAGGTGAATACGACTTTACAAGTTTCTGCTCATCTAGATCTAAAAAGAAAAGCCATGTCAGAGAAATCTACTCAATTACTATAAATGAAAAAGACGATATATTAGAAATATATGTAGAAGGTAATGGGTTTTTATACAATATGGTTAGGATAATAGCAGGTACGCTTATAGATGCAGGACAAGGAAAGATTACTGCTGATGAAGTAAAAGAACTATTAGAATTAAAAGACAGATCAAAATCGCCAGAGACAGCTCCAGCAAAAGGGTTATTCTTATATAGAGTTAAATACTAAAATAAAATATACAAAATGCAGTTGACAATTTTAACCAAATAGTTTATTATTAACTCATAAATAATAAGTAACCATTTATTAACAATTTAAAATATAAATCCGTTGAAAAAGAAAGTAGTTTATTTTAAATTTATAGAGAGCTGAGGATGGTGGAAGCTTAGCAATTATGAGATAAATGAAAAGAGCTTTGGAGGAGATTATCTGAACCTAAGTAGGATAATAGGAATGCCTTGCCTTAAAAGGAAGAGTGAATAAGTTTATCTTATTAATTAGAGTGGTAACGCGGAAATATTTCGTCTCTTGAGTTTTCAAGAGGCGTTTTTTAAATTCCTTTATTTTACTAAGATAAATTTGTTAATAAGAGTGGTACCGCGCAATGTCGCCTCTTAGTAATGATTACTAAGGGGCTTTTTTAATACACAAAAAAAGTTATATGGCTTTAAAAAGTACAGAGATGCTTTAAGCTATCTAATTCAGAAAATAAAGAAAATAATAAAAAATCATATAAGTTTGAGGGGGATAAAAAAATGAAAGAAAAAGTTGTATTAGCATATTCAGGAGGACTAGATACTTCAGTAATAATTCCATGGTTAAAGGAAAACTATGACTTAGATGTTATAGCAGTTTGTGCAAATGTAGGTCAAAATGACGATATGAGCCAAATCGAAGAAAAAGCAAAAGCAAGTGGAGCTATAAAAGCCTATGTGGAGGATTTAAGAGAAGAATTTATAACTACTACTATATACCAAGCTATAAAAGCTGAAACATTATATGAAAATAGATATCCTTTAGGAACAGCACTTGCTAGACCTATAATAGCTAAAAAATTAGTTGAAATAGCACAAAATGAAGGCGCAAAATATATATGCCATGGTTGTACAGGAAAAGGAAACGACCAAGTTAGATTTGAAGGGACTATAGCTGCTCTTGATCCATCTATAAAAGTTATAGCACCTTGGAGAATATGGGATATAAAATCTAGAGAAGATGCAATAGATTATGCAAATGCACACAACATTCCAGTTGTTGCAACTAAGAAAAAAATATATTCAGTAGACGACAACTTATGGCATGTTTCTACAGAAGGTGGGGATATAGAATATCTTGAAAATGAACACAATAAAGATATATACAAAAAAACTTGCTCTCCAGAAGATGCAGCATATGAAGCTGAATATATAGAAATAGGATTTGAAAAAGGTATACCAGTATCTTTAAATGGGGAAAATTTATCACCAGTAGAGCTTGTTGAAGCAGTAGACAAATTAGGGGCTAAACACGGTATAGGTATAGTAGATATATTAGAAAATAGATTAGTTGGTATGAAATCAAGAGGAATATATGAAACTCCAGGAGGAGAAATATTCTATGCAGCACATAACTACTTAGAAAGTGCTACATTAGACAAAGATACTCTTCACTTAAAACAAAGATTATCACTTGAATTTGCTGATTTAATATACAATGGAAAATGGTATTCAAAAACTTGTAAAGCAATAAATGCTTTTATGGATGAAACACAAGAAAATGTTACAGGTTCTGTAAAATTAAAATTATACAAAGGTAATATAAAACCAGCTGGAATATTTACAGACCATAAATTATACGACCAAAGTATATCTTCATTTGGGAACAGCGAATTATACGACCACAAAGATGCAGAAGGTTTTATAAACTTATTTACATTACCACTAAAAATAAATGCTATGACTCAAAATGGCAAAAAAATGACTAAATAAGTGTTTTAAGTAAAAAGTAAATTTAATAATGAAAGACTATATAATTAAAAGCCGCTTCTAAATTTTAGAGGTGGCTTTTAAATTATAAGAAAAAAATATATAAATAGTGTATAAAGTGTATATATTTTGTAGAAAAATCTATTTAAGTAGAAAAATAAATTAAATGTAAAGGATGTGAACAATGAATAATACTTATGTAGGATATCATGGAACGACTATTTTAAGAGGCGAAAGCATACTAAACTCTAAACAATATTTTAAGATTATATAATTTTAAAAAGTAAAATTGAAGCAGAAATATGCAGAGATTTGGATAATTTGGAAACAATGAAAACATTAGAAAGAATATCAAAAGAAATAAATAATAGATATTTAAAATTAAAAGATGGAAGTCCTAGAACACTTAAAAACTCCGTCATATTAGATAGATTATATAAAATAAAACAATACGACGTAGTTAAAAAGACTTTCCCTATCTTAAAAACAACTAATAAATATCCAGATCCCTACATACCAGAAGCACAAGATTTTTTCAGATTTGAAAATTTGAAAAAGTTATGAAAGTATAAATGCTAATTATATAGCATATTTTATAAATAATTTTAAAATATTACAAATTTAAAGGTGAGTGTATAGAATGCTCGCCATTTTTTGTATTAAAAAATATAAGTATAAAAGCAGATTTTGACATAACTAAAAATAAATATAATGTATATTTTTTTATATATTTTTCAATATTTATGATATAATAAACTTTGCATTAATTTGAAAGGAGATACAACTAGATGTCTAAAAGAAAACAAGTCACTGTTCCTATGGAAAAGATAAGAGAACAGGACAAATATATAAATGAAATAAAAAATGAAAACGAAAGATATTTCCACTTAACTGGAAAGAAAAAATCTTATTTTATACAAACATTTGGATGTCAAATGAATGAGCATGACTCTGAAAAATTAGGGGCTATGCTAAATGCTATGGGATATGAAGCATCTTTAATGGCTGACCATGCAGACTTAATAATATACAATACTTGTGCAGTTAGAGAAAATGCTGAGCTTAAAGTATATGGTAACTTAGGTCACTTAAAATTAATAAAAAGAAGAAATCCTAACTTAAAAATAGCTGTTTGTGGATGTATGATGCAACAACCTGCTATAGTTAAAGAAATAAAATCTAGATACAAACACGTAGACTTAGTATTCGGTACTCACAACTTATACAAATTCCCAGAATTATTATCTGAATCAATGTCAAGTGATTCTATACTTATAGATGTTTGGGATGTTGATGGTGAAGTTGTTGAAGGATTAAGAAGTGATAGAAAGTTCGAGCTTAAAGCATTCGTAAATATAATGTACGGTTGCAACAACTTCTGTACTTACTGTATAGTTCCTTATACTAGAGGTCGTGAAAGAAGTAGAAGACCAGAAGATATATTAAACGAAATAAAAGAATTAGTTGCAAATGGAACTAAAGAAGTTACTTTATTAGGACAAAACGTAGACTCTTACGGTAAAACTTTAGAAGAAGATAGAATAACTTTCGCAGAGCTTTTAAGAAAAGTTAATGAAATAGATGGATTAGAAAGAATAAGATTTATGACTTCTCATCCAAAAGATATATCTGATGAAGTTATATACGCTATGAGAGATTGTGATAAAGTATGTGAATTCTTACACCTTCCTGTTCAATGCGGAAGTACTAAATTATTAAAGAAAATGAACAGACACTACTCTAAAGAAGATTATCTAAGAATAGTTGAAAAAGCTAAGGCAGAAGTTCCAAACATAGCGTTCTCTACTGATATAATGGTAGGATTCCCTGGTGAAACTGAAGAAGATGTAGAAGATACATTAGATGTAATAAGACAAGTTAGATACGATAATGCATTCACATTTATCTACTCTAAGAGAACTGGTACTCCAGCTGCTAAGATGGAAGACCAAATACCAGAAGATGTTAAACACGAAAGATTTAACAGAGTGTTAGCGTTAGTTAACGAAATATCAAAAGAAAACAATACTACTCACCAAGATCAAGTAGTTGAGATATTAGTTGAAGGAAAAAGTAAAACTGACGATACTAAATTCACTGGTAGAACTAGACAAAATAAATTAGTTAACTTCAGTGTAAAAGACCCTAATGCTGATTTAATCGGTAAATTAGTAAATGTTAAAATAACTGAAGCAGCTTTATCATTCTCATTAAATGGGGAAATGGTTGAGTAATCTTTAAATAACTCTTTGTTGGAAAATAAATAATATTTTCCGACGAAGAGTTTTTATTTTGCAAAATAAAAGGGGCTAAAAGCCCCATGTTTGAAAATTAATTATTAAATTTAGTATGAGTCCAATTTGTTTCTTGTATATATCTCGAAACTAAATCGTGACACATATCTGGATGTATAGTCTCTTCAGTTGATATAGTTATTGATGACATTGATATAGCGTATTTTAATGTGTCAATTAAATTATATCCATCCATATATCCCTTTGTAATTCCTGAAACAAAAGAATCTCCAGCACCTGTAACATTTACTACTTTAACATCATTTGCTTTTAATTTCCCTTCTTCAACTCCGTTGTTGTAGTAAATTCCGTCTTCATCAAGAGTGATAAATACATTTTTTACGCCTAAATCTGTAAAGTATTTACCAGCTTTTCTTAAGTCTTCTTCATTGTTAATTTTAAATCCACACATTATTTCAGCTTCGTATCTGTTTGGTTTTATAGTGTGGAAGTATTTCACTAAATGTGTAACAGTTTTAGCTTTTGCAGCTGATACTGGGTCTAATATAAATTTAGTGTCGTTAGAGAATGTTTTTAATATGTGTTCTACTATGTCCGGTCTATCTGAGTCTAAAACCATATATTCAGCATTTTTTATTATTTCAGCTTTAGAATCTATAAATTCTGTAGTAAATTCGTCTATTATCTTCATATCTACAACAGCAGATACCATTTCACCGAAATGATCAAGTACAGCCATATAAGTAGGAGTATGACCATTTTTTACTATAAGAGAATCTTCCATATTGTAGTTCATAACTTTTGAATGTTGAAGTATACTTTTTCCAGTTTCGTCATCCCCTAAAACTGATATAAATTTTGTATTAACTCCAACTCTAGCCATACATTCAGCTATATTTCTACAAACTCCACCAAAAGAAGTTCTAACCCTACCTGGGTTTGAGTCATTAGATCTATAATCGTTATCTGTAAAACCACATATGTCGAAAACTGATACACCGAAAACTAGTGCATATGATCCATTATTGTTCATTTTTTATCGTAACCTTTCTAAGAAAATTTAATAATTTTAAAAATAATAAATTAAAAAATCAATATTAAATAATAAAATGCATATCTTTGGAAAAATGAAAAGATAAATATTTTATTATTTCTTATTATATACTTAAAACGCTAAAATGCGGATTTTTTTATTTTATCATAAATCAACCATAGATTTCTACATATTTCTACAAAAATTGAGAAAAATAAAAAACAGGTTATATTTATATGTAAAATGAAATATATTTATACCATGATAATAAGGGGGAATTTATATGGATTATAGAGATTTATTTGATGGTATAGATGATAAAATTAAACTTTCTAATGGCGCTTATACAACGCCGATAAATTTTGATAATGGAGCAACTACACCACCGTTAAAAAGTGTTACTCAAATAATTCAAGATAATATAAAAAACTATGGGCCTATTGCCAGAGGGGTAGGATTTAAGGGTGAATACTGCACAATGATGTTTAATAAGGCGAGAAATGTGATATTAAACTTTTTTGGACTAGGTGGAAATGACGATTATACAGTTATATACACTAAGTCAGATACAGAGGGGTTAAATGTCCTTGCAAATGTACTTATAAAAGACAAAGAAGACATGACGTTGACTACCAGAATGGAGCATCATGCAAATGACCTTCCTTTTAGAAGGGTTGGAAAGATGGCATATGTCGAAGTCGACGAGCTCGGAAGAGTAAAGGTAGACGATATAGAAGAGGAACTTATAAAGGCAGGAGGAAAAATAAAGGTAGTTACTGTAACGGGGGCATCTAATGTAACTGGATATACTACTCCTATTCACTATATAGCAAAAATTGCCCATAAATACGGTGCATTTATAATAGTTGATGCTGCACAATTAGTATCGCATAAAGAAGTAAATATGAAGGGGAATTCAAAAGATGAAGAGATAGATTTTTTGACTTTTTCTGCACATAAAGCATATGCACCGTTTGGAAGTGGGGCAATTGTGGGCAAAAAAGACTATCTAAATGAAGAAGATCCATTTTTATCAGGAGGAGGATGTGTAGCTGGAGTATTTGATGAGAGGTTAATTTGGACAGCTGTACCAGAAAAATACGAAGCGGGAACTCAAAACTTCTTCGGTGTAATAGCTATGGCGAAGGCGCTTGCTGATTTAGAAAGTATAGGATTTGAAAATATAGAAGAACATGAAAGAGAATTAAAAAATTATATTATACAAGGTATGAAAAGTATAAACAATGTGACTATGTATGGTGATACAGATTATACAGAAGATAGAATAGGTGTAATTCCATTTAATATTCAAAATAAAGACTATAGCGAGGTTTCTATAATGATGGCGACAGAAAAGGGCATCTCGCTTAGATCAGGAAAGTTCTGCGCCCATCCTTATGTATATAGACTTTTAGGCGCTAGTGACAGCGACGCCTATAGAGATGTAGTATCAGGAGAATATTTTTATGGAATGATAAGAGCTAGTTTGGGACTTTACAATAATATAAATGAAGCGAATATATTTTTAAATGAGATAGATTATATCGCAAATAATAGAGTTGGAAGAAGACACAGAAAACAGACTGGAAGAATAAGATTTTAATTTAATATGATTAATTTAAAAAATAGAGGGATTTTCTCTCTATTTTTTAATTCTAAGGAAATTATACATTATCTGGTTTGTGGATAATATATAATTTCCAACCTATTAACTAAAGCAACGGAATCTTTGATTCGTTGGCGCTATGAACGTAGTGAATTTTAACTAAAGCAACGGA
>OLSC01000703.1_pt1 | contig 38690 bp, 30 predicted proteins | sample 1672881 | NCBI WGS metagenome assembly OLSC01 (sample SAMEA3136733, study PRJEB25190) | human gut metagenome | biome: human gut; feature: human-associated habitat; material: faeces | place: Austria | collected 2013
ATTCCTGTCTTGATTGGTATTCTATGTATGCCATTCGCTATAAAGAGCTGGTCAAGAAGGATGAAGGCATAAATAACAATATGGAAAAGAAAAGAGATAAAAAAATAAGTTGCGAGGGAAATGGTTGAGAGGAATTATCATACATTTCAGGTATGATACAGAGGAGAGTGCATATGTGGATTTTATATGCAATAGGATCGGCTTTTTTTGCGGGAATTACAGCAATTCTTGCAAAATGTGGTTTCATTTGAAACTGCTGTTTGCAAAAAATATGAGAAAAACTGAAAGAGCACTTGCTTTCAGTTTTTCTGGAAGTAAGTGCCCTTTTCTGACTTATTTATTGCTGCGCTACAGTTCCAAGTCTTTTACGAACCATCGGTCCGATGATCATTGCAATGACCATTTTGCACAGATCAGCAGGAATGAAAGGAATGACACAGACTGCAAGTGCTGCGCCTACTGTATAGCCAGACTGGAAGCAGAACCATGCTGTTCCAAATGCGTAGCAGATTGCAGTTCCGACGATCATTCCGAGGATCTGGATTCCACGGTTGGTGAATTTGTCAATGACAATACCTGCGATGATTGCCATTGGAATAAATCCGATGATGTATCCGCCGGTCGGACCTGCCAGTTTTGCCAGTCCACCTGTGAATCCGGAGAATACCGGAAGCCCTACCAATCCGAGCAACAGGTAGATCAGGTAACTTAAAGTTCCTTTTTTCCAGTCTAACAGATAGAGAGACAGGTAGATCGCAAAGTTAGTAAGTGAAATTGGCACCGGACCGATTGGAACAGATAATGGTGCGAGAATGCAGGTCACAGCTGCCATAAGTGCGGTTACGACCATAGCGTAAGTACTTGTTTTTCGAAATGTCTGTGTATTTGTATTGTCATGTGTCATAGTAAAACTCTCCTTATTATTTAATGATGTGCAAAGACGTTAAACTTGTTAAGCGGACTCAATCTCATAAGTGAATCCGGCGTCTTCAATTGCCTGGATTGTATCTTTGATTCCCTGTCCGCCAGCGGTAAGATATCCTGAGGCAAATATGGAATCAACGACGCGGAGCAGATTTTTTTCTTCTCCTTTAAAATAAATCTCACGTCCTGCGGCACAGCGGATATCGGACTGCGGAACTAAAAGTCTTGCAAGACAGAGGACTTTCATACAGTAAGCAGTTGTGAGAGCGGACATATCGGCGTGCTCTAAAGGTGTTCCCGGAATTGGAAGAAGGAAGTTAATCGGAAGTGCCTCCGGCTGGATCTCGCGAAGCTCCAGTAACATATCTACCACGTCTTCTTTGCTTTCGCCCATACCAATAATGCCGCCGCTGCAGATTTCAAAACCAAGCCCCTGAAGCATTTTTATATTAGCAACACGCTGTTCAAATGTGTGAGTGGAACAGATGTTGTGATAATAAGCACGGCTGCTGTTCAAGTTATGGTTGATGCGGTCGAGTCCGGCTTCCTTTAACATTAATGCCTGCTTTTCTGTCAGAAATCCGATGGAACAACACAGGTGCGTTCCCTGTTCTTTCATTTTTCGAATTTTTTCAGCCAATTCTTCAATCTCTGCATCGGTAAATTTCATCCCACTAAGTCCGATACAGTGGCGTGACAAATGATGCTCATTGACAAAATCATTGTCTGCATATAATTTCTCATCTGCGACCCATTTATACTTATCAATGTCAGCTTTTGAACGGCAGGACTGAGCACAGTAAGCGCAATCCTGAGAACAGTTTCCACTTCTGGCATTAGTAAGAATGTGGATACTTACATGATTTCCTTTGTATTTTCGACGCAGTTTTTCAGCCCGGGCAATCAGCTCATCCAGATTTTCATCCGGCGTGTTGAGTATTTCAATTGCTTCTTCACGTGAAAGCTGTGGATCCGTAGATGTATTTTGATTTGAAATCATTAGAAGTCCTCTCTTTCCTTGAGTAATTCATTTTTCTGAAATTTTATACAAGACATACTTTAACATGCAAAAAAATAATTGTCAACCATGTGCAACACAATGGTTGACAAATAATATCAGCTGGGAGATGACTCCCACCTCGCAACAAGAATGCCGAGGCATTCTTGAATCATCACTTTAGTGTGAGACAGAAAATACAAAGTGCCAAAAAGAAGGCCGTGGAATCTTCGACCAGAATATAGTATGATAGTATACAGAGTAAAATACAAAGGAGAAGATTCATCATGAAAAAATTTATGGAAGAATTCAAAGCATTTGCCTTGCGCGGAAATGTTATGGACATGGCAGTCGGTGTGATTATCGGAGGCGCATTCTCCGGAATTGTAACATCTCTGACTGACAACTTTATCAATCCGATCTTAAATCTTTTGACAGGCGGTGCAACTTATACTATGACAGACGTTGCAGGATTTGCATCTAGTTTTGTATCAGCAGTTGTAAATTTCCTTATCATGGCACTGATCTTGTTCTGTCTGATGAAAGGGATTAACAAATTACTTTCCTTTAATAAAAAAGAAGAAGCACCGGCAGAGCCGACAACAAAGACATGTCCATTCTGCCAGAGTGAAATCAGTATCAAGGCAACCCGCTGTCCACACTGTACTTCTGTATTGGAAGAAAAATAAAAGCGGCATATACAGTAGAAGTAACTGTCGAAAAATGAAGGTTATTGATGAAAAGTGATAGCCTTTGTTTTATAATGAGGCTAAGTTAGATGATAAAAGAAGGTGGGATAAGCTATGACATTGGAAGAATTGAAAGCATTGCCGAAAATAGAACTGCACTGTCACCTGGACGGTTCACTGAGTCGGAAATTTCTGGAAAGCCGTCTTGGAAGAAAAGTAGAGCCTTCTGAAATTCATGTATCTGATGACTGCCAGAGCCTTCAGGAATATCTGGAGAAATTCGATCTTCCAGGACAGTGTCTGCAGGACGAGGAAGGACTGGAGCTGGCAGGGTATGACGTATTAAAAAGTATGAGTCAGGAAAATGTCCGGTACGCGGAAGTGCGGTTTGCCCCGCTTTTATCAGAAAATGAAAACTTAAGCTGCGGTCAGGTGATAGAGGCAGTCATTCGGGGGATGAATCGTGGAAAAAATGAGTTCGGTGTGGATTATGGCATTATTACCTGTGCCATGCGCCATCACAGCTATGAGGAGAATCTCCGTATGATCCGGACAGCAAGAGAATACCTTGGAAATGGTGTGTGCGCGGCAGACCTTGCAGGAGCTGAGGCCATCTATCCGATGTCAGAATTCATGGAGTTATTTGGACAAGCAAAAAAGCTTGGAATGCCATTTACCATTCATGCCGGGGAGTGTGGAAACGTGCAGAACATTCTGGATTCCGTAGAGGCAGGAGCACTTCGAATCGGACATGGAATCGCCATGCGAGGTAATTCGGAAGTCCAGAAAATGATCCGTGATAAAGGAATCGGTATCGAGATGTGCCCGATCAGCAATCTTCAGACGAAAGCTGTAGAAAGCGAAAGCCAGTATCCGCTTCGGGAGTTTCTGGACAACGGGATCAAGGTGACGATCAACACAGATAACCGGACCGTCAGCAACACAACCATGACAAAAGAATTGCAATTTATTCAGGAGCATTATAGAATTACCGATGAAGAGATTCGGTTGATGATGAGAAATGCAGTAGATACAGCATTTATCCATTGAATCCAGACGAGTAAAGGAGACTGTCAGATGGTTACATTAAACGATTATTTATATTCCGGGGATACGATCTTTAAAATTATACAAAATTATATGACAGATTTGAGAAAAGAAGCAAAGCGGACACATAATGAAATCGACCTTGTGCATAGCAATTGTCTCCTTCAAGTACAGGAAATGCTGGAGCACAACGATTTCCTGACTTCCCAGTCACAGAAAATCCGGGAATTTTACAAGTACATGGCAAAAGAATTTCCATTTCTCGCCTTTACATTTCGTGGAAGAATCAAATCTTTGATACGTACAGAAGAAAAATTCAACGGCTACATTGTAGAATACATTTATAATTATTATGAGGAACATGGAACATATCCGGCTGTGGCAGATTTAAAAGAAAAACTGAGCTGTTTTCGGGATATTATCGCATATCGGATTGTAATTGCATTGCCGAAATGTCATCTGAAGCCGGGACAGAATCTCGAAGAGGAAGAGATGAAATATCTTTATCAGATAGCCAATGCGCTGCCGGGATTTCTGGAAGAACGCGGCTTTACAGCCGAGCCGGCAAAAGGAGTCCGGGAGAGTAAATCAAACTTGCTGGACGGCGAAGTAAAGCCATATTACAGAGATTTCATATCCAACCCGACCATGTACGGTTATCAGTCTTTACATATCACATTTTATGATAATACGTCCAGAAGCTATATGGAAGTGCAGCTTCGAACAAAGAAAATGGACGACATCGCGGAAATCGGACCGGCGAATCACTTGGGGTATGAGAAGCGTCAGGAGCATGAACGAGCAAGAAGAGATGCAGTTCCCAAAGGGGAATGCATATACTTCGACGAGGCATACGAGCGCGGAATGAAACTTTTTAATTTAGATTTAAAAGACCTTGATGTTAATATGTTCGCAGCAATGAATAACAGCCTGATCAACGACGGCTGCGGACTGTATCGTGGGCGTCTCATTCTGCCATATGAACATTTGTCCAGATTTCAGAACGATTTGATTGATTAAGGTGGAAGAAAATAGCAATTTTATAGAAAAACTTTTGCAGAGAGACAGTTTCTGACATTTGCAAAACGTATAATGGCATAAGAAATGAGCCAATACGGAGGAGCAATATGGAAGAATACAAGAATGGCAAAATCGAGCGTGTTCTCGGAATCTATACGAAACTACTGAACGGGTACATTGTAAATAAAGCAGCCGAAGCCAATAAATATGGAGTAAATGAACGAAGTATACAAAGAGATGTTGATGTACTATGGAAGAAAAGAGATGAATCGGGCATTTGAAGTAAAGTAAAGAGGTCCAACCGGACCTCTTTCGCATATACATTTATTCTGCCAGAAAGTACTGACAACGATTCCAGTAGTATTCCTGTTCTTTTTGAAATAATGAAGTCAATGCTGTCACGTCTTTTCCTTGACGGTATGATTTCAGGGCATCGAGATATTCTGGGCAATTAGCGTCTTCGATGATAAATGGAGCAATGCCGTGATACAGGCATTCGCGGAAGAGAATCATACGCCCGGTTCGTCCATTTCCGTCCTGAAATGGGTGAATACTTTCATAGCGGGCATGAAATTCGGCAAGTATTTCTAATGAAATATCCTGATTATTGTACCAGTCTAATAATTGTGACATTTCATCGGATACCTGGCTTGGAAGTACTGTTTCATATATGCCTATCATGTTAGGACGCTTTTTATAATCGCCGATTGCGTAGCCATTTGCGTGATCTTCGAATACCCCGCTTTTTAGCTCATAGTGAAAAGCTTTAATCAGTTCTTCTGTGAGTTCGAGGTCCAGAGTATCAAGCATTTTATTGAACATTAGGAAATGACCATTCATTTCTTCTACATCTTTTGCACGGTAATAGTCTTCAGATTTTGGGAGGACTCCAGTATCAAAGAGGGAGGCAGTCTGTTCCTCGGTTAGGGTGCTTCCTTCAATTTTGTTGGAGTTATATGCCATCAAACGCTGAGTAAATCCATAAACGCCAGAGCGGTCACGTTTTGAATATTCGATTTTGAAGCGTTCTAACAAAAATTGTATAAATGCTACAGTATTCATAGATTGAAATAGTCCTTTCTTTGCATATATTTTATTCCATAAATATTATTGAAGAATATCCCATTGCTCTTTTCATTATAAAGTTTTCGATTCATCTTTGCAATAGAATATCTATGCCTACAGTTACATTTCTCTTCATATCGGATAGTAGTTTCGAACATGAAACACCGAAATGAGATGTCTTACGACTTAGAACTTTGAAAGAGTTGCAGATTGCTTCTCTTAAAGTGGTTATAGATTATCACGAAATGTGTGGCTTTTCAACTGTTTCGTTATTCATTTTAGGAGATTTTAGGGTGTGTATAATTATTTGATTTTATTGACACTACTTAGCTATTATACTATAATTGTCCGCGGACAAAATAATGATTTTAAAGAATAGCGAGGACATTATAGATGAAGACGAAGATGACTTTACGGGAGTGGCTCCCGTTAATCGGTATGACGATTTCAGCGTTTTTGGTAAATACTTCGGAATTTATGCCGATTGGGCTTTTAACGGATATATCTAATGAGTTTCATATGACGGAGGCTCAGGCGGGCGTGATGATTACAGCCTATTCCTGGACTGTGACGTTATTGTCATTGCCGCTGATGTTGTTAGTATGCAGGATACAGCCGAAGAAATTGCTGCTTGGAACGTTAAGTGTGTTTGCGGTATGTCAGGTGTTGTCGGTAATTTCAAGCGGCTTTACATTTCTTGTATTGTCACGTATTGGTGTGGCGTGTGCACATTCCATTTTCTGGGCGATCGCATCACCGGTTGCAGTTCGGGTTGTGGCGAAAGAGCATCAGTCAAAGGCTCTTAGTGCAATTATTACCGGAACATCAATTGCCATGGTACTTGGAATGCCGCTTGGGCGAATGGTCGGACTTCAGATCGGCTGGCGAATGACATTTTTATGTGTGGCGATAGTTTCATTTCTGGTACTTGGCTATCTGGCATTTGTATTTCCGAAGCTGGAAGGAACAGAATCATTTTCCGTGGGACAGCTTCCGGAGCTTTTCAAAAATGCAAGATTGATGAGCATTTATGTAATTACATTTCTTGTGGCGACCGGATATTATACAAGCTACAGTTATATCGAGCCGTTTTTGCAGAAGGTAGCAGGGCTTCCGAGTAACTGGGTAACTATGGCATTGATGTTATTCGGAGTAGCCGGGCTTGGAGGAAGTTATTTGTTCTCAAGATATTATGATGATCATCGGTATGCTTTTGTTCAGACCGTTATGATTGGTGTTGTGGCAGCTCTGCTGCTCTTATATCCAGCTTCAGTCAATATGTATACCGTGATTTTGGTATGTGCTGGATGGGGACTGGCGATTATGGCATTTCAGGTGAGTTTTCAGGCAGAGTTGATTGGTTGTGTCTCTGCGGCTGCATCATCTGTTGCTATGGCGATTTTCTCGGGAATTTTCAATCTGGGAATTGGCTGCGGAACCTGGTTTGGCGGAACAGTGTATACAAAGATTTCGCTGAAAGATATAGGATTTGCAGGTGGAGTGATTGTGGCAGTGGCGACTTTGATCTGCATGGCAAGATTTCGAGTTGGAGATAAAGCAGAAAGCGCATCATAGAGTTTGATATGTAAAAAAAGAATCGGGATATCCTTTAATGAGGATAACCAGATTCTTTTTTATTATCCAATCCCGCCAAGTGCGATTCCAAGAATCAGTACGATAAAGCAGATTGGTACATAGATGTATTTGCAGACAGGAATGAAGTATTTGGTGAATTTTCGTTCCCGGCCTTTATTGACTTGTTCTTCGACGTAGCTTTTCTTACATACCCAAAAGAACATGATTCCGGCGAGTCCCGCGCCCAGTGGACAAATGTATATAGAAAGAATATCCATCCATGTGGAGACGATGCCTTGAATCAGAAGTGAAACGATGATTCCGATTGCTGCAATGACACCGCATGCAGGTACGCGGGATAAATGTAGTTTTTCCTGTACCGTTGCAATTGGTGCTTCGTATAAGTTGATTAGTGATGTCATCCCTGCAAGGAATACGGCTGCAAAGAAAATGATTGCAATGATCCGGCCTCCCGGCATGGAACGAATCAGGTTCGGCAGGAAGATGAATAATAGTCCCGGTCCTCCCTGATTTAACTGTGCTCCGGTGGTTGCCATAGCTGGAATGATGACCAGGGCTGCAAGGACTGCGGCGATGGTGTCAAAAAGTGCTACTTTTGCGGCAGAAGCGGGTATATTTTCCTTATCTGACAGGTAGGAACCATAAATCAGAGTTCCATTTCCCGCAACAGACAGGGAGAAAAATGCCTGCCCAAGAGCAAAAATCCATGTAGACGGGGATGCCAGCATTTCCGAATCCACCCGGAAAATGTAGCGGTATCCATTAATGGCTCCCGGCTGGAATACAACGTAAACTGCCAGAATAATAAACAGGCAGAAGAAAAGTGGCATCATGATTTTACCGGCACGTTCGATTCCGCCTCCGACACCGAGCATGAGGATTAACATGCAGATAATCAAAGCGCCAATCTGCCATCCATTATTTCCAAATGCAGAAGCCATACTGCCAAAAGCATTTCCATATTCTTCTACATTATCTGGGGCGAGAGTCGAACCGGTCAGGGTACCGATTGCATATTTGAAAATCCAGCCCATAACGACGGTGTATCCGATTGCCATTGCAAGGGAACCGAGAACTGGAATCATGCCAAGGGCTTCTCCGAGTTTTCGTTTGCCGCTTGCTTCGCAGGCGCAGCCAAATGCGTCGACCGGACCAGATCTGGTAGCACGGCCAAAGCTCATTTCTGCAATGACTCCAGTGAAGCCGATGAAGGCAACAAAAAATATATAAGGAATCAGGAAAGAGCCGCCTCCGTAAAGGGACACTCTGGTTGGAAACATCCAGATATTTCCCATGCCGACGGCGGAGCCGATGCAGGCGAGGATAAAGCCCCAACGACTGCCAAAAGATTCGCGATTGTGTTGATTAGTACTCATTTGATCTCTCCTTTAAATAACAACATGATTTGATTATAAAAGGTTGCAGGGAAAATGTCCACAATTTATAATAGAAGGTAACTATTCCGAACCCCTTGAAATAAGAAAAATTGATGCGTCATGCTTGCATGTAAGTAGCGGCTTTTCTTATTTCAAGGTGACTCGAATAGAGTTACCACCCCACATATGAGCAAAATTAGCTGCGTAGCAGTGGGAAAGCACGAGTATCGTGCGGTTTTGCGAATTTGTGTGGTGGGGGTCTGAACAGTTATAGATGAAAGAGGAGAGTTACTGTCAGAATATATATGAATGGTAACAGGTAAGTAAGAAATTATGAAATGTAATATATCGAAGAAATGTGGTGGCTGCCAGTTTCAGGGTATTCCTTATAAAGAGCAGCTTAAGAAAAAGCAGAAAAAAGAACAGAGTCTTCTTGGAGCATACGGGAAGGTCTGTCCAATCATCGGAATGGAGAATCCATATTATTACAGGAATAAAGTGCATGCGGTATTTGACCGTGACCGGAAAGGAAATATTATTTCCGGTATTTACGAAGAAGGAACGCATAGAGTAGTTCCAGTGGAGAATTGCCTGATTGAAGACGAGAAGAGTCAGGAGATTATCCGGACGATTCGTGGAATGTTGAAATCATTTAAAATCCGGACATATGATGAGGACACAGGTTATGGACTTCTGCGTCATGTGCTGATCCGCCGAGGCTTTTCTACAGGAGAGATTATGGTCGTCCTTGTCACAGGTTCACCGATTTTTCCGTCGAAAAATAATTTTGTGAAAGCGCTTAGAAAATCGCATCCGGAGATTACGACCGTTGTGTTAAATGTAAATGACAGACAGACAAGCATGGTTCTGGGAGACCGGGAAAAGCCGATTTTCGGTCCGGGGTTTATTAAAGACAGATTATGTGGCTGTATGTTTCGTATTTCACCGAAGTCCTTTTATCAGGTCAATCCGGTGCAGACAGAGATTTTATATCAGACTGCCATCGATTATGCCGGCCTGACAGGAAAAGAGACGGTGATTGATGCGTATTGCGGAATTGGAACAATTGGGCTGATTGCTGCGAAGAAAGCCGGTAAGGTGATTGGCGTGGAGCTAAACAAAGATGCAGTAAAAGACGCCAGAATCAATGCGAAAGAGAATAAGATCACGAATGCTGCATTTTATCAGGGAGATGCCGGAAGATTTATGGTCGAGATGGCAGCAAAAGGTGAAAAAGCCGATGTGGTATTTATGGATCCGCCGAGAGCCGGAAGTGATGAAAGATTCTTATCTTCTGTTGTAAAGTTATCACCGAAGAAAGTCATCTACATTTCCTGCAATCCGGAGACGTTGGCAAGAGATTTGAAATATCTGACAAAGCATCATTATAAGGTGGAAAAGATTCAGCCGGTTGATATGTTCCCGTTCTGCGATCACGTAGAAACTGTTTGCTCACTATCGCGTAAATAGGCGGTTTCTCGACTGTGTTCAGTGCGATTCAGTGAATTTGCCACCCATTTGCCACCCACAAAAATAAAATTCAGAATGGCTACAATCAAACTAGCAGTTGTCAATATAAACGTAGCTGAATAAGTAGGACAAAGTTTTGACAATCTTTCTGGTTAAACAACTTGTAGTTTTTATTTATATTTGGCAAAATAAATGTGTTTAACAGAACGATAAAGCGCGGATTTTTGAATCGTGCAGGAGGGGTAAAATCATGTCTTCAGATTATATCATGACCATGTAGCAGGCTCAGATGGAGATGGAATTGTATAAAAAGGTCTTTACGGTAGTAAGACTGTTGGATAAGCGGTAGTTCCGGCTGGAAGAGAACGACAATCCAGGCGGGGACATGGAATTATGCCATTGTTATGATTTCTGGAAGAAGGAAAAGCCATGTACGAATTGTATTGCTGCCCGGGCATTCGAGGAGAAGTCAGTGCGGACAAAGCTGGAATACCTGGATTCAGATATTTATCAAGTGACAGCGCGTTATGTGGAGATTGACGGATAGCCATACGTTATGGAGCTGCTCAGGAAGATGGATGAGGAATTCCTGGTTGATTTGGAGAATCGTGACCGTTTAATGGAGAAGTTGAGCGGATATAATGAAAAGCTGTATCAAGATGCGCTGACCGGTGTATATAATCGCCGCTATTACGAGGATCGGATCAAGAAGATGACAGCATCTGTCGGGGTCGCCATGATTGATATGGATGATTTTAAAATCTATAATGATACATATGGACACAATGCCGGTGATCTGGCACTTATCACCACAGTGGAAGCAATTCGTCGTTGTATCCGAAAGAACGATACACTGATCCGTTATAGAGGGGACGAGTTTCTCCTTGTATTGCAGGGAATCAGCGAGACGATGTTCAGAGAAAAGCTTAAGCAGATCCGGACAGAAATTTATAATGCAAATGTTCCGACATATTCAAGGCTTCAGTTATCAGCAAGTATCGGTGGAGTCATGTCTGCAGGAAGGACTGTCGAGGAGACGGTAATGGAAGCGGATAAGTTTATGTATCTTGCGAAGAATCGAAAGAACACAGTCGTTACAGAGAAAGATTTTGCGAATGAGGAAGGTGAGGATGGAACTGCACTTGAAGCATTAAAAGTTAAGCAGCAGATTTTAATCGTGGATGATTCGGAGATGAACCGGGAAATCCTTACAGAGATGCTTCAGGACGATTTCAGAATTTTGGAAGCTGAGAATGGAGAAGAGGCATTGAAGATGCTTAAGCAGTATGGTACGGGCATATGAGATGGGGATCGCAGATTATATCAGACGTCCATTTGACGCGAAAATCGTATATCAAAGAGTGTTTAATACCATTAAGCTTTATGCAAAACAGAGGAGATTGATTTCTCTTGTTGCTGACCAGATTTATGAGAAAGAGAAGAATAACCGGATGATGGTCGGAATCTTAAGCCAGATCGTGGAATTTCGTAATGGAGAGAGTGGACCTCATGTATTACACATTCAGATTTTGACGAGATTACTTTTGGAGCGTCTCGTCCAAAAGACGGGGCAGTACGGACTGTCATGGTCTGAGCAGTATATGATCTCTATGGCATCTGCGCTTCATGATATTGGTAAGATAGGAATTGATGAGAAGATTCTGAATAAGCCGGGTAAGCTTACAAAAGAAGAATTTGATATTATGAAGACACATACGTTGATTGGAGCCACCATGCTTGAGAACCTCAAGATGTATCAAGGAGAGATACTGTTGGAAGTTGCTTATCAGATCTGCCGCTGGCACCATGAACGTTATGATGGAAAAGGATATCCGGATGGGCTTGTGGGAGAGGAAATTCCAATTTCTGCTCAGGTCGTATCACTGGCGGATGCCTATGATGCGTTGATCAGTGACCGTGTGTACAAGAAAGCTTATTCTCATGAACAGGCTGTGAAGATGATTCTGAATGGAGAATGTGGTGCGTTTAATCCGGTTCTTTTGGAATGTCTGACAGATATTCAGGATCATTTGAAAGAAGTTGTGAATTCGGACTTTGTAGATAATTTTGATGCGGAAGATAACATAGAGCTGGCGGGCAGCCATCGTTCAGAAACAGAGAATATTTCTGTGGGGGGGGGCAAATCGCTAAAGCACTTGATGGAAGATATTTAATATCAAAGTGATTATTAAAAAGACAGGATAGAGAACTTTTTGTGTAAGTATGGAAGTTCTTTTTCCTGTCTTTTGACTTTTATGAAGTGATTATTTACATTATTTATCAGAATAAACAGTTTTACCGCCACAGATCGTATATTTTACTTTTCCGAAAAGTTCCTGTCCGGTAAACGGGGTATTGCAGGATTTGGAAGCGTAATCGCCAGGTTTCCAGCATTCTTCCGGATCAAAGATAACCAGATCGGCAGCAGCACCTTCTTTGATCTGTCCGTATGGGAGATGGTAAAGCTTTGCCGGATTGACAGTCATTTTTTCCAGAAGCTGTAACAGAGTCAGGTGCCCAGGTCTTACAAGACTTGTGATGCCAAGTGCAAGAGAAGTCTCAAGACCAGTGATTCCGCTTGGTGCTTCTGTAAGAGGTTTATTCTTTTCTTCCATGCTATGTGGAGCATGATCGGTGGCAATGAGGTCAATGGTTCCGTCTGCAAGACCTTCGATGATCTGCTGGCGGTCCTTTGCGGTGCGAAGTGGCGGATTCATTTTGGCCAGCGTTCCGTAAGTCAGAAGTGCCTCATCAGCCAGAGTAAAATGATGCGGTGTTGCTTCTGCGTGAATTTTAGCACCGAGGGCTTTAAAAGTGCGGACCATTTCTACAGAGACACCAGAGCTGATATGCTGGATAACAACATCTGCGCCGGAGCGAAGTGCCAGAAGGCAGTCACGGGCAACCAACGATTCCTCGGCAATGGAAGGGGAACCATAAACGCCAAGCTTTTCAGATATAGCACCGTGATTGATTCCATTATTCTGAATAAAAGAAGGATCTTCCTCATGGAGACTTACAGGTACATCTAATTTTGCGGCATGTTCCATAGCACGGTAACAGAAATCAGCGTCCAGGAGAGGGATTCCGTCATCGGTGAAGCCACATGCACCGGCATTTTTCATAGCCTCCATATCGACAGCTTCTTTTCCTTTCAGAGAGCAGGAAATGGCAGCTGCCTGGAAGATACGGATGTCTTCATTTTTCTCGCGGTCGATCAGATCTTTGAGCACAGGGAGACTGTCAACGACCGGTGAAGTATTTGCCATGCAGATGACACTTGTAAATCCGCCTTTTGCAGCAGCAAGTGCACCGGTATGAAGATCTTCTTTATAAGTAAATCCCGGATCGCGGAAATGTACATGAGTATCAATTAGTCCTGGAGCAACGACAAGTCCTGTGGCGTCCAGAATTTCGGTATCATTTGAAACTTGATCTGTATCAATGTTTTTTTCTATTTTCAGAATTGTTCCATTTTCAATCGCAAGATCCATCTTTTCGGAAAGTCCCAAAGCCGGATCAACGACGAGTCCATTTTTTATAATCATAATGATCATTATCCTCCTGTCATGTATGAATTTCGTATCATTCCCGATATATTTTCAAATGTAATAAATGAGTTTACAGGCATCATATGGGGATGTCCTGGCAACATGGAATACCGGGAATATTTCTGTAAATTAGTATAAGGGATAGACAGGGTTCATGTCAAACTTCATGGAAATAATTGCAGCTCATCCAGAAATGTTATAGAAAGAATGGTACAATACAGGTGGATGTAGTATAATGAGCCGGGATTGTGGAAGTGCGAAATGTTCCGTAAGTATCATTTATATACGAAGAAAGCAGGCAGGAACAACTATGTGTCTGATAAGAAATAAAGCAGTAAAAAGGAGATTGGTAAGATGGAATATAAACGTTTGGAACAGAGCCTGATTGATATTGTAAAGGAAGAGCAGGCAAAGCTGGGATATAGAAAAGAAGATGTAAGATTATATTATCCACTCAGCACGCTGAATCATTTCTTTGATACTGAGGATACAGTGGAGGAGATGGCAGAGAGACTGACACATTTACCGGAAGATATGAAAGCAAGACTTGGAGAAATTGCTGTAACACATAAAAAAGATCGTTTCTGCTTCCATATTCCGGAGCAGGGAAGTGAGTATGTGCATGAGCATACCGCTGAAAATGAATTTATCAAAGAACTGATTGAACTGGTGAGAGAACATGGCTGCACGAAGAAAAAGATTCTGGAATTGTTTGGTCAGTACAGTGAAAACACAATCACAGAAGAGATGAATAACGGAGAGTTTGATTTCTATGTGAGATTTCCAGAGGAAAGTGAGGACAGATACTATTATTGCTTTAAAGATGAAGGCTGTCATATCATTTATCACAGATTCCTACCGGAAGATTATGCAGATTTTGAATTTTAAAAGGATGGAGGATTAATCTTCCATCCATAATAAATCCTGATTGATTGGATAATGCCCGAAGATACGGGCTGCATCCATAAGTGCAGTCATATTTTCTTCTGGTGTGAACATCGGAGTCTGGCATCCGGATGTCAGCACGAAACCTTTCGGGGAGTCATAAGCTTTCCGGATACTTTCTCTGGATGCGCGAAGAACATCGTAAGGAGTTCCAAGACGCATGACTTCTACAGGAGGGACATTTCCCTGAATGCACATATATGGTCCGAGGATTTCCTTGGCTTCTGCCATATCCTCGACATTGTCCGGACCAAATGTACCGATTCCGGTCGGAATCAGAAGTTCCCATAATTTACGGCTTGTACCACAGATATGAAGACCGCATCCCCCACCCTGGCTTTTGATAAAGTCTACATTCTTTTGGAAAAATGGAAGTGAAAATTTCTCATATTGTTTCACACGAAGAAGAGAGGTGGAGCTTACCGGATCTGCAAATCCAACTCCTACGCCCATGTCCAGGAGTCTTTGGATGTAACGGTTATTATTTTCTGTAATGATGTCCATCATTTGAAGGACTTTATCCGGTTGTTTTACCATACCTTTCAGAAGATTTTCTGTTCCAACAAGCATTGAGGCAACGGTAAATGGTCCAGTGACAGTCCCGCTCACAGGGACTTTGTCTCCAAGTCTTTCTTTGACCATTTTCAGACCTTTTAAAATAATAGGAAGGCGTCCGTCTTCATCTACATTTATCAGTTTTAATTTGTCTACTTCATCCAGACTTGAAATGGCAGGAGTCTCAAGCTGGGCAATGTTGTAATCAGAATATTTGATTTTTGATCCCATAGCCTCTGCCATGCCGCGCAAGGTTGTGGACAGACCGGCTCCGTCAGAGTGGAATTTATTATAAATATATTCCTCGAGTTCACACATTTTCTCGGCAGAAAAGTAATATTCCGGAAGAGTACAGCCAATCAGGGGAGCCAATGTCTCCCCTGAATCTATGCAGCACATAATCCGGTCTACGTCTTTTCCTTCATTCAGCAATTTGTTACGTTCAATTGCGGTCAGTTCATCTTTTGGAACTTTCAGACCTTTTAAGTACTGTTCTATCATATTTTTTAATAACCTCACATATTAGTTTGTTGCTTTTTTCGTATCTACACCTTTTGCAAAGAAGATGGACAGGATTGCAAATGCCATCAGGATGAACTGATACCAGCACTGCGTGATTACCTGGAACGGACTGTTCAGATTCTCCATAAGAGCGCAGGCAAATAAAATCTGTGCACCATATGGCAGGATTCCCTGAAAAGCACAGGCAAAGATGTCGAGAAGGGAGGCGGTACGTTTTGGATCTACACCGTATTCTTTACTGATATCTTTTGCAATTGTACTGTCGATCAGGATTGCAACAGTGTTATTGGCTGTTGCAATGTTAGTCAGAGAAGTCATGACAGCGATACCGAGCTCTGCAGTCTGACGGTTCTTGATAACTTTGCTGATTTTCTGAAGAAGCCATTCTAAGCCGCCTTCTTTTTCTACCATTTTAGCAAGACCACCTGTGATCATAGATAACAGGAAGATTTCGAACATTCCGGAAAAGCCGTTATAAACATTGTTGGCAAGTTCCAGTGCGGAAAAGCTTCCGGTTGCAAGCCCGATAGCACCGGAGAACAGGATTCCACCAGTCAGAACTGCGAATACATTGACACCGAGCAGTGATGCAACCAGTACGAAGATGTATGGCAGAACTTTTATAATATTGTAAGAGTACTCCTGTACTGCAGGTAAAGTTTCCGGACGACCGAAAATCAGTAATAAAACAAATGTTACAAGTGCAGCAGGAAGAGCAATCTTAAAGTTGGCACGGAATTTGTCTTTCATCTCTACATCCTGTGTTCGTGTGGCAGCGATGGTTGTATCGGAAATCATGGATAAGTTATCTCCAAACATAGATCCACCGATCGTAGCACCTACCACGAGAAACTGATTGAGTCCACCGGCCTGTGCAAGTCCAAGTGCAATTGGTGTTACAGCAGTAACCGTTCCAACAGAAGTTCCTGTTGAGATGGAAATGAATGCTGATATCACGAAAACACCTGCAGCGATGAACTGTGGAGGAATGAAAGTCATACCCAGATTTACAACGGAGTCAACACCGCCCATTGCGGAAGAAACAGATGTAAATGCTCCGGCAAACAAAAAGACCATACACATGATCATAATATTTTCTTCTCCACAACCGTGAAGGAAAACAGATAATTTGTCATCAAATTTTCCCTTGAACATAGCAAAAGCAACAATAATACCGATAAATGAAGCAATTGGAGTAGGCAGCTGATAGAATGCCATCTCAACACCCATCGTATTCAAGGTAATTCCTGTGGCCAGGTAAACCCCTACAAATACTGCGAAAGGAATGAGAGCCAGACCGTTCGCTTTTTTCTGATTTGGTTCCATTTTATAATTCTCCTTTAAAATAACCTTATTTTGTTGTTGTTTAAAAAAGTAGTCTTGATCAAAACGCGTTTTTCTAATGCAAGGCATATTGTATAGGAAAAAGTAAAAAATATCAAATAGATTTGTGTAATAATACTAGATAACATATTGGCTATATTAATAAATATTATATCTAGATATAGGATAAAACTATAATTGAAGGGATGGATGAATAGTATTTGAATAATTAAATGGTGTTGGGGGCAAAACCCCCAACTATGATATAAAGATAATCGGGATCATTTGGAGAAATCAAGTCTAAATCAGCTCTCCGAGAAATGGGATTTTTTCTTCTTTTGGTACATTTTTCGAGATAACATCACGGACATTCTGCATACGGCGGTCGAGGTCGGCGCTGATTTCGGCACATTCCAGCATCTCATTCTGGAGATAGAGAGCTTTGTCTTCCGGAATATTTTTTTTATAGCGGATCTTGTGTTCCAGACTTGCCCAGAAATCCATGGCTATGGTTCGAAGCTGAACTTCTACAGTAACCATGCGCTTTTCGTCCTGAAGAAAGATTGGCACGCTGATAATCAGATGAAGACTTCGATATCCGCCCGGTTTTGGGTTTTTTATGTAATCCTTTTTTTCAATCAGTGTGATGTCATCCTGATTTAACAGGCAGTCGGCAAGCATGTAGATGTCATCAGGAAAAGAACAGACGACGCGTACTCCGGCAATATCGTGAATATTCTCTTCGATAGAAGAGAGTGTCAGAGGGATTTCTTTCCGGCGGACTTTTTTTATAAGGCTCTCCCAGGATTTGACACGGGATTTGATGTCTTCAATCGGGTTGCGGTCGTATTCCAGAGAATACTGATGATCCAGAACACGGAATTTTGTCTCTACTTCCATAATTGCGCAGGCATAGTAAGAGAGCAGTTTGTCCATTGGTTTTTTGTTCTTCTGTATAAAATCAATAAACTCATCCGACATCAGATTGTTGCGGATGAATTCTTCTTTTCTTTTTTCAATGAGTTTTTCTATAGGTCTCAAAATCTTAGTGCTCCTTTCTTTTATCAATACAGCATACATAATTCAAAAATTATGTATGTAGCTAGCCTCCGGCAGGATTGCCGAGGCATTCTTGAATGGATTTTTACAATCCCATCAGGCATCATAATCATACCATGATATGAAAAGATAATCTATCCTACAATTGTTAATTAATGTCAGATTTGGTATGATTATGAGAAGAAAAAGAGAACCTTATCTTAATATAAAAGGAAGACGATAGATGTGTTGTGCGATTGTGACACTGATATATGGTGGTGAATTATGAATCAAATGAAAATATATAGGGTAGAACAGAAAAATGAAGAACCGGTAGAGGTACAGATCATCCGCTCATCCAGACGTTCGATGGGACTTCAGGTGAAAGCAGATGGGACGGTCTGTGCCAGAGTTCCGATGCAGGTGATGGATTATGCTGTGCAGGAATTTATTGAGGGACATGCAGATTGGATATTTAAGAAGAGAAAACTGGTTCTTTTAAAAGACAACCGCCCGGATATTGTGTATCTTCCGGAAGTGACAGAAGAAAGCGATAAAGAGCGTATACAGACATTTATAGAAGAAAAGGTGTCGCATTACGCATCTGTTATGGGTGTCAGTTATGGACGGATCACTATGCGGAATCAGAAGACCAGATGGGGAAGCTGCAGCAGTGAAGGAAATCTCAATTTTAATTGCAGACTGTTGTTTGTGCCGGACCGGATCGTGGATTATGTAGTGATCCATGAGCTGGCACACCGCAGGTTTATGAATCATTCGAAAGCATTCTGGAAAGAAGTGGAGAAGTATATGCCGGATTACAAAGAGCAGAAGAAACTGCTGTCAAGATTTGCTATAAAGCATTAATTTTTATAGAAATTCACGGTTTTTGCAGGTTTTCCCTATTTTCGAGTATTTCGTGCTGGATTTTCCAGAGTGTTGATTGTATAATAGTACCGATGATGATATATGGATTACTTATAATTTTAATAATTTAATCCTAGGAGGAAATGAAAATGAATCTGAATTTAAGACCAAAAGAGGAGTGCCAGTTTGACGCAGTATCATTAGGTGAGGTTATGCTTCGTCTTGATCCGGGTGAGGGAAGAATCCGTACAGCAAGAAACTTCCGTGCATGGGAAGGCGGCGGAGAGTACAACGTTGTCCGCGGACTTAGAAGATGTTTCGGTATGAAGACTGCAGTTATCACAGCATTTGCTGATAACGAAGTTGGCAAACTGATGGAGGACTTTATTCTTCAGGGTGGAGTAGATACATCTTTAATTAACTGGAAGAAGACAGACGGAATCGGACGTATCTGCAGAAATGGTATCAACTTTACAGAGCGTGGATTTGGTATCCGTGGTGCAGTAGGATGCTCTGACCGTGCGAATACAGCAATCGCTCAGGCAACACCGGAAGATTTTGATTTTGATTATATCTTTGGTGAGCTTGGAGTTCGCTGGTTACATACAGGCGGAATCTATGCGGCTCTTTCCGAGCAGTCATGTGAGACTGTACTTGCAGCTATCAAGGCAGCTAAGAAGTATGGAACAATCGTATCTTACGATCTGAACTACCGTCCTTCTATGTGGAGTGCAATCGGTGGACAGGAGAAAGCTCAGGAAGTGAACAAAGAAATCGCAAAATATGTAGACGTTATGATCGGTAACGAGGAAGACTTTACAGCATGCCTCGGATTTGAGATTGAGGGTAACGACAAAGATCTCAAGCAGCTTAACCTTGACGGATACAAGAAGATGATCAATGAAGCAGCTAAGACATACCCGAACTTTAAAGCTGTTGCAACAACTCTTCGTGAGGTTAAGACAGCTACAGTGAACGACTGGAGCGCTATCTGCTGGGCAGATGGAGAAATCCACAAAGCAAAAGACTACAAGGGACTTGAGATCATGGACCGTGTAGGTGGAGGAGACTCTTTCGCATCAGGACTTATCTATGGACTGATGACAACAGAGGATGCAGAGCTTGCAGTTAACTACGGAGCAGCTCACGGAGCACTTGCTATGACAACACCTGGAGACACAACTATGGCTAGCAAGAAAGAAGTAGAAGCTATCATGGGTGGTGCAGGAGCAAGAGTTCAGAGATAGTTCATACATTGGTTTTAGCAGAAAGAGTAAATGTTATTCTATGAGGGAATTGACGAAGGGCAGTCCGGCAAAGGTCATAATGACCTTTGCCCTGCCCATTATTTTTGGAAATCTTTTACAACAATTATATAATCTGGCAGATGGTAAAATTGTCAGCACTTATGTAGGAACACAGGCATTTGCAGCAGTTGGTGCAACAGCAGTTATTGCGAATCTGATTATTGGTTTTGTGAATGGAGTGACCCAGGGATTTGGAATTCCGATATCCAGATGTTTTGGAGCAGGAGATTATAAAAATATGCGGCGTTATGTGGCAGGAAGTTTTATTATGACGGTTGCAATGACGCTGATTCTTACAGTAGGTGCGCTTCTTGGGATAGAAGGGCTTTTGCATATATTGGACACACCGGCAGATATTATGGAAGAGGCACTTCAATATATCCGCATTATTATTATGGGGACAGCCTTCATTTCTCTTTACAATTACAGTGCCAATACATTGAGAGCGGTCGGAGAAAGCCGGATTCCGCTTTTATGCCTTGCAGTTGCAGTCATTTTGAACATTTTTCTGGATATTCTTTTTGTGCATACATTTTCCATGGGACTTCGCGGTGCAGCGCATGCAACCAATATTGCCCAGTGTATTGCAGGAGTTCTGTGTATGGTATACTTGCTTTTTAGGTTCCGGGAACTTGTGCCAAAGGGGCAGGAATGGCAGGTACAGAGAAGAAAGTATCAGGAGATGACCGTATTTGGAATTTCACTTGGTATGATGTCCTGTTTTGTGAGTATCGGTACTGTGATTTTCCAGACTGCAGTAAACAGACTTGGTACGAAGATTGTGACGGCGCATATTGCGGCAAGAAGAATCGAGGAACTGACCAATGTTCCGATGCTGTGTACAGGCATGGCTATGACGACTTATGCCAGCCAGAATCTGGGGGCAGGAGAATATGACCGGATAAAAAAGGGAATCCATCAGGCATTTGTGATCGTACTTGTGCAGGGAGTTATATTTACCACATTTTGCTGGATATTTGGACACCCATTGATTCGTTGGATCACAAGCAGTAATGATACCTATATTTTGGATACGGCATACCGTTATCTGACAAGAAATACGTCATTTTATTTTGTGCTTGGTCCACTGTTTGTATTGCGCTGTTCTCTTCAGGGGCTGGAACATAAAGTCATTCCGGTGGCGTCCAGTATTCTGGAACTTGTGTTGAAAATAGTATCCACGATCTGGATTGTGCCGGTTTTGGGATACACTGGAGTTATCTATACAGAGCCGATTATCTGGATTTTTATGACATTGATGCTGATTGGCGGATATGTAAGGGCTCTGAAGCAAATCAACGAAGCAGAGCACATAAAAAGTGCAAGAAATGCGAAAGCTGAAAATGAAAAGATAAACGTTGATAACAGATTATAAATGATAAATAACGAAGAAAGGAGGATGGAATCCAGATGAAGAAGGTAGAACATTTGATTAAGGAAGTCTATCCGGGCTCCATCGCAGAAGAATTGGAGATTGAACCGGGAGATGTGCTGCTGTCGATCAATGATCAGTCAATTGAAGATGTGTTTGATTATCGTTATATGATAAAGGACGAATATATAGAAGTACTTATTCGTAAACCGGATGGAGAAGAATGGGTTCTGGAAATCGACAAGGATTACGATGACGATCTTGGTATCGAATTCGAGAATCAGTTGATGAGTGATTACAAATCATGCAGCAATAAATGCATTTTTTGTTTTATTGATCAGATGCCGCCGAATATGCGAGAGACCTTATACTTTAAAGATGATGATTCCAGACTTTCTTTCTTACAGGGGAATTATATTACGCTGACTAATATGAAAGAAAAGGACGTAGACCGCATTATCAAGATGCAGCTGGCGCCGATTAACATTTCCGTGCAGACTACGAACCCGGAACTTCGTTGTAAAATGCTGAATAACCGATTTGCAGGAGAAAAGTTGAAATTTTTAGATCAGCTTTATGAAGGTCATGTGGAGATGAATGGTCAGATCGTGTGTTGTAAAGGTGTGAATGATGGAAAAGAGCTGGAACGCACGATGGACGATCTGTCAAAATATCTTCCGTTTATGCGCAGTGTCTCTGTTGTGCCTGCGGGTATCACGAAGTACAGAGACAATCTTTATCCGCTGGAACTTTTTACGAAAGAAGAGGCTGGAGAGATTATTGATATAATCGAGAGCCGTCAGAAAAAATATTATGAAGAATATGGACTTCATTTTATGCATGCAAGCGATGAATGGTATATTACCGCTGGACGTGATTTTCCGGAAGAAGAGCGGTATGACGGATATATCCAGTTGGAAAATGGTGTCGGTATGATGCGGCTTTTCATTACAGAATTCACGGAAGCGCTTGAGCAGGTGAAAAGCAATCCTGGATATCTCAAAATGCGTGAAGAAGTGAAGCGCACGGTCACAATCGCGACCGGAAAATTGACATACGCAACCATTTGTTTATTTGCAGAGCGTATGATGGAGGCATTTCCGGGACTTCAGATTCATGTATTTGCCATAAGGAATGATTTCTTTGGTGAGACAATTACCGTATCCGGACTGATTACCGGACAGGATCTGACTGCTCAGATAAAAGAGTACCAGGAGAATAGTAGGAAACATTTTGTGGAAAAAATCTCTGATGCGAAGAAATTTGTGGATAACATAGGAAGTGCTGATAAAAATGTGCATGGATTAGGAGAAGATCTCATTATTCCATGTAACATGCTTCGTACCGGAGAAAGGGTATTTTTGGATGACTGGACTGTGGAAGACGTGGAACAGAAGCTCGGAATGCGGCTTATTCCAATAGAATCTGGTGGAGGAGATTTTGTCGAGGCAATTCTGAATCCGGAATATAGTATGGAGCGTACCAATGATAATTTTGTCTATGTAAAGGCGTATGACAGATAATGTAATTGAAAAATAAGTATGACTAAAAAATAACATTAAAAAAAGTAATGAGCCAGAGGGTGTCCAAATAGAAGCGTTGCATTATATAATATATGAGTTGAAAAAATGATTCAGGAGGAAAAGAATGAATACAAAAGAAGCAAAACAGTCTGTTCAGATGGACAAAGCATTGTTTGATTTTTACGGGAAGCCTTCCATTGGACAATCACTGCCGCTTGCGATACAGCACGTACTGGCTATGATCGTCGGCTGCGTAACGCCTTCTATTATCGTGGCAGGCGTAGCAGGTCTTTCACAGGAAGATTCTGTGATTCTTATTCAGGCAGCGCTTGTGATGTCTGCATTGACGACATTGATTCAGTTATTTCCGTTTATTAAGACAAAATGGTTCACTATCGGAGCTGGACTTCCGGTCATGATGGGAATCAGTTTCGCATATGTGCCAAGTATGCAGGCAATTGCTGCGGATTTTGATATTGCAACGATTCTTGGAGCGCAGATTGTTGGTGGTATCATTGCACTTTTAGTGGGATTAAATATTAAGAGGATCCGCAAGTTCTTCCCGCCGCTTATTACCGGTACGGTAGTGTTTTCTATTGGATTATCTTTGTATCCGACCGCGATCAATTATATGGCCGGAGGAGCCAGCAGTGAAAATTACGGTTCATGGAAGAACTGGCTCGTAGCAATTATTACATTGATTATTGTAACGACACTTAATCATTTTGGAAAAGGTATCTGGAAACTGGCATCTATCTTAATTGGAATTATTGGTGGATATATTGTAGCACTTTGTTTTGGAATGGTAGATTTTTCTTCCGTTGCACAAGCGGCAATCTTCCAGCTTCCGAAGCCGATGCATTTTGGAATTAAGTTTGAGCCTTCATCTTGCGTAGCACTTGGTATTTTGTTTGCTATTAACTCTGTGCAGGCAATTGGAGATTTCTCTGCAACTACAACAGGTTCTATGGATCGTATGCCGACAGATACGGAATTATCCGGTGGTATTGTAGGCTATGGAATCAGCAATATTTTTTGCGCATTTTTCGGTGGACTTCCGACAGCAACTTACAGCCAGAATGTAGGTATTGTATCTACAACAAAAGTTATCAGCCGCAGAGTGCTTGGAATTGCTGCTGCGATTCTGATGGCGGCCGGATTGATCCCGAAATTTTCATCAATACTGACTACGATTCCTTATTGCGTGCTTGGAGGAGCAACGATTTCTGTATTTGCATCAATTGCAATGACAGGTATGAAGCTGATTACAACAGAGCCGATGGATTTCCGCAATACAACAGTTGTTGGACTTGCAGTTGCAGTCGGCATGGGTGTGACTCAGGCAAGTGCATCACTGGCACAGTTCCCGGACTGGGTAACGACTATATTTGGAAAATCACCGGTAGTTCTTGCAACTATTGTAGCGATTGTGTTAAACTTAACTCTGCCAAAAGCAAAGAAGTAGATTTTGAGTTTGTTGGACGGGGGTTTTTAAAAGAGGGTAACCCTTTTTTGAAAGCCTCCGTTTTGTAGTGTTTATCGATTTTAGGAAAAGTAACAGTTTGTTGGAGAATGTGAATATGGAAGAACAAAAAAGCGGACAAGAATCAGGAAAACAGGGGCAAAAGCCTCATAAGAGAAGAAAGCGTTATTCCGGGACGCATCCGAAAAAGTATGAAGAAAAATATAAGGAATTAAATCCTGAAAAATATGGAGATACGATTGAAAAGGTCATAGGAAAGGGCAGCACTCCGGCAGGTATGCATATTTCCATTTGTGTGCAGGAGATTCTGGATTTTCTGGACATCAAACCGGGTCAGCATGGACTGGATGCAACACTTGGCTATGGCGGACACACAAGAAAGATGCTGGAAAAGCTGGAAGGACATGGTCACATTTATGGTCTTGACGTGGATCCGATTGAGTCCGAGAAGACAAAAAAGAGACTGCGTAATCTTGGATATGGAGAAGATATTTTGACTGTGAAATTATGCAATTTTGCAGACATTGACAAAGTGGCAGAAGAACATGGAAAGTTTGACTTTGTACTGGCAGATCTTGGTGTATCCTCTATGCAGATCGATAACCCGGAACGCGGTTTTACTTACAAATTTGACGGACCTTTGGATCTGCGCATGAACCCACAAAAAGGAGAAAGCGCGGCACAGCGTTTGAAAAGCATGGACGCAGAAGAAATAGAAGGAATGCTGGTGGAAAACTCTGATGAACCATACGCAGCAGAGATAACAGAAGTGCTGATGAATTGGAGAAAACACGGGAAATCTCCGGAAACTACAACAGAATTAAAAGAAGCAATCGAAGAAGCTCTGACATTTCTTCCGGAGAAAGAGAAAAAAGAGGCGGTCAAGAAATCATGTCAGAGAACATTCCAGGCACTTCGCATCGACGTGAACCAGGAATTTGAAGTGTTATATGCATTCTTAGATAAACTGCCACAAGTCATGAACCCAGGTGGAAGAATTGCAATCCTGACCTTTCATTCCGGGGAAGACAGACTTGTGAAACGAGCTTTTAAAGAAGGAAAAAAAGCAGGAATTTACAGCGAAATCTGTAAAGACGTGATTCGTCCATCAGCACAGGAATGCGCAAGAAATCCACGCGCAAAATGCACAAAAATGAGATGGGCAATTATTTAACAAAGGACGCAGTGAAATGTTAAAGTACTACGTCCCCATCATTGATTGGCGGTGTCACCTGTGTGCATTGTGAATAAAAATGGGAATGATTTTTTATGAAGTATTACCTTGCTCCGCTTGAGGGGATTACAACTTATATATATCGTCGGGCTTATCATCAGCATTTTGCACCGATGGATAAGTATTTTACGCCCTTTCTGGTACCACATACGAAGAAGGGGTTCAGTACGAAGGAGAAGAATGATGTGATGCCAGAGCATAGTCCGGGCATGAATCTTGTGCCACAGATTATGAGTAATCAGGCGGAGTCATTTTTACATACGGTTGAGAAACTGAAGGTCTATGGCTATGAAGAGGTGAATCTGAACCTGGGCTGCCCTTCAAAGACAGTTGTGTCTAAAGGGCGTGGTTCTGGATTTCTTGCGGATCCGGACGGATTGGACCGGTTTTTGGATGAGATTTTTAAAAAATGTGATGTGAAAATTTCTATTAAGACAAGAATTGGAAAAGATGATCCGGAAGAATTTGCGCGGCTTCTTGATATTTACAATCAGTATCCGGTAGAGGAACTGATTATTCATCCGCGGGTACAGAAGGATTTTTATAAAAATCAACCGAATCTTGGTGCGTTTCATGATGCGGTGGAAGAAAGTAAGATTCCGCTTTGCTATAACGGAGATATTTTTACGCCAGAAAGTTATGAAGAGATGAAACGGGAATTTCCGCAGGTAGATACCTTTATGTTTGGAAGAGGGATTTTAATGAATCCGGCTCTGCTTGATCTTATCCGTATAAGAGAAAAAACAGATGTGAAAAAGACAACTGATATAGATGTGACTGAGTGTAAAAAAGAAGAAACGTCACGAAAAATGCAGAGTGCAGACAGATATAAAAAGGAAATCCAAGCATTTCTTGAACAGATTAAATGTGATTATCTGGAAGTGGGAATGGGTGAGAAAAATACGTTATTTAAGTTAAAAGAGCTGTGGGCATATATGGGACAGAACGCTCCGGAAGCGAAGAAGGCGCTGAAAAGGATCCGGAAATCTCAGAGTATGGCAGATTTCGATAGTGCCAGCCGGGAAGCGTTGGAAGATTTCATACTTTTTTAATTGCATATGCTGTAGAAAAGAAGTACAATTAACATCGTGCCGAATAGAGGAGTTTTCGGTGAAGGTACAATGAAAAGTGGATCAGCAGCAAAAGGAAAGGAAGTAAATAGATGGAACAGAAAACAAGAGGCGGGAGAGGCTTCTGGTATATCTGGGGATCTGTGCTTATCAAACTGGGAATTGCATATCTTGTATATATGGCGGCGGTATCACTTCTTGCAGGCGTACATCTGATGCAGATGACAGGTGGAGATGCAGATGCGATGATGCAGATTGCGCAGAGTACAGCACAGTCCGGCAAATTATATGATCAGATCACAAATGAGCTAATGAACTGGGCTGTTTATATTGAGGGCGTGGCAGCGCTGATTACGATTCCAGTCATGTTATTTTTATTTCACAGAGACAGCAGAAAAGAAAAAGAGCTTGGGATTGTAACGGAAAAAGCGTCAATTTGGAAATATATTGCAATTATAGTGATGTTTGCAGTTATGGCACTTGGGCTTAATAATCTGATATTTTTAAGTAATCTGTCAGCAGCGAGTGAAACTTATTCCGATACAATGCAGACTTTATACGGACAGGGATTTGCAGTGCAGATTCTCGTGCTTGGAATTTTGATGCCGACATGTGAAGAACTGGTGTACAGAGGACTTGTCTATAAAAGATTACGTTATACTTCACCGTTTTGGGCAGCGGCTTTGTATTCATCACTCGTATTTGCATTTACCCATGGCAATCTTGTCCAGGGACTTTATGGTTTTATCATGGGCATGATGTTCTGTTATGTGTATGAAAAATATGGTTCTGTGAAAGCACCGATACTTGCGCATATTACAGCGAATATCCTGTCAGTGGTTGGAACGCAGTTCCAATGGTTCGACTGGTTGTTCAAAGATCCGATGCGTGTCGGAATTTCAACAGTGTTATGTGCATTTATTGCATCAAGTATTTATGTTATGATTCAGAGATTGAGCACAGATACAACTAAAAATAATAGCCAAAACGAGGGGTAGTTATCAGACTACTCCTTTTGTAATTGTAAAATGTCTGATTATCTGACAATTAGAAAAGAAGTTTTTATTTACAAATTTGAAAAATGGGTGTATAGTAGGAAAAAATAAAAAATGTAAGAAAGGACTCAGATATTATGAACGGGCAACAGCGACAGAAAAATGCTGGCTTGTATCGTCCTTCGTTTGAACACGATAACTGTGGTATTGGAGCAATCGTCAATATCAAGGGCCAGAAAAGTCACGATACCGTGGCGAATGCATTAAAGATTGTAGAACAATTAGAACATAGAGCGGGCAAAGATGCCGAAGGTAAGACAGGTGATGGAGTAGGAATTCTGTTACAGATTTCTCACAAGTTTTTCTCCAAAGTCTGTAAACCTTTCGGCATCTTTTTAGGTTCTGAGAGAGATTACGGCGTAGGTATGTTTTTCTTCCCTCAGGACGAACTGAAAAGAAATCAGGCAAAGAATATCTTTGAAGTGATTGTGGAAAAAGAAGGAATGGAATTCCTGGGCTGGCGAGAAGTACCGGTACATCCGGATGTGCTTGGAAGTCGTGCAGTAGAGTGTATGCCATGCATCATGCAGGGATTTATCAAGCGGCCGGAAAAGGTTGAAAAAGGAATTGACTTCGACAGACGTCTGTATGTGGTACGCCGTGTCTTTGAGCAGAGCAGCGATGATACTTATGTAGCTTCACTGTCAAGCAGAACGATTGCTTATAAGGGAATGTTTCTGGTAGATCAGTTACGTCTCTTTTTTGCAGATCTTCAGGATAAGGATTATGAATCTGCCATTGCACTGGTTCATTCCAGATTCAGTACGAACACGAATCCAAGCTGGGAGAGAGCACATCCGAACCGTTTTATTGTACACAACGGCGAGATTAATACAATCCGTGGTAATCGGGATAAGATGCAGGCAAGAGAGGAAAATATGGAATCTGAAGATTTAAAAGGAGAACTTCACAAAGTCCTTCCGGCAATCAATGCCACAGGTTCTGACTCCGCTATGCTTGACAATGCCATTGAATTTATGGTCATGAGTGGCATGGAACTTCCACTGGCAGTTATGATTTCTATTCCGGAGCCGTGGGCAAATAATAAGAGCATGTCCCAGAAGAAGAAAGATTTCTATCAGTACTATGCAACAATGATGGAACCATGGGATGGCCCGGCGTCAATTCTGTTCAGTGATGGAGATTGTATGGGAGCAGTTCTTGATAGAAACGGACTTCGTCCGTCCAGATATTACATTACAGATGATGATCAGTTGATTTTATCATCTGAGGTCGGAGTTATGGATATTGCACCAGAGAAAATCGTAGTAAAAGAAAGACTTCGTCCAGGTAAAATGCTTCTGGTCGATACGGTTCAGGGACGTGTCATCGGAGACGAAGAGCTGAAAGAAATGTATGCGGACAGACAGCCTTATGGTGAGTGGCTGGACAGCAATCTGATTGAGCTTAAGAATCTGAAAATTCCGAACCAGTTAGTACCGACCTACAAACCAGAGGATCTTAAGAGACTTCAGAAAGCATTTGGTTATTCTTATGAGGAAGTAGAAACTTCTATCAAAAATATGGCACTCAACGGTGGAGAAGGAACTGCTGCCATGGGTATTGACACACCACTTGCAGTACTTTCGGATAAGCATCAGAACCTGTTCAATTATTTTAAACAGTTATTTGCACAAGTTACAAATCCACCGATTGACGCAATCCGTGAGGAAGTGGTAACATCCACGACTGTATACATCGGAGCAGACGGAAATCTTCTGGAAGAAAAAGCAGAAAACTGCAAGATGCTCAAGGTCAATAATCCGATCCTTACAAATGTTGATCTTCTGAAGATTAAGAACATGAAACAGGATGGATTCAAAATTGCAGAGATTCCGACTATTTATTATAAAAATTCCAGTCTGGAAAAAGCAATGGATTACCTGTTTATCGAAGTAGATCGTGCAATCCGTGACGGAGCGAATATTTTGATTCTTTCTGACCGTGGTGTTGACGAGTATCATGTGGCTATGCCGTCACTTCTGGCATTGTCCGGACTGCAACAGCATCTGGTGCGCACAAAGAAGAGAACTTCCGTTGCAATCATTCTTGAGACCGGAGAGCCAAGAGAAGTACATCATTTTGCGACATTACTTGGATATGGAGCATGCGCAGTCAATCCATATCTTGCACATGAGACAATCCGTCAGCTTATTGATACAGGCATGCTGCAGAAAGATTATTACGCTGCAGTTGATGATTACAATCACGGAATCTTAAGCGGAATTGTAAAAATTGCTTCTAAAATGGGTATTTCCACAATTCAGTCTTATCAGGGAGCAAAGATTTTCGAGGCCATTGGATTAAAAGAAGAATTTATTAACAGATATTTTACAGATACAGTCAGCCGTGTTGGCGGCATCGGTATTGAGGAGATTGCACAGGATTATCTTGCAAGACATTCTCAGGCATTTGATCCACTTGGACTGGAAGTAGATCTGACGCTGGACAGTCTCGGACAACACAAATCCAGAAGCTGTGGCGAGGAACATCTGTACAATCCACGTACGATCCATATGCTTCAACAGTCTACAAGACTTGGCAATTATGAAATGTTTAAGCAGTACACAGATATGGTAAATGAAGAAGGTGCCCACATTAATCTGCGAGGTCAGCTTGATTTTAATTATCCGAAGAAAGGTATTCCGATTGAAGAAGTAGAGAGTGTGGATGAAATCGTTCAGCGATTCAAGACAGGTGCTATGTCCTACGGATCCATTTCCAAGGAGGCACATGAGACGCTTGCAATTGCCATGAACCGTCTGCATGGTAAATCCAACAGTGGTGAAGGTGGTGAGGAAATCGAGCGTCTGGATACAGAAAAATGTTCTGCAATTAAGCAGGTCGCTTCCGGACGATTTGGTGTAACAAGCAGATATCTTGTCAGCGCAAAAGAGATTCAGATTAAAATGGCACAGGGTGCAAAACCAGGAGAAGGCGGACATCTTCCAGGAGGAAAGGTCTATCCGTGGATTGCCAAGACAAGACATTCTACGCCAGGTGTCAGCCTGATCTCACCACCACCGCATCACGATATTTACTCTATCGAGGATCTGGCACAGCTCATTTATGACTGTAAAAATGCAAATAAAGACGCAAGGATTTCCGTAAAACTTGTATCTGAAGCAGGTGTTGGAACTGTCGCAGCCGGAGTCGCAAAAGCAGGAGCCGGACTGATCCTGATCTCTGGATATGATGGAGGAACCGGAGCGGCGGCTAAGAGTTCTATCCACAATGCAGGACTTCCTTGGGAGCTTGGACTTGCGGAAACACATCAGACATTGATCCAAAATGGACTGCGTGAACGTGTCCGTATTGAGACAGATGGAAAATTGATGAGTGGTCGTGACGTGGCAATTGCAGCAATCCTTGGAGCAGAAGAATTTGGATTTGCGACAGCACCACTTGTAACTATGGGATGCGTTATGATGCGGGTATGTAATCTGGATACATGTCCGGTTGGTGTGGCAACACAGAATCCGAAACTTCGCAAGAACTTCCGCGGAAAACCGGAATACGTCATCAACTTTATGAGATTCATCGCACAGAATCTGCGCGAATATATGGCGAAATTAGGTGTTCGTACGATTGATGAACTGGTTGGAAGGACTGACCTTCTGAAAGTCAAAGAAGTGCCGACATCTGATCGTGCAGCAACACTGGATTTAAGCCAGATCCTGCAAAACCCTTATGAGGGAACAAAGACACCAATGACTTATAATCCAAAGAAGATTTATGATTTCGAACTGGAGAAGACGCTGGACGAAAGAGTCCTTGTAAAAGAACTGCTTCCGGCACTTGAAAAGCATCAGAAGAGAAGCCTGGAAGTTGATGTCACGAACACCAACCGTACATTTGGAACAATTTTCGGATCAGAAATTACAAGAAGATATCCGGAAGGCGTAGAGGAAGACAGTTATGTGATCAAATGTACCGGAGCAGGCGGTCAATCATTTGGTGCATTTATTCCAAAGGGTCTGACACTGGAACTTGTAGGAGACGGCAATGATTATTTTGGTAAAGGTCTCTCAGGCGGAAAACTGATCGTGTATCCACCGAAGGGTGTTACATTTAAACACGAAGAGAATATTATAATAGGAAATGTTGCACTTTACGGAGCAACCAGTGGTAAAGCTTTTATCAATGGTGTGGCAGGTGAGCGTTTTGCAGTCCGAAACTCTGGCGCAAAAGCAGTTGTAGAAGGTGTTGGTGATCATGGATGTGAGTACATGACCGGCGGATGCGTTGTTGTTCTTGGCAAGACTGGAAAGAACTTTGCAGCCGGAATGAGCGGCGGTGTCGCTTATGTACTGGATCTGAACAGTGATCTTTATAAGAATATTAATAAGCAGATGGTAAATATTGAACGAGTAACTTCGAAGTTTGAAATCAACGAGTTGAAAGAAATGATCGAAGAGCATGTGGCTTATACGAATTCTGAGAGCGGAAAAGAAATTCTGGACCACTTTACCGATTATCTGCCGAAATTTAAGAAAATCATTCCGATTGATTACGAGAAAATGCTTTCTACTATCGTTCAGATGGAAGAACAGGGCATGAGCAGTGAGCAGGCTAGAATTGAAGCATTTTACGCAATTAAAGAAGGAAGAAGATAGGGGGCGGACAACGTGGGAAAACCAACAGGATTTATGGAATATGAAAGACAGGATAAGCCGGCAGAGTCATCGAAGGAGCGAATCAAGCATTTCCGCGAATTCCACACACCTTTGTCAAAAGAAGAACAGGAGCGCCAAGGTGCAAGATGTATGGCGTGTGGCGTTCCGTTCTGCCAGGCAGGACAGATGATTATGGGGATGGCAAGTGGCTGCCCTCTCCATAATCTGGTGCCGGAGTGGAATGATCTGATTTACCACGGCAACTGGGAAGAGGCTTATTATAGGTTAAAAAAGACGAATAATTTTCCGGAATTCACTTCCAGGGTATGTCCTGCACTTTGTGAGGCAGCATGTACATGTGGACTCAACGGAAATGCAGTATCATCAAAAGCGAATGAGTACAGTATTATTGAAAATGCTTACGAAAAAGGATACGCTGCGGCAAGACCGGTGAAAGTCAGAACCGGAAAGAAAGTAGCTGTTGTGGGATCAGGACCGTCCGGACTTGCTGTGGCAGATATGCTGAACCGCAGAGGACATAGCGTGACAGTGTTTGAACGGGAAGACAAAGTCGGAGGACTTCTTCGCTATGGAATTCCAAACATGAAACTGGAAAAACAGTATATTGACCGTAAGGTAAATATTATGGAAGAAGAAGGAATTACATTTGTAACAAATTGCAATATCGGTAAAGACAAAAAAGCTTCTTCTATATTAAAAGAGTTTGACCGTGTAGTTCTCTGCTGTGGAGCTTCTCATCCAAGAGATATCAAAGCACCGGGACGGGACGCAAAAGGAATTTATTTCGCAGTCGATTTCCTGAAGTCCACGACAAAAGCATTGTGGGCAAATGATATGAAACTGGTGGATGGCACATACATTTCTGCAAAGGGAAAACACGTTATCGTTATTGGCGGAGGTGATACGGGAAATGACTGTATCGGAACTTCTATGAGACATGGCGCAAAATCTGTTCTTCAAGTAGAAATGATGCCCAAAGCACCAGATACTCGTGCAGATAACAACCCGTGGCCGGAGTGGCCAAAAGTCTGCAAAACAGACTATGGTCAGGAAGAAGCAGCGGCAGTCTTCGGACATGATCCGCGTGTATATCAGACAACGGTCAAGGAGTTCATCAAAGATAAGGAAGGAAATCTCTGCAAGGTCACACTTGTGAAGCTGGAGCCGAAGAAAGACGAGAAAACCGGACGCATGATGATGACTGAGATACCGGGAACTGAGTATACAGTACAGGCAGATCTTGTACTTATTGCAGCAGGATTTCTTGGAAGTGAAGAATATGTGACAAAAGCATTTGGCGTGGAAGTCAATGCGCGTACAAATGTGGCAACACCGGCAGGAGAGTATCATACAAATGTGGAGCGGGTGTTCACAGCGGGAGATATGCACAGAGGTCAGTCACTGGTTGTATGGGCAATCCGCGAAGGAAGAGAAGCCGCACAGGAAATTGATGTCAGCCTGATGGGATATACGAATATGAATGTACAGTAACAAAATAAGTATCGGGTGAGAACTTCAGACAAGCTTGATTTCTCACCCCATATTTATTTTTCTGCATGGCTTGACTGGTCCAAATGTTACAAAAATGTTAAAAAATATTGCAAATATGTACTGACTCATGTATAATAACATCTAGATGTAGTAGCAAAACTATATAAAATTGTATACATTTGAGTGAGGAAGTTTTTATATGAATAAATTTGGAAGAAGAATACTGGCAGCATTAATTACGAGTAGTTTAGTAGTTACACCGGTTTTGGCAGCACCTTCAGTAGATGATCTTCAGAAGAGTAAGGCATCAGCGCAAAGTGAAGTAAACTCACTTCAGTCACAGCTTCAGAGTATTGTAAGTAAGATTACTCAATTGGAAGCTGATCTTACAACAAAGGGTGAAGAGATTATTCAGGCGCAGGCAGATCTGGAACAGGCGCAGGAAGACGAGAAGACACAGTATGCGGCTATGAAGCTTCGTATCAAGTATATGTATGAGGCTGGTGATGCAACAGCGCTTGAATCACTGGTAAGCTCAGAAGATTTTTCGGATCTGTTAAGTAAAGCTGAGTATGTTCAAAGTGTACATGGATATGATCGCGACAAGCTGGAAGAATATGTTGCAACTAAGCAGAAGATTGCTGATCTGAAGGATCAGCTTGAGACAGAGCAGTCACAGCTTGAGAGCATGCAGACAGAATATGAGACAGAAGAGTCTAATCTGACAACTCTGATTGATTCAAAACAGGCAGAAGTAGCAGATCTTGATTCACAGATTCAGGAAGCGGCAGAGAAGGCAGCGAAAGAAGAGGAAGAGCGTCAGAAGAAAGCAGAAGAGGAAAGACAGAAACAACTTCAGGCAGCATCTCAGAATAGTACAACAACGAATAGTAATTCTGGCAACTCCAATAGTTCAAGCAGTTCCAGTAACAAAGGAAACAGCAGTTCATCATCAAGCAGCAGTTCTGGTAGTTACGTATCCGGAAGTACAGTATCCCGTGCATATTCAGCACTTGGAAAACCGTATGTATGGGGAGCGGCAGGACCGAATTCTTTCGATTGTTCCGGACTTGTAAGTTTCTGTCTGACAGGAAGATATTCACATACATATAGCTCCAGTGATTTCGTTGGATTGACTAAGGTAAGTAATCCACAGCCAGGAGATATTTGTGTAAGAGTTGGGCATGTAGGTGTTTATATAGGTGGAGGTCAGATGATTCATGCACCACACACAGGAGATGTAGTGAAAATATCTGCAGTACCATCTAATATGTGGTACGTTCGTCCATAAAGTATATAAGAAAATGAATAATTTAATGCCAGTTCTTTTTTGAAAGGACTGGCATTTGTCATATACAAGAGCATATCTAGACATCTTTGATGGAATTGTATCTGAAATGGTAAAAAAATGGACACAAAATGATAAAGATTGCGTCAAATTTGTAGCGGGTTGCGTAAACTATGAAAAATGTGTATAATAACGATGGGGCGTTTTCGAAAGAAAAATAATTAAAAGAGGGAAGATGAATATGAACAAAATAGGTAAGAGAATTCTGGCGGCGGCAGTTGCCAGTTCTGTACTTGTGACACCGGTTTTTGCAGATCCATCTGTTGACGATTTGAAAAAGAGCAAAGAGTCCGCACAGAATGAAGTAAGTTCACTCCAGACCCAGCTTAATACAGTAGTGGGAAAGATTACGGAGCTGGAGTCTCAACTTAGCAGTAAAGGTGAAGAGATTATTCAGGCACAGTCAGATCTGGAAGATGCCGAGGCAGAAGAACAGAAACAGTATGCAGATATGAAGGTTCGTATTAAGTATATGTACGAAGCTGGTGATCAGAGTGCTGTAGAAAGCTTAGTTGGTTCAGAGGATTTCTCTGATATGGTCAACAAAGCGGAATATGTAAGTAATGTACATAATTACGACAGACAGAAATTACAGGAGTACGTAGAGACAAAGCAGAAGATTTCTGATCTGAAAGATCAATTGGAAGAAGAACAGTCACAGCTTGAAAGTATGCAGACAGAGTATGAGTCACAGGAGTCGAAACTTGATAACCTGATCGCATCTAAGCAGGCAGAGGTGTCTGATCTGGATCAGCAGATCGAAGAAGCTGAGCGTAAGGCAGCGGAAGAAGAGCTGAAGAGACAGCAGGAAGAAGCAGCAAGACAGGCAGCGGCAGCAGAAGCAGCAAGACAGCAGGCTGCATCGAACAGGAATAATTCTTCCAGCTCATCAAGTAATAGCAATAAGGGAAATAGTTCCCATAAAGGAACAAGCAACAATGCTCCAAGTTATGTATCAGGAGACGCAGTGTCCCGTGCGTATTCTGCACTTGGAAAACCGTATGTATGGGGAGCGACAGGACCGAATTCCTTTGACTGTTCAGGCCTTGTAGGTTTCTGCCTGACAGGTAGATATTCACGTTCCTGTACATCAGCGTCATTGAATGCCCTTCCGACAGTGAGTAACCCACAGCCTGGAGATGTGTGTGTAAGATCCGGACACTGTGGAATTTACATTGGAAATGGTCAGATGATCCATGCACCACATACAGGTGATGTAGTAAAAGTAGCAAGTGTCCCTTCTAATATGAGAATCGTACGTCCTTAATAAAAGAATATTGAATTTATTTGCCAGGATTTCTTTTGAATCCTGGCATTTTTAATATCATGATGCCAGTGGGAGTGCAAAGCACGGAACAATCCGTAGGCATCATAGTTGGGGGGATGCCCCCAACATCTTTAGAAAATTACAATTTCCATGACATAAAAACTCCGAGGCATTCTTGAATTGAGTCATATTTGAACCATAGGTGAGTCACATTTGAAAATGTCTGAAAAAAACAATTTCATTATTGATAATTCAGTAAAATTATTGTATTCTGAACGTATAAGGCAAATGAGGAGTATAACATTCGGGCGGGGGAGAAACCTGAATGTAAAAGGGTAATTAATAAGGAAGGGTGAGAAAATGAAAGTACGAGTTGTTCGGGTGCTTATTGCCTCTGCTGCAGTGAGCACTTTATTTGTTACGACAGCGTTTGTAACACCAGTATTTGCGGAACCGGAGAATCAGGTGGAAACACTGGAAAATCAGAAAAGTGAGGTTGAGGCACAGGCAGATAGTATCAATTCCCAGTTGGTTTCATTGTTGGTCAGCTATAAGGCGCTGCAACAAGACATTGAGAATCAGCAGGTGAGAATTGGTGAGGTTGGACAAGACCTTGCAGTTGCGCAAGAGAATGAGCAAAAGCAATATGAAGATATGAAGCTTCGTATAAAATATATGTATGAAAATGGTGATGCATCATTTGCAGAGGCTATTCTGACTGCAACATCCTATTCGGATTTAGTCAATAAGTCTGAGTATGTCGAGAAAGTTCATGGTTATGACCGAAACAAACTAATGGAATATGTGCAGACAAAAGAAGAAGTTGCGAATTTGAAAACAGAACTTGAAGGCGAACAGGCAGATATGGAAGTCATGGCGCAGGAGATGAGTTCACAACAGGCAAATTTGGAATCAACTTTAACCCAGATGCGTGCCCAGATCGCAGATTTTGACAGCCAGCTTGCAAGTGCGCAGGCAGAGGCAGATGCAAAAGTAGCAAGAATGCAGGAAGAGCAGCAAATAGCTCAGAGTAAGAGTGAAAATCAGACGGGAAATGTTTCATCGGCTAATCAGGTGGGGTCAGCAGCCAATACAGGCACGACAAAGCCATCCGGAGGAAATACAACACCGTCAACGGGAAATACAACGACGCCATCGACTGGAAATGTAAGTACGACAATACCATCAACCGGAAATACAGGGACAACGACAAAGCCGTCAACAGGAAGTTCTTCTAATACAAGCAAGCCGAGCAATGCATCTGCTGGACAGAAGATTGCCAACAAAGGCTGTGAATACATAGGGAATCCGTATGTATATGGAGGAAACAGTCTGACGAATGGAATTGACTGTTCTGGGTTTGTGCAGCAGATTCATGCAAAATTTGGAATATCTACACCGAGAAATTCCACATCACTTCGTTATGGCGGAAAAGCTGTAGCTGTTTCAGATATGATGCCGGGAGATGTGGTCTGTTATGAGGGGCATGTCGCAATTTATATTGGTGGAGGACAGATTGTACATGCTTCCAACAGTAAACCTTATCCGGCAGGTGGAATAAAAACGTCCAACGCATATTACAGAACAATTGTTGCTGTAAGACGTTACTGGTAGTAAAAATTACGGATATTGTAAAAAATGTAAAAATATAAAATATACAAAAATCTAATATGATGTTTTTGAAAAACCCTTGCATTCGCAAGGGTTTTATGATATCATTTTAAGGTCGCAAAAAAGCACGCACATGGCTGTCTGAGACGGTGCCAGTCAAAAGAAAGAGACTGGTTTCAAGGACGTATACCGGTGCGGAAGTAAAAAAACCAATTGGAGGAAAGAAACATGAGCGTTATTTCAATGAAGCAGCTTTTAGAAGCAGGTGTTCACTTTGGACATCAGACAAGAAGATGGAACCCTAAGA
>OLSC01000711.1_pt1 | contig 38486 bp, 39 predicted proteins | sample 1672881 | NCBI WGS metagenome assembly OLSC01 (sample SAMEA3136733, study PRJEB25190) | human gut metagenome | biome: human gut; feature: human-associated habitat; material: faeces | place: Austria | collected 2013
CGCAGTTGTGCATGTGCTGGGCGTAGTAGTCGGCATCGTGGAAGTGGATGATGCCTTCCTCATGGGCCTTGACGATCTCCGGGGGCAGCAGCATACGCATGGTCAAGTCCTTGCTGACTTCGCCGGCCATGTAGTCGCGCTGCACGCTGTTGACGGTGGGGTTCTTGTTGGAGTTCTCCTGCTTGACTTCCTCGTTATTGCACTCGATGAGGGAGAGGATCTTGTCGTCCGTCGTGTTGTGGGTACGCTTCAGGCTCTGTACATAGCGGTAGGTGATATATTTACGGGCAACCTCAAAGGCACCGGTCTGCATGATCTCATCCTCGACCAGGTCCTGGATCTCCTCCACGTTCATGGCGTGGCCGCGGGACAGACAGCTGGTCTGCACATGGTCGCTGATCTCGATGATCTGCTCTTTGGTCAAACGCTGGCTTTCCGGTACGACATGGTTGGCCTTGGTAATGGCTGCAATAATTTTTGTAATGTCGAAGACGGCCTCACTGCCGTTGCGTTTGATGATTTTCATGCTGACACTCCTAACACTGATCTATCTGAAATATACAAACTGTATACAAGTTCCAAACGTACAAACTCCGTTTGGCGAGTAAATCTATCTTATCGCAGCGGGGGAAAAAAGTCAAGGGAGAAAACCACTATATATAGTGGTGCTAAATTTCGACACGACAAAATATTGCATTTCGGACGTTCCAACGATGAAAATGCCGCGGCTACAACCGCGTAGAAAATAAGCTTGTTTTTTTGGCTATTTTGGGGAGATGTTGCCAATTGACAGGATTTGCGTCGATGCAGCGAGAAATATCGCACGCTCTGCGTCGGGGCGGGGCTTGCAGTGGGCGGCATAAGCTGGTATACTGTTAGCAGATATTGAATCACCCTGGCACAAAAACACAAGATGTTGAGACGATACTGCATGTGCCGTTTATAAGGAGAGCCTTGCCCCATGAACTATGCAACCATCAAATACTGTGACATCGCCAACGGCGAGGGGGTGCGCACCAGCCTGTTTGTTTCGGGCTGCCGCCGCCACTGCCCCAATTGCTTTAACGCTGTGGCGTGGGATTTTAACTATGGCGAGCCTTTTACCAAAGAGGTCCGCAACAAAATTTTAGAAAGCCTGGCTCCGGGCTACATCAACGGCCTGTCGCTGCTGGGCGGCGAGCCGTTCGAGCCGGAAAACCAGCGGGAACTGCTGCCCTTCGTCAAAAACGTCAAGGCGCTGTACCCCAGCAAGACCATATGGTGCTATACCGGCAACCATTTTGAGCAGGAAATTTTGCGGCCAGGCTGCGGCCGCTGCGAGGTGACCGACGAGTTCCTACAATATATAGATGTGCTCGTGGACGGCGACTTCGTGCAGGACAAGTATGACATCAGCCTGCGGTTCCGCGGCTCCAGCAATCAGCGCATCATTGATATGAACCGCACCCGCGCTGCCGGTCATGTGGTGCTGTGGCAGGATGATCCAATCTTCGCAGACCACAAGATGTAGTACAAACAAGCTCGTATAGCAAAAGGCCCCCGCCAGGAATCTATCCCGGCAGGGGCCGTTTTATGCGCAGATTAAGGCAACACCGCACAATTCCCGCCTTACGGCTTAAGCACCGCTTCGGCGGCTGCGGCACGGCATCTGCGTTGCCAAAATGCTCGATAATACACAAAGTATTATCTGCGCTTTTGGCTTAGCAGCTGCCGCACCTCGCTCGCCGTATCGGCACTTAGAATTGTGCGGTATTGCCTTTATGCTTTTTCTTTCAAGGCTTCTTCTTCATCCTGGATGAACATGAAGCAGAGACTTACCAGCAGTAGTGCGCAGCTGAACCAGATGGTCCGGTTGCCGAACACCGCTACGGCCTGGGCACCCAGCCCGGCCCCGACGGCAAACAGCAGAATCACGCCGAAGTAGTGCAGTGCCTTGTACAGGATCTTGCGGTCGTGCAGGTGGAAGTACACCACCAGCGATTCCATGCCGCTGCGCATATTGCCGATGCACATGGTGCTGGCAAACGGGTAGCCGTGCACCTTGCGGAAGGCCTGTACCTGCATGGCACAGGCAAACGAAACCAGCGCGTTGGCGGCCAGATCCAGCGTGTTGGGCAGGAACCCTACCCCGAACAGCAGCAGAATTTCCACCACCAGCACCAGCTGCCGCCAGTGCAGGCGCTTGGCCTCGCGGTAGCGGATATGGATGGCCTCGGCCACTGCTACGCCCAGCGCAAAGGAGAGCAGCGGCACCAGATAGTGCAGCACCCGCGCCAGGTCCCCGTCAAAGGCAGCCTGGCTCATCAGCACGATGTTGCCGGTCTGGGCGTTGGCAAACACTTTGCCGCGCCCGATATAGGTGTAGGCATCCTGTAAGCCGCCGGATGCGGAAAGAAACATCACGGTGCGGAAAGCTTCGCTCATCTGCCCGTGGTGATGCCATACTTTGTGTGCCATGGATAACCCCTCTTACCCTTTTATATATACAACAGGTACGCTGCCCATTATAGCGCGGCGGCCGCGCAGTGTAAAGCCGCAAAAAACAAAATACACAAGCTGTACCAAAAAATAAACGGAAGGCAGGGAACTGCCCAACCGCTTGTCCACAGACGGCGATAACTTTTGTACAAAACGCAGAATCCTGAAAAAGGGTATTACACGGCGCGTACATTTGCGGTATACTTGCTTCACTTTCCAACGCAGTGAGACAACAGCCGCCAGGGCGTCGCAACGAGTTGAGCGACACCCCGGCGGCTGTTTTGCTTTTGGAAAAACCGTATCTACTTTTTATAATAGAGGAGTAATCAAGTATGCCGCAAACGAAAAAACAGGAAATCGTCTACACCGTCATGATGGTCTGTGTCATGGTCTATGGTATGGTCTGCTACAATATCGCTTTGGATGTGGGCGGGATGCAGAACTTTATCTTTTTGGCTGCTTTCAGTGAACTGCCCATTATGGGGGTAATTGCCTTTTTGCTGGATACATTTCTGGTGGGCCCCGCAGCCATGCGCATTGCTACGGGCTGGTTCACCCCCGGCAAGGATAAGCAGGTGTTTCTGATCATGGCCATCTCCTGCCTGTCGGCCTGGATGATGTGCCCGCTGATGAGCTTTTTCGCCACGTTGCTGTTCAAGGACAGCCACAACGCTAACTTTGTGGCCATCTGGGTGCAGACCACCATGCTGAACTACCCCGCTGCGTTCCTGTGGCAGCTGGCAGCTGCCGGCCCGTTGGTGCGCACGGTGTTTGGCGCAGGATTGCGCTGCATCAAGAAAAAGTGAAACGCAGAGACACATTGTTAAATTTGTACTAATAAAACTGCACAAAAAAGGCTTGTCATCTTTAGTGAAAGTGCTATAATACGGGACGAAACCCGGAAAAATCCCAATTCCAGAAATGAGGTGCATGGGATGAAAGATGTGAACGATCTGATGCAGGCGATCCTGGAGATGGACGCCGCCCAGCGTAAGGCCAGTGAGAAAGCCAAGGCCGAGCGCACGGCGCGGCTGGCCGCCCTGGATGCCCGCAAGCAGGCGATCGCTGCCGAGTGCGACGCCAAAGCCCAGACGGATGCCGAAGCTGCTGCCAAAGCAGCCGACGACGCCAACGCCGAGGCCCGCGCCGCCTTAGACAAAGAATGTGAACAGGCTGCCGCCGCCATGACGGCCGCCGCCAAACAGCATGAGGCCGAGTGGACGGCAGAACTGGTACGCCGCGCCCTGGCCCAGGAGGCTGCACAATGAACCACGCGAGCGGCAAAGCCAGCAATGCTGTGCTGGCAAAGGCCCGCGCCCTGTATGGCCGCCGCCTGCGCGCCGAGGATTACCGCCGCTTAACGGATTGCCACACAATGACAGAGCTGGCCAACGAGTTGAAAGCCCTGCCGCTGTACGCCAACACGCTGGCCGAGGTAAACCCCACCTACGCCCGCCGCGCCCAGCTGGAGAACCTGCTGCGGCAAAGCCAGTACGAACGCTTCGACAGCCTGTGCCGGTATGACCGCAGCGCAGGCAGCAGCGTGTACCAGTACTTAACGCTTTGCTGCGAGGTCGACGAGCTGACCGCCGCCCTGCGGTGCCTGGATGCAGGCCGCCCCGGCGATTACCTGTACCGCCTGCCGGACTTTTTGGAGCAGCGCTGCAGCATTGATCTGTACGCGCTGGCCAAAGCCACCGATCTGCAAAGCCTTTTGGCTGCGGTACAGGGTACGCCCTGGGCTAAGGTACTGGCCCCGCTGGCCAACGCTAAGCCGGACCGCGGCCTGACCGCCCAGGCGGAACCTCTGATGCAGGAGTACCGCCACCGGGCGCTGGTCGCTATGGCACCCAAGCCCGCCAAGCAGGGCGAGCAGCCCGGCCTGCGGGAGCTGATCGAGCTGGAGTGCGATACCTCGGCGGTGTCCAACGCCGCGCGGCTCATCCGCGTAGGGGCGCCTGCCACCACGGTGCGCAACGCCTGCCGCCGAGATTGCAGCGCCCTGACGGCCGCCGAGTGGGACTACCTGCTGGCCTCGCCGGATCTGCCTGCTTTCAAGCAGCGGTTTGCCCAAACCAGTTACGGCCCGCTGTTGGCTCACCACGATTACACCGTGCTGAAGGAAGGCTTCTTCCGCTACCGCACCGATTGGTGCCGCAAGTGGCTGCGGTTCTCCACCGAGCCCACGCTGGTTATGATGTGCTACATCTGGCTGGCCCAGTGCGAGGTGTGGAACCTGAACCACATCATCGAGGGCGTGCACTACAAGTTGCCCGCCGAAGAAGTCCTAGCCCTGCTGATCGGCTACGACGAACACGATTGAAAGGAGTGTGAACGGATTGGTTGAAAAGATGAAGCTGGTGCGGGTACAAGGCACCCTGCCCCAGCTGAACGATTTCCTGGATGCCTGCTGTATGGACGGCCGGTTTGACCTGGAACCTGCCACCCGTTATATGTCGGATTCGCTGGGATACGCCGCCCTCAACGAGGAAAACCCCTATCCCGCCACCCGCGACCAGATCGAGACTATGGCGAAAGAGGCTGGCGTGGAACTGCATAAAGAGCAGCGCCACACCGACCCGCCGGACGAGGAAGCCAAAGCCTATTTGAGCGACCTGCTGGAGCAGATCGATGACCTGTGTGCCGAGCGCCAGGGCCTGCTGGACCAGCAGAAGCTCTGCGAGGACGGCATCGCCCAGTACAGCCACTTCCTGAACCTGAAAGTAAATGTGGATGAGATCCTGGATTGCCAGCACGTCAAGGTGCGGTTCGGCTTCCTGCCCACCGAAGGCTACAACAAGCTGATGAGTAACTACGCCGATGATCCCTATATCCTGTTTGTAGAGTGCACCCAGACCAAGACCGGCTACTGGGGCATCTACCTGACCCCCCGCGAGAAAGCGCTGGAGACCGACGGCATCTTCTCGATGCTGTATTTCGAGCCGGTGCATGTGCCCGGTGCGGCCGGTTCCCCTGCCGAGATCATCGAGCATTTTAAAGAGAACCTGGAAGTTGTCAAAAAGTCGGTGGATGATGTCAACGCCCGCATCGCGGCTTTGTGGCATGACCACGAAGCCAAGGTGCAGATGCTGTACGACACGGTGCGCTACTACGCCGCTATGTACGACCTGCGCCGCATGGCTGCCGTGAAAGGTTCCCATTTCTTCTGCGTCGGCTGGGTCCCGGCGCCGGATGTGGAGGAGATCGCCGGCAAGGCGCGGGCCGTTAAAGACCTGCGCGTTACCGTGGACGGCCCCGAGGCCGCCGGTAAGATGACACCCCCCACCAAACTGAAGAACCCCTGGTGGAGCCGCCCTTTTGAGTTTTTCGTCGAGATGTACGGTCTGCCCGCCTATGGCGAGACAGATGTCACCGGCTTCGTAGCGCTCACCTTCACCGTGCTGTTTGGCATGATGTTTGGTGATGTCGGGCAGGGTATCGTGCTGGCACTGTTCAGCACCTTTATGTGGAAGGTCAAGCACAACGACCTGTTCCACCTGATGATCCCCTGCGGCATCTCCAGTACGATCTTCGGCCTGGTCTATGGTTCCTTCTTCGGCTATGAGGATGCCCTGGACCCGCTCTACCACGCCATTGGCATGGCAGGCAAGCCCGTTTCGGTCATGGATTCCATCACCGGCATCCTGATGGTCGCCGTTTACATCGGCGTTGTCCTGGTGCTGGCGGCCATGGTACTGAATATGTACACCCACGCCCGCCACAAGGAGTGGGGTGAGTTCATCTTCTCCCCCAACGGTCTGGTGGGTGTCATCACCTACCTGTGCGGTGTGGATCTGGCCAGCGCTTACATGGGCGCGTTCACCTTCCTGCCGCAGGTGTTGGCCGCCATCGGCATGGTAGCGGGCCTGGTCCTGCTGCTGTTCGCGGAGCTGCTGGCCCCCATGGTGGAAGGCAAGCCCTGGAAACCTGTCGGCGGCATGGGCAACTACCTGATGCAGAGCGTGTTTGAACTGTTGGAGACGGTGCTGAGTTACCTGTCCAACACGATCTCCTTCCTGCGTGTTGGTGCGTTTGTCATCGTGCATGCCAGCATGATGATGGTCGTCTTTACGCTGGCCGGCACGCCCAACAATATGCTGGTGGTCATCCTGGGCAACATCGTGGTCATCTGCCTCGAAGCGCTGCTCTCCGCCATCCAGGGTATCCGTCTGGAGTTCTACGAGATGTTCAGCCGTTGCTACAAAGGCGGCGGCCGCAAGTTTACCGCGTTTAATATCAAAAAGGCGTAAATATCCGCATTTGTCTGTAGGGGCGGGTGCTTGCATCCACCCGCGGGTCGATGCGAGCATCGATCCCTATATAGAGGGAATTTCACAAAATAAAAATCATGGAGGGTATTCTTATGAAAAGCAAATTCAACAAGCTGTTCGTTACCATTCTGCTGGTTGTGGCTGTGACCTGCTGCGGCGCTTTCGGCGTCCTGGCTGCTGACAACACCGACGAGGCCGCTGCCGCCGCTTCCACTACCGAGACCACCGAAACCAACACCGACAACGACCACAACTCCTCCCTGAGCATCGGCCTGGTGGCTGCTGCTTTGGCAACCGGTCTGGCCGGTATCGGCGGCGGCATGGCTGTTGCTTCCGCTGCCCCCGCTGCTATCGCTGCCAACAGCGAGAACGAAAAGACCTTCGGTAAGAGCCTGATCTTCGTGGCCCTGGGTGAATCCATCGCCCTGTACGGCCTGGTCATCTCCATCATGATCCTGAGCAAGCTGGTGTAAGGCCATGCGGTTCTTTCTCATCAGCGATAACTCTGACGCCATGAACGGTCTGCGTCTGGCCGGTATCGAGGGCACCGTGGCCCGCAGCGAAGCCGACCTGCGCCAGGCGCTGGAAAACGCCGCCAAGCAGCCCGACATCGCTGTGCTGCTGGTGACCGAAAAGATCGCCGAGACCTACACCGAGGTGCTGGACAGCGCCCGTGCCAAAGGTACGCCGCTGCTTATCACTGTGCCTTCCACCGGCGGCGGTGCTGCCGGTAAGGACCGCCTGACCCGCTATATCCGCGAGGCCATCGGTGTTAAAATCTAAGAGGTGTGACCATGAATGAATTAGATACCCGCGCCGAGCGGTTCCTGGAATCGATCCGCGCCGAGGGTGAAGCCGCCTGCGCCGCTATCCGCACCGAGACCGATGCCGAGATCGACCGCCAGCTGGACGAGGCACGCCAGGCCCAGCAGGCCAAGGCCGAGCATACGCTCCACTTTGAGACAGAGCGTGCCCGCACCCGCGCCAACCGTGAGCTGAGCGCCGCCCGCATGCAGGCCCGCGCCAAGCTGGCCGCACAGCGCCAGCAGATCGCAGCCGATACCTTTGCCGCTGCCCGCACGCAGCTGGCTGCCTTTGCCGCCGGCAAGGACTATGCCGCCTGGCTGGTCAAGAGTGCTGCCGCCCTGGCCGAGACCATGGGCGAGAGCGGCACCCTGTACGCCCGCACCGCCGACCTGCCCCTGCTGCAAGGCAAGCTGCCCGCCGGTGTGGCCCTGGCTGCCGATGACACCATCACCCTGGGCGGCCTGCGCGCTGCCAACCCCGCCACCGGCCTGGCTGCCGATGATACGCTGGAAGCCCGCCTGGACGCCCAGCACGACTGGTTCCTGCAGAACGCAGGGCTGGAGATCACGATTTGAGGGGCAAAGCTATGGAAAATAAAATTTACAGCATCAACGGCCCCGTTGTTACCATCAAGGGCAAAACCGACCTGGCTATGATGGAAATGGTCTATGTGGGCAAATCCCGCCTGGTAGGCGAGGTCATCCGCATGAACGATAAAGAGACCACCATCCAGGTTTACGAGGAGACCGGCGGCCTGAAAGCCGGCGAGCCTGTCGAAAGCACCGGCGGCCCGCTGTCCGTTACGCTGGGCCCCGGCATCCTGCGCAATATCTACGATGGCATCCAGCGCCCGCTGCCCGCCATCGAGAGCCATATGGGCAGCTTTATCGAGCGCGGTGCACACGAGCCTTCTCTGGATACCGCCGCCAAGTGGGATGTGACCGTCAACGTTAAAGCAGGGGATACCCTGACCGGCGGCCAGATCTACGCCACCTGCCCCGAGACCCCGGCCATCCAGCACCGCTGCATGGTCCCGCCGGAGGTTTGCGGTACCGTGACCTGGGCTGCCGAGAACGGCAGCTACACCGTCAACGACCCCATCGTCAAACTGACCGACACCAAGGGCCGGGAACACACCCTGACCCTGTGCCAGAAGTGGCCTATCCGTACCCCGCGCCCGGCAGCCGAGCGTATGACCTCGCCCCGTCCGCTGATCACTGGTCAGCGTGTTATTGATACCATGTTCCCGCTGGCCAAGGGCGGCGCCGCTGCCATCCCCGGCGGTTTCGGTACCGGCAAGACCATGACCCAGCACCAGATCGCAAAGTGGTGCGATGCCGACATCATCATCTACGTCGGCTGCGGCGAACGCGGCAACGAGATGACCCAGGCCTTGCAGGAGTTCAGCGAACTGGTGGACCCCCGCACCGGCAAGAGCCTGATGGACCGTACTGTGCTGATCGCCAACACGTCCAACATGCCCGTTGCCGCCCGTGAGGCTTCTATCTACACCGGTATCACGCTGGCCGAGTACTACCGCGACATGGGCTACCACACCGCCATGATGGCTGACTCCACCTCCCGTTGGGCCGAGGCTCTGCGTGAGATCAGCGGCCGTCTGGAGGAGATGCCCGCCGATGAAGGCTACCCCGCCTACCTGCCCAGCCGTCTGGCAGAGTTCTACGAGCGTGCCGGTTATGTCAAGACGCTGAACGGTGCCGAAGGTTCCGTCTCCGTCATCGGCGCTGTCAGCCCCCAGGGCAACGACTTCTCCGAGCCTGTCACCCAGAACACCAAGCGTTTCACCCGCTGCTTCTGGGCACTGGATAAGTCCCTGGCTTACGCCCGCCACTATCCGGCCATCAACTGGAACGATTCTTACAGTGAATACCTGGGCGACCTGGGCAGCTGGTACTACGATAACGTCGGCCATGACTTTATGTCCTGCCGTGAGCGCGTCGCCAACCTGCTGCTGCAGGAAAATAACCTGATGCAGATCGTCAAGCTGATCGGCTCGGACGTGCTGCCCGACGACCAGAAATTGACCATCGAGATCGCCCGTGTTATCCGCGTCGGCTTCCTGCAGCAGAACGCTTTCCACGCCGTGGACACCTACGTGCCGCTGGAAAAGCAGCTGAAGATGATGGAGACCATCCTGTACCTGTACGATAAGTGTGCAGCGCTGGTTGCCAAGCAGGTGCCGGTCAGCCGTCTGCTGGCCACCGGCCTGTTTGATGAGCTGGTCAAGATGAAGTACGAGGTGCCCAACGACGACTTCTCGAAGCTGGACGCCATGCAGAAAGACATCGATGCCAAACTGGCCGCTGTGGCCCAGGGCTGATGAGGAGGGAATAACATGATTTTAGAGCATATCGGACTTTCCCAAATCAACGGCAGTCTGGTCGTGCTGGACGGCGTAAAAGGCGTGCAGTATGACGAAATGGCCGAGCTGCATCTGGATGACGGCTCCACCCGCGTGGGCCGTGTGGTTGAGGTCGAAGGCGACCGCTGCATCATCCAGGTGTTCGAGGGCACCCGCGGCTTAAGCCTGGTCAACAACCGCACGGTGCTGACCGGCCATCCCATGATGATGGACCTCAGCCCCGAGCTGCCCGGCCGTGTGCTGGACGGCCTGGGCCGCCCCATCGACGGTCTGGGCGACATTTACCCCACCGCCCGCCGCGATGTCAACGGCGCACCCATCAACCCCGTCAGCCGTGTGTATCCGCGTAACTACATTCACACCGGCATTTCTTCCATCGACTGCCTGGCCACGCTGATCCGCGGCCAGAAGCTGCCCATCTTCTCCGGCTCCGGCATGAAGCACAACGAGCTGGCCGTCCAGATCGTCCGTCAGGCCAGCGTGGCCGATGGCTCGGACTTCGCCATCGTCTTTGCCGCTATGGGCGTCAAAAACGACGTTGCCGCCTACTTCCGGGAGTCTTTCGAGAGCTGCGGCGCGATGGAGCGCGTGGTCATGCTGCTGAACCTGGCCAACGACCCCATCATCGAGCGTATCATCACCCCGCGCGCTGCCCTGACGGTGGCCGAGTACCTGGCCTTTGACCTGAACAAGAACGTGCTGGTCATCTTGACCGATATGACCAGCTATTGCGAGGCTCTGCGCGAGTTCTCCTCCTCCAAGGGCGAGATCCCCGGCCGTAAGGGTTTCCCCGGCTACCTGTATTCTGACCTGGCCAGCCTGTACGAGCGCGCCGGTATCATCAAGGGCAGCAAGGGTTCTGTCACCCAGATCCCCATCCTGACCATGCCCGGCGACGACATCACCCACCCCATCCCCGACCTGACCGGTTACATTACCGAGGGCCAGATCGTGCTGGACCGTGGTATGGACGCCACCGGCCTGTATCCGCCGGTCTCCGTGCTGCCCAGCCTGTCCCGTCTGATGAAGGACGGCATCGGCGCCGGTTACACCCGCGAGGATCACGTCACCCTGTCCAACCAGCTGTTTGCCTGCTACGCTAAGGTGCAGGATGCTAAGGCTTTGGCCAGCGTTATCGGCGAGGAAGAACTTTCCGAGTCCGACAAGCAACTGATGGCCTTTGGCCGTGCCTTTGAGCAGGAGTTCATCGGCCAGGGCAACACCGACCGCACCATGGAGCAAACGCTGGACCTGGGCTGGGAGCTGTTGGCTGCACTGCCCCGCGCCGCGCTGGACCGCTGCGATGATGCTACGCTGGACAAGTACTACGAGCCTGCCAAGGCCCGCATTGCCAAGCACGCAAAGCAATAAAAGGAGTTTACCATGGCACAGCAGGTTTTCCCCACAAAATCAAACCTGATGGCTACCAAGCGCAGCCTGGCGCTGGCGGAGCAGGGCTATGACCTGATGGACCGCAAGCGCAACATCCTTGTGCGCGAAATGATGCAGCTCATCGACCGCGCCGCAGGCATCCAGGATCGCATCTCGGCTGCCTACGCCGAGGCGTATGACGCCCTGCAGAAAGCCAACATCATGCTGGGCTCGGTGGGGGAGTACGCCGGCGGCGTGCCCGTAGAATACGGCTTGCGGCTGAGCACCCGCAGCGTCATGGGCGTGGAACTGCCCACCCTCTCGCTGCAGACGACCTCGCCTTTGGGCATTTATTATGATCTGGAGTCCACCAACGGCACGCTGGATGTGGCCTACCTCAAATTCAACGAGGTCAAGACCCTGACGGTGGAGCTGACCGAAGTGGAGACCAGCGTCATCCGCCTGGCCGAGGCCATCCAAAAGACCCAGAAGCGTGCTAACGCCCTGGGCAACGTCCAGATCCCCCAGATGCAAAAGACCATCAAGTCCATCGACGAGGTGCTGGGCGAGCGCGAACGCGAAGAATTCAGCCGCCTGAAAGTCATCAAGGCCCAAAAAGAAAAACAGGCTGAAGAAGCCTGATCTTCCCTGATTTTGCAGATAAAAAGACCGCCCGATTTTGCGCCGGGCGGTTCTTTTTTTGCTGTTTTTTAAAAACCGCCAAAATCTGGAAAAAACCTCTTTCCAAAGGCATAAAAACTTGCTATAATCAGGAATGTTCGCCCCAATGCGGGGGTGTTGTGTAAGGAAAAATTGAGGAAATCGGAACCATGAAAAATGCAAAAACCCTGACCGAGGGGCCGCTGGCGAAGCAGATCCTCCTCGTCAGCCTGCCGCTGGCCCTGTCCAACCTGCTGCAGGTGCTGTTCAACATGTCAGACGTGGCGGTCGTCGGGCGGTTTGCTGGGTCTACGGCGCTGGGCGCGGTGGGGTCCACCAGTATCTTTGTCACGCTGTTCACCGGCTTTTTGATCGGCCTGAGCAACGGCATCAACGTGCTGGTGGCCCGCTTTTACGGCGCCAAGCACCCGGGCGATGTCAAAAAGACCGTCCATTCGGCACTCATCATCAGCTTTATTGCGGGTGTCATCCTGCTGTTTGTCGGCCTGCTGGGGTCGCCTGCGCTGCTGGAACTGCTCAACACCAAGCCGGACCTGCTGCCCGGTGCTGTTTTGTACCTGCGCGTGTACTTTTTGGGTATGCCCGCCCTGGCGCTGTATAACTTCGGCAACGCGGTGTTCAGTGCCATCGGTGACACGAAAAAGCCGCTGGTCTACCTGTCCATCGCCGGTGCGCTGAACATCGGCCTCAACTTGTTTTTCGTTATCGTCTGCCAGCTCAACGTCATGGGCGTGGCGCTGGCCAGTGCCATCTCCCAGTGCGTGTCTGCCGGGCTGATTCTGCGCGCACTGACCAAAGTGCAGGATTGCTACGCACTGGACCTGCACGCTATCAAGCTGGACCTGGGTATGACCAAGCGCATCCTGCTGCTGGGTGTGCCTGCCGGGTTCCAGAACGCAGTTTTTGCCATCGCCAACCTGTTCATCCAGGCGGGCGTCAACTCCTTTGACTCGCTGATGGTCAAGGGCAACTCGGCCGCTGCCAATGCCGACGCCATGATCTACGACGCTATGGCCGCCTTCTACATGGCCTGTGCCAGCTTCATGAGCCAGAACTACGGCGCAGGCAAGGTCGACCGCGTGAAGAAAAGCTACTTCATCAGCCTGGCCTACGGCTTCGGTGTGGGCCTGGTGCTGGGCGGCGGGCTGCTGCTCTTCGGGCGGCAGTTCCTCGCGCTTTTCACCACCGAGCCGGCCGTCATCGATGCCGGCATGAAGCGCATCATGGTCATGGGCCTGGCCTACTGCATCTCTGCCTTTATGGACTGCACCATCGCCGCCTCCCGGGGCCTTGGCAAAACCGTGGTACCGACCATCATCGTTATTATGGGGTCCTGCGTCTTCCGCGTGGCGTGGGTCTACACGATCTTTGCCTGCTTCCACACCATTCCGGCGCTGTATCTGCTCTACCCCTGCTCCTGGGCGTTGACGGGCTTTGCCGAAATTATCTACTTCATCCACTGCTACAAACAATCGATGAAGATTTTCAATCAGCAGCCGGTGACGGCGTAACAACGCATATGGTAAACAAGTCAAACAGGGCTGGCATCGCACAGGCAACGCCAGTCCTGTTTTGGCAGATGTTGTCTTTTTCCCCCGGCGGGAGTATAATCAGGGGGTGTATTTTGTTGCCTTGGGGAGGTCGTCTATGAAAAAAATCTTGCGGTATCTGCGCAGCAGCCTGGGGTACCTGTATGTCTGCTTTAAATGGGTGATCCTGGCTGCGCTGGTGGGCTGTGTAGTGGGGCCGTTTGGCGCAATGTTTGGGCTGGCGCTCAACAAAGCGACCGCCCTGCGCACGGCTGACCCGCGGTTGATCTATCTGCTGCCGCTGGGCGGCCTGGTCATCGTGTTCCTGTACCAGCATTTCGACCCTGATGGCGGCGGCTCCACCAACCAAATTTTTGTCGCGGTGCGGGAGCATAAGCCGCTTTCCCTGCGTACCGCCCCGCTCATCTTTGTAACCACCATCATCACCCATTTGTTCGGCGGTTCCAGCGGCCGTGAGGGCGCTGCCCTGCTGCTGGGGGGTTCACTGTCCGGGCAGATCGGCAGGAGACTGCAGCTGGAGGCCCGGGACTGCCGCCTGATGACCATGTGCGGCATGGCGGGGGCGTTTTCCGCTGTATTTGGTACGCCGCTGGCCGCTACCGTATTTACGCTGGAAGTCGTCGACGTCGGCTCCATGCAGTACGCAGCGCTGCTGCCCTGCCTGATCTCGGCGCTGATCGGCGTGTGGATCAGCAGCGGTATGGGGCTGGCCCCCACCGCCTTTGCGGTGGCCGACTATGCCGCCCCTACGCCGGGCAACCTGATCCGTGTATTGCTGCTGGGCCTGCTGCTGGCCGCGTTGAGCATTGCTTTCTGTGAGGTGATCCACGCCGCGCCGAAGCTGTATAAAAAGCTGTTCCCCAATGCCTATCTGCGGGTGGTGGTCGGCGGTGCGCTTATCATCGCGCTGACCACCCTGCTGGGCACCACCGATTACAACGGCGCGGGCGCCAATGTTATTGCAGCCGCCATCGCCGGGCAGGCGGTGCCGTATGCTTTCCTGCTCAAGATGCTGTTCACCAGCATCACACTGGGGGCCGGGTTCAAGGGCGGCGAGATCGTACCCATCTTCTTCACCGGCGCGACCTTTGGCTGCGTGGTGGCCCCGCTGCTGGGGCTGGCCCCCGGCCTGGGCGCGGCGCTGGGCATGGTGGCACTGTTCTGCGGCTGTACCAACAGCCCGCTGGCGTCCTGCTGCCTGGCCATCGAGGTGTTCGGCGGGCAGAACATTGAGCTGTTCGCCCTGTCCTGTGCCGTCTCCTACATGATGTCCAGCTACTTCAGCCTGTATCGCGAGCAGCACTTCCTCCACTCCAAACTGCGTGTGGTGGGCGTGCAGCGCGTCCACGGCAAATGGTCGGAGACCGATTCCGACGCGGAAAACTGATTTTCTGTCATTGTACAGCCAGGGAAAGTGTGATATAATAAATCTTTAAAGGGTAGGACAGGGAGAATAGGCTATAAAGGGGTGAATGGATATGAAGTTTGAAAAACATTGCTGGGCTGAGATCGATCTGGATGCACTGCGCCACAATTTCGCATACATCAGGCAGGCGGTCGGCGGGCCGGTCTGCGCCGTTGTCAAGGCCGATGCCTACGGCCACGGTGACGTAGCCACCGCCAAGACGATACAGCAGGCAGGCGTTGCCGGTTTTGCGGTAAGCAGCTTGGGCGAGGGGCATCATCTGCGCCACCATGGCATTACGATACCCATCCTGATCCTGGGTTATGCCGACCCTGCCCACGCTGCAACGCTGGCGGAGGATGATATTGCCACCGCCTGCTTCTCCACGGAGTACGCCCAGGCGCTTTCGGCCGCTGCTGTGCAGGCCGGGGTGCGGGTAAAGGTTCATATTAAAATCGACACCGGTATGGGCCGCATCGGCTTTGCGGTACGCTCGGGTTTCGAGGAGACCATCCGTGAGGTCGAGGCGCTGTATGCTTTGCCGGGCCTTGCGATCTGCGGCATCTTCCAGCATTTTGCCGTGGCAGACAGCGATGCACCGGATGACCTGGCCTATACAGAGGAGCAGTACGACCTGTTTACCCGCGTGGTGGACCGCCTGCAGGCGGATGGCTATGCCACCGGCACGGTGCACTGCGCCAATTCGGCCGCGCAGCTGCGCCACCCGGAATGGCGGCGGGATATGACCCGCGCAGGCATTATCCTGTATGGGCTGGACCCCAGCGAGGATGCCCACTTCCCGGAGCTGCAGCCTGCCCTTTCTCTGCATTGTATCGTCACTTTTGTGAAAGAGCTGCAGCCCGGCCAATGTGTGAGCTACGGCCGGACCTTCACGGCGGACCACCCCATGCGGGTGGCAACGGTTTGTGTCGGCTATGCTGACGGCTATCCCCGCGCCCTGTCCGGTGGGCAGGGCCAGGGCGTTATGAGCATCCACGGCCGTCCCGCCCCCGTGGTGGGCCGTGTCTGCATGGATCAAACGCTGGTGGACGTTACCAACATCCCGGAGGTAAAAATGGGGGATGAAGTGGTGGTATTTGGCCCCGGTGCAGGGGATACCGCCGACACCATCGCGAAAAAGACCAACACCATCAACTATGAGATCGTATGCGGCCTGGCACGCCGCGTGCCCCGCGTATATAAAGAAAACGGCACCGTCTGTAAGATCTGGAACGATTTGGAGGAAACCTGATGGCCCGCAAAAATATCCGAAATTTCTGCATTGTTGCCCACATTGACCACGGCAAATCCACCTTGTCTGACCGCATGCTGGAGTTGACCGACAGCGTCGACAAGCGCACCATGACGGACCAGGTGCTGGACAACATGGAGCTGGAAAAGGAGCGCGGCATCACCATCAAGGCCCGCGCCGTGACCATGCGCTATAAGGCCGACGACGGCGAGACCTACGAGTTCAACCTGATCGACACCCCGGGCCATGTGGACTTCCAGTACGAGGTCAGCCGCAGCCTGGCCGCCTGCGAAGGCGCGGTGCTGGTGGTGGACGCCAGCCAGGGCGTGGAGGCACAGACGCTGGCCAACTGCTACCTGGCGCTGGACCACGACCTGGAAGTGGTGCCCATCCTGAACAAGATCGACCTGCCCAGCGCCGACCCCGACGCCGTGGCAAAAGAGGTTGAGGACGTCATCGGTCTGCCCTGCATGGAAGCACCCCGCGTTTCGGCCAAGCTGGGCATCGGCGTTAAGGACGTGCTGGAATGTGTGGTCCGCGATATTCCCGGCCCCACCGGCGACCCCGACAAGCCACTGAAAGCACTGATCTTCGATTCCATCTATGACAGCTACAAGGGCGTTATCGTCTACGTGCGCGTCTTTGATGGCACCGTCAAGCCCGGCGATACCATCCGTCTGATGAGCACCGGCGCGGAGTTCCAGCTGGTGGAAGTCGGCCGCATGGGTGCCACTCAGTTGAGCCCCTGTGAGAAGCTGGAGGCTGGCGAGGTCGGCTACCTGACCGCCAGCATCAAGACCGTGCGGGATACCCGTGTGGGCGATACCGTTACGCTGGCCAATAACCCCACGCCGGAGCCGATGCCCGGTTTCCGCACCGTCACCCCGATGGTGTTCTGCGGCATCTACCCGGCAGACGGCGCCGACTACCCAGACCTGAAGGACGCACTGGAAAAACTGCAGCTCAACGATGCATCGCTGAGTTTTGAGCCGGAAACCAGTGCTGCCCTGGGCTTTGGCTTCCGCTGCGGTTTCCTGGGCCTGCTGCACATGGAAATCATCACCGAGCGGTTGGAGCGTGAGTTTGACCTCGATCTTATCACCACGACGCCGGGCGTCCAGTACCGCCTGACCCTGACCGACGGCACGGTAGAGGTCATCGATAACCCCTCGGCCTACCCCGACCCGACCCGCATCGTCAAGTCCGAGGAGCCGTTCGTCAATGCCCACATCTACACCCCCAACGATTACGTCGGCCCGCTGATGGACCTCTGCCAGGCCAAGCGCGGCGTGCTCATTGACATGAAGTATATGGATGAAACGCGCGTGGACCTGCATTACCAGATACCTTTGGGCGAGATCGTCTACGACTTCTTTGACGCCATCAAGTCCCGCAGCCGCGGCTACGCCAGCTACGACTATGAGTGGGAGGACTGGCACGAGAGTAAGCTGGTTCGTCTGGACTTTTTGCTCAATGGCGAGGTGGTGGACGCGCTGTCCATGATCGTTTTCGCTGACAACGCCTACGCCAAGGGCCGCCGCATCTGCGAGAAGCTGAAGGAGAACATCCCCCGCGCGCTGTTTGAGATCCCCATCCAGGCGGCCGTGGGCGGCAAGGTCATTGCCCGCGAGACCGTCAAGGCCATGCGCAAGGACGTGCTGGCCAAGTGCTACGGCGGCGACATTACCCGCAAGAAGAAGCTGCTGGAAAAGCAGAAGGAAGGCAAAAAGAAGATGCGCCAGCTGGGCAGCGTGACCCTGCCCAGCGAGGCCTTTACCGCCGTACTGAAGCTGGATTCGGATTCCTGATTTTCATAAACATAGTAAAGGGAGCTGCCCCGGCGGGGCAGCTCCCTTTGCGTTATATTTTGTTTTTTAATTCTTCCAGCAGCGCCGCGCACCCTTCGGTCACATCCCGCCAGGTGGCATCAAAATCGCCGGTGTACCACGGGTCGGCCACATCGCCGGGGCGGGCGGTGTGGTCCATCAACAGGCTCACCTTTCCCGCTGGGTCGCTGCCCACAAACCGCTGCATGTTGCGCAGGTTGCTGCGGTCCATGGCGATGAGATGATCGTAGTGCTCGTAGTCCCGCCGCGTCATCTGGCGGGCAGTTTTTCCCGCGCAGCCTATGCCATGCTCGGCCAACTTGCGCCGTGCAGGCGGGTAGACCGGGTTGCCGATCTCCTCGGTGCTCGTCGCCGCAGACGCGATCTCAAATCGTTCTGCCTGCCCGGCCTTCGCCGCTATATCCTTCATCACAAACTCGGCCATTGGGCTGCGGCAGATGTTGCCGTGGCAGATAAAAAGCACTTTGATTTTCTGTTTCATCGCTTAAAGTCCTCATGTTTTCGTGGTTTTATCAAGCGGCACGCAGGCGTCTTAACGCTTCTTGTACAGCACCAATTCCGGGGCTTCGCCCTTAGGACCGTAGGTGGAGATCAGGATAAAATCCATCCCGGCCAGCACGCCAAAGCAGCGCTCACCGCCGAACTCCGATTTCAGCTGGGTGCCCAGATAGGTTGTCTGGTCGTTCAAAAAATTTACCGCCGCACCGCTGGGCAGCGGATAGGCCAGGTTCACATACCGCCCCACCAGCGCGTTCAGCTTTTCCACTTTGGGCAGGCCCTCCACGTGCAGGTCGTTGATCTCCTGTATCAGCTGGCGCTTGAACGCCTCAAACTGACCGTTGTCGCTCAGCACGTCGTAGCGTTTCCAGTAGTCCAGCGTAGGCAGCAGGTCCCGCATGTAGGCGCGGGCCTGTTCCTCGGTGAAGTGTTCGTTGGTCATGTGCCGGACGCATGCGTCGATCAAATCGTCCATGCTGCTGTAGGTGTAGGCGCCGTCGGCGTAGCACCATTTGCAGTAGTCCTCGTTGGGGGAACCATCCTTGTTGTGGCTGATGATGGCATCCCCCAACGGCATGCCGCAGCACTGGCACACCAGCTGCCGCGGTGTGCCCAGCAGCGTGTTGATCGATACATCGAACTCTTTGGATAGGAGCTTCAGCGTTTCGGTGTTGGGCACGGTCTCTCCGTTTTCCCAGCGGGATACCGCCTGCCGGGTCACCAGGATGCGCTCGGCCAGTTCGTCCTGGGACAAGCCTTTTTGGGTGCGCAGCTGTAAAATCACATCTTTTGTTTCCATCAGGGTCACCTCCGTTGCTTTTATTATAGCGGAAAGGCGGGCAGAGGAAAAGCAACCCGCTGTTTCCCCGCTTAGCTGTTTTTCCCTTCCAGTATGCTATAATTGCCCCCGCACGTCAAGAGGTGCGAACAGTTTATAAAGGAGTTTACGGACCACGAAAATATGGAACAAGCTCCTGTGCGCTACTACGAAGCCGCAGAGCCTCCTGTAAGGGCTGCTGTTGGCGGCAGTGACTTTTTACGGGCAGTGTCAAATATAGACCTTACGGATGCGCTGAAAGAAGCGCGGCCTGATGCGTATAATGATTTAGTACACAACTTGCAGAGAAAATGGGCAAGTGTGTACTAAAGTGTGTACTTGAAAAAGAAAATACCGTAGATTCTAACGAATCTACGGTATTTTGCTGGTCGAGGTGACAGGACTCGAACCTGCGGCCTCGTGGTCCCAAACCACGCGCGCTACCAACTGCGCAACACCTCGGTGTGTATGCCGGGGCGAACCCGGTTCTCTTATTATAATACCGGCGGCGGGGTGCGTCAAGCATTTTGGCGGCTTTTATGTGGCGGGGGTGCTTTCTTTTTGCGGTGGGGTGTACTATATTTTATTTTAAGGGTCTGCCTTGCGGGCGTCACCACCATGTGGTGACGCCCTTTTATAATGGCAGGATGCCGTAATAAAAAGGCCCTGCCGCAGGGTGGGCAGGGCCGGGGTGGCAGCACATGATCCAAACAAACTTCAAACAAACTCCCGCCAGGTCTCCTCGGCCGACGATTGGAATTCGCCCAGTTCCTGGCAAAGCTTCCTCGCACCGGGGCTGGCGGAGGGATAGTCTTTTTCGGCCCGTTTGCAGTCCAGCACGCCCTGGCCGCTGCCTTCGGCCAGCATGGTGGCCAGGTTGCGGGTGGACTTGTCCATCATGGTGCGGGTGCGGATGCCCATGCTCACGCTCATGCGGGCGGCAGCGCTCTGGCCCTGGGCCTCGGCCCCGATGGCATCCAGTGCGGTGTGGGCCGCCTGGTTGATGCGTCGATACTCCCGCTTCTGGCGCATCATCTCGTCTTTCAACCGCTGGTCGTGGGTCAGGCCCATCAGCTCGTCCAGCGTGTTTTTGCCCATCTCGGTGTTCTGCACGATCTCCTGGAGCATTTTTTCATTATCGGTTTGCATAACAAAATCCCCCTTGTGTACGTGGTGGTCGGTCAACCATAGTATGTACACAAGGGGGATGTTTTTATGCAAAGATCACAGGCGCTGCTGGGCCAGAGAGAACATCATGTCCCAGGCCGGGGTCTCGCCCCATTCGGCGCTGGCCAGCTGCACGGTAAAGCTGCCGCGGCGGGACAGGCTGATGCTGAACTCCCGGCGGGAGTTGTCTAGCGCGTCCTGCAGTTTGCGGGCCACCTGGGCGGCGGGGGTACCCACCGTTACCACGGCGAACAGGCCGTCTTCCAAACGGGCCAGCACGGCGGCCTTGTCGTCGGTGCCGACAGACAGCTGCAGGATACCGGCGGCCATGTTCAGGCAGCAGTCGGCCGCATTGGCGGACTCGTTCTGGCGCAGGCTCCAATACTCGTTCACGCGGGCCATCACCACGCCCACGGGCTTGCCGGCCTGGGCCTGGGACTCGGCGTAGCGGCGGTACTCGGTGTCCAGATAGCGGGCATTGTACACGCCGGTCAGGTAATCGCGGCGCAGTTCCTCCTGCATCTGGGCCAGCACGCGGTTAAAGGAATTCTCGGCCCCGGCAGAGGATTGCAGATTGTGGGGCATGCAGCAGTGGAAAGCCAACACGCAGGGGCGGGCGTCCGCCTGGATGCCCTGGTACAGCACCAGCTCCGGGCCGTCATCGGCCTGGGCCAGCTGCACGCCGCGGCCGGTCTCATCCAGCGCGGTCAGTTCCTCGGCTTTATCGGTGGGCTGCAGGGTGGCAGGGTCCAGCACGGTGCCCAGGTAGGGGTCCAGTACACTGACCTTGCCGTAGACCTGCTCCAGCGCGGTGATCGCGGTGGACAGTTCAGCGAGGGTATACTCAAATTTCATGTCAGTTCCTCATTTTTAAAACAAAAGATCCCTGTTAGGAAAATAACCTTCAAATACCAAACTATTGTATCACAAAATACGATTGCTGGATAGTTCTGCCTTGCACAAAGAATTTGCGCACCACAGCGCAAAACATTGTTTAGGTTCACAAAAAAAGCAGATGCTGCGTTATAGAAAACACCCCGCACGGTCCCTGGCTGGATACGCGGGGACCATGCGGGGCTGTTATGTGATTATTTCCGGGTGGCCGGTGCGCGGAAGTACCGCACAGTCATGGCCTTGATCTCCCTGGCCAGGGCGGGGGTGAGCTTCTTCTCATCCACGCGCCACTGCCAGTTGCCCTGGGCCACGCCGGGGGTGTTCATGCGGGAGGCAGACGGCTCCTCCAGCCAGTCGGCCATCGGGATGATGGCCAGGGCGGCGGTGCTGGCCATCACGCCGCGCAGCATGCCGCGCAGTTCGCCTTCGGCCTTGTTCAGGGCAAAGTATTCACGGGCCTGCTGGCGGTATTCGGGGGTCAGCTCCTCGCCAAACCAGCCGGCCAGCGTATTGTTATCGTGGGTGCCGGGGTAGGCCACGCAGTTGCGGGGGTAGTTGTGGGGCAGGTCGACGCTGTCCTCGCCGGTAAAGGCAAACTGCAGCACCTTCATGCCGGGGAAACCACTGTCGGCCAGCAGCTGGCGGACCGAGTCAAACATCTCGCCCAGATCCTCGGCCACGATGGGCAGCTCGCCCAGGGCGTTGTGCAGGGTGCGGAACAGGTCCATGCCGGGGCCGTTCTCCCAGCGGCCGTTGCGGGCGGTGCTTTCCCCAGCCGGGATAGCCCAGTAGGTGTCGAAGCCGCGGAAGTGGTCGATGCGCAGGATGTCGTAGATGAACAGGGCGTGGCGGATGCGGCGGATCCACCAGGCGTAGCCGGTGCGGCGGTGGTAGTCCCAATCATACAGGGGGTTGCCCCACAGCTGGCCGTCGGCGGCAAAGTAGTCCGGCGGGCAGCCTGCCACGCGGCGGGGCTTGCCGTCGGCGTCGGTCTCAAACAGTTCGCGGCCCGCCCAGGCATCGGCGGAGTCGGCGGCAACGTAGATGGGAATATCACCCATGATGGATACGCCTTTGCTCTTGGCATAGGCGTGCAGGGCGCGCCACTGGCGGTCGAACTCGTACTGGACAAACGCCCAGAAGCCGACCTCCTCGGCGTGTTCCTCTTTAAAAGCGGCCAGGGCGGCGGGGTCGCGCAGGCGCAGGGCCTCGGGCCACTGCTGCCAATCCACCATGCCGTTGTCCCGCTTGATGGCCATGTACAGGCAGTAGTCGGGCAGCCACTCGCAGCTCAAAAACTGGAAGCGGTACCAGTCATCGGGGTAGGGGGTGTCGTAGCCGGGCACGGGGCGCTGCTTTAAAAAGTTGGCGTAGGCCTTGCGCAGCACGTCGAAGCGCTTCTCGTACAGGGTGCCGTAGTCGATGTGGGCCGCGTCGCCGCCCCAGTGGATCTTGGCAAAATCCCGGCGGGTCAGCAGGCCGTCCTTGACCAGCTGATCCAGATCAATAAAGTAGGGGTTGCCCGCAAAGGCGGAGCAGCTCTGGTAGGGACTGTCGGCATAACCGGTGGGGCCGACCGGCAGGATCTGCCAGATCGTCTGCCCGGCGGCAGCCAGGAAATCCACAAACTTACGGGCGGGTGCGCCCATGCTGCCGATGCCATAACCGCCCGGCAGGCTGGAAAGCGGCATAAGAATACCGCTGCAACGTGCAAAACCCATTTGCTATCCTTCTTCTCTTTCGCTGGTATTTTTAATGTACTCTTTATTCTGCACCCAGGGCTGCCAAAGCGGCCTGGGTAAAGGCAGTGCGCTCGGCCTTGCCGCGTGTGCCGCCCTGCAGGGCCTCCTCGTTGGCCGTAAGGGCCTGGGCCGCTGCCGCCGTGGGCAGGTCGATGCCCGGCAGGATGGCGGTGTTGACCTGCTCCACCTGCATCGCGCCCAGCGTGGTGGTGTCGGACGCGGTGTTCCACGGGGTGATGACTCCCAGCGTGTTGGTCAGGGCTTTTTCGCCATCGCCGCTGGAGTACAGCCAGAGCACGGCGCTCTCGGCGGATTTCAGTGCGGCGGCATCGCCGGTGTCCTGAAGGGCGAAGCAGCCCGCATTGGCCAGGATGGGGTAGTCCAGCAGGCCGGTGAGGTTGTACTCCTCGGTGGTCAGATCGCTGTCCTCCAGGTTGGTTTTGAAGGGGATCAAAACCAAATCCTGGCAGGCGTCGGCCCCGTAGGCGGCCAGCAGGTCGGTCAGCCTGGCCCGGCGGAACAACCCGCCCTCGGCACTGTCGGCCATGGCGTCCCATTCCAGCGAGACGGCACTGTAGATGCCGTTCAGCGGGCCGGTCAGGGCGTCGGCCGTATACTGGCCGTCCGCCGCCAGCACGGCCACAGTGTAGCCGCTGGTGCGGTCCAGCGGCGGGGCAAATACGCCGGTGGCGGTCAGGGCTTCGGGCCGGGCCTCCGGCAGGGTGCGGTCGGCGCCGTTTAAGGTGACGGTGGCGGCTTTCGGCTCGGCCAGCCAGTCCTGCAGGGTCTCCACAAAGTCGCTCCACTCGTCCCAGCTGGCATTCTGCAGGGCTTCGGCAGCGCCATCACCCAGCAGGCTGTTCAGCAGACTGCCGCTGACCCAGTAACCGTACAGGCTGCGGCCTGCGGGCAGGGAGGCGGCACTCCCGGTAATATTGGCGCGGGCGGCGGCTGCGGCCAGCAGGGGATCGCTGGTCACATCCAGGGTGGTGCCGTCCGGCTGGTGGTCCAGCGCCAGCAGGCTGGCGCTGCTGGCATCGTCCGTCCAGTTCAGGGCCACGCCCTGGGCATCGGCATAAGCCTGCAGGGCGGGGGCCAGCCCGTCAGCGGCATAGGCGGTAAGCACCTGAGGAGCAGGCTCGGGGGCCGTCTCCACCGTGGCAACGCTTTCCACCGGGGCCGCCGCGCAGGCGGTAAGCAGCAGCGCCGATAACGCCAGCGCCGCCGGGATGATTTGTTTTTGCATAGGTTTGAAGTTCTCCTGGTAGGAAATGATGGGCACAACAGGGAAGTGACCTACTTGTAGAGGGCGAGCCCTCCTAAATTTCAGCCCATATATTTCTTATTATATAGGAAATGAAAGGTTTTTTCCACACCTGTTTTGTGTTATAATAAGAAAAATCTGATTTTTTTGAAAGGAGTCTCCTTTCTGTGACGCAAAAGTTATACGAAACAGACGCTTATGTGCAGGAATTTGCTGCAGCCGTGCTCTCCTGCACCCCGGCCAAGGGCGGCTATGCGGTCGTGCTGGACAGGACTGCCTTCTTCCCTGAGGGCGGCGGCCAGCCCTGTGACCTGGGCACGCTGGGCACCGCGAAGGTGACCGACGTGCATACCGACGGCGCCACCATCACCCATACCACGGACGCTCCGCTGGAGCCGGGCACCGCTGTGACCGGCCGCATCGATTGGCCCCGCCGCCTGGATGCCATGCAGCAGCACACCGGCGAGCATATCCTCAGCGGCACCCTCCACCGCCTGTTCGGGGCCGAGAATGTGGGCTTCCACATCGGCACCCCCTACGTGCGGATGGACACCAGCATCCCGCTTTCCGCCGCCCAGCTGGCCCGGGCCGAAGCCGAAGCCAACGCCGCCGTGCGGGCCGACACCCCCGTGAACTGCTACATCCCCGACGCCGCCACCCTGGCCGCCACCGAGTACCGCAGCAAAAAGGAGCTGGACGGCCCCGTGCGGCTGGTGGAAGCCGGCGGCGACTGCTGCGCCTGCTGCGGCACCCATCTGGCCCGCACCGGCGAGGTGGGGCTGATCAAAATCATCTCTGCCCAGCATTACAAGACCGGTATGCGGCTGGCTGTGGCCTGCGGGCGGCGCGCTTATGACGCGGTGGCCGCCATCTGTGCCGACGCCGAAGCCGCAGGGCGCGTGCTCTCTGCCCCGGCGGGCAGCCTGACCCCGGCGGTGGAGAACCGCCAGAACGGCGAAGCTGTCCTAAAGCAGCGCATTGCCGCGCTGCAAAACGCCCTGGCGGATGCCTACGTGCAGGCTGCAGCGCCCGACCGGCCCGCCGTGCTGTGGGCCGAGGGAGCCGACGGCGACGGCCTGCGCCGCATTGCCATGGCGGTCTGCGCGGGCACAAATCAGGTCGCCTGCGCCATCGCCCCCGGCGGGCAGGGCCTATCCTACGCGCTGGCCGCCCCCGATGGCACCGACGCCCGCGCCCTGGGCAGGGCACTGAACGAAGCCTTTGCAGGCCGGGGCGGCGGCAAGCCTGCCTTCTGCCAGGGCAGCCTGGCTCAGCCCGGCCTTACGCCCGATGTCGTCCGCGAGAAACTTTCTACATTATTATAACAGGAGACACTCCCATGAGAATGCGTTTTAAACCCTACGCCCGCCCCGAACTGCTGGCCTGCGACTTCCATGTGCACGAGCCGCTGACCCACGGCGGCCACTGGCACGAGACCTACGCCCGCCCCGACCAGCCCTGGCACCTGGAGCTGGGCTGTGGCAAGGGCGGTTTCCTGGCGCAGCTGGCCCCCCGGCACCCGGACATCAACTACCTGGGCATCGACATCACCGACAAGGTGCTGATCCTGGCCAAGCGCAAGGTCGAGGCCGCCTATGCCGAGCGCGGCATGACCCCTGATAACGTCAAGATCGCCAGCATCGACATCGAGCGCCTGGGCAATGCCTTCACCCCTGCCGACCGGGTGGACCGCATCTACATCAACTTCTGCAATCCGTGGAGCAAAAACGCGGGCAGCAACAAGCACCGCCTGACCCATCCCCGCCAATTGCTGCAATACCGCCAGCTGATGGATGAGGGCGCGGAGATCTGGTTCAAGACCGACGACGATGACCTGTTCCGGGACAGTTTGCATTACTTCCCGGCGGCAGGCTTTGAGATCACCTGGCAGACCTTTGACCTGCACGCCAACGAGCCGGATTGGAACCTGCGCACCGAACACGAGGGTATGTTTACTGAGATGGGCATCCCCATCAAGGCGCTGATCGCCCGCAAAGGTCCCGACAGCACCGTGACCTGGGTGGAGCCCAAGACCCTGGCCAAAGAGCTGGAAGCCGAGGAAGAGGAGGAAGCCGCCGAAGCACCCGCCCCGCAGGAGGACGCCGAATGACCCAGACAAAAATCTTTTCATTTGTCGTACAAACGCTGTATTGGTTCTTCCTCTACGGCTGTATCGGCTGGGGCGTCGAGGTCGTCTACGCCGCCATCAAGGAGCGGCGGCTCGTCAACCGCGGGTTCCTCTGCGGCCCCATCTGCCCCATTTACGGCTGCGGCATGGTGGTGCTGAACTGGACAGTGGCCGCGCTGGCCCCCTCCGGCGAGGGGAAAAGCGTCAGCACCGTGGCGGTGTTCTTTGTGGGCATGGTGCTCACCACCGCCATCGAGCTGGTGGGCGGCTGGACGCTGTTCAAAATTTACCACATCCGTTGGTGGGACTACTCCAACATGAAGTTCAACATCGGCGGCTACATCTGCCCGCAGTTCTCGCTGCTGTGGGGCCTGGGCAGTGTCATCATGGTCAAGGTGGTGCACCCGGCGCTGGCCAAGGCCAGCAGCCCGCTGCCCATGAAGGTGCTGGTGCCTGCCGAAGCCGCCGTGCTGGCGCTGTTTGTGGTCGACCTCATCGTCTCCGCAGCCGCCGCCACCGGCCTGAATAAGAAGCTGAAGGAAATCGACGAGGTGCGCGCCCGCCTGCGTGTGACCAGCGACAAGCTGACCACCGTGCTGGGCGTCAGCGCCATGACCGCCGATACCATTTTAGACGAGCAAAAGCTGCAGCTGGCCCTGGCCAAGCTGGAGGGCCGCGAGAACGCCGCCGAGTTGAAGCTGGAAATGCTGCTGCGCGCCAACGAAATGCGCGCCAAGCTGCGTGACATCAGCGTGGATAAGATAGGCACCCGCCGCTTGCTGCGGGCCTTCCCGGATATGAAGAGCCTTACCTACGCCGAGACGCTGGCCTCCACCCGCGCCGGCGTCCGCCGCCTGAACGAGCTGGCCGCTGCCGCCAGGACCGCTGCCAAAGAGATGGCCCAGACCGCTAAGGAGACCGCGCAGACCGCCGTGGGTACAGCTGCCGCCGCCGCCCAGACGGCAAAAGAAACGGCTGCCAATGCCGCGCAGTCTGCGGCCCAGACCGCCAAAGAGGCTGCCGCCTCGGCGATCCAAACGGCCCGGGAGACCGGCATCAGCACGCCCCAAAGCACCAAGCCCGCCAAAGACGAACCGGGCCAATAAAGCCAATAAGCATGCGCTTCGCCACGCCCGGCGGGGCGCATCTTTTTTGCGACGGTGGTTTCTGGCAAAAACAGCCACCCCTTTATCAAAACTGCGGAACTACGGAAGTACTTATATAAATTACATAGATATGTTAATTATAAGTACTTCCATAACTCCGGAAGTAGTTGGAAACACCAGGGTACTTCCGGAGTTCCGCAGTATATATACCGGGCGGAAATACCCGGAAGTAGTTCTTTGACTGCCGCAAAATCCATGCGCTGCGGCACCCCTATCGGCAGCAAAAAAGCAGCAGGGCTTTCCCGACCCTGCTGCTGACCTTATATACTTTATAAATAAGCTGGCATCCCACTCGCTGGGACACCTCCTGGATGGCCCCCTCTGGGAGGGGGCTCCCGCGAAGCGGGTGGGGGAGAGAGCCTGAGATTTGGTAGCAGTTAATTTGCTTGTCTCTCCCTCAGTCTGCGCTTCGCGCAGCCAGCTCCCTCGCAGAGGGAGCCTTTTTACCTATAATCAGTTTAACTTCTTTCCAAAGAATTCCAGCTCCGGCTTGATGACCTTCATCAGGGCGTCGAACTGGTCGGGCGTCAGGCTCTGGGCGCCGTCGCTCTTGGCCTTGGCCGGGTTGTTGTGCGTCTCGATCATCAGGCCGTCCGCGCCCACGGCCACGGCAGCCTGGGCCAGCGCGGGCACCATAAAGGCGATGCCGGCAGCGTGGCTGGGGTCGATGACCACAGGCAGATGGGTCATCTTTTTCAGCATCGGCACGGCGGAAATATCCAGCGTGTTGCGCATGCTGGTCTCAAAGGTGCGGATGCCGCGCTCGCACAGCACCACGTTAGGGTTGCCCTCGGCCATGATGTACTCGGCGCTCATCACCAGCTCCTCCAGGGTGGAGGACAGGCCGCGCTTCAGCAGCACAGGGGTCTTCAGGCGGCCCACGGCTTTCAGCAGCTCAAAGTTCTGCATATTGCGTGCGCCGATCTGGATCATGTCCACGTGGGCATCCTCAAACAGGTGGATGTGTTCGTTGTTCATCAGCTCGGTCACGATGGGCTGGCCGGTCACAGCGCGGGCCTCCTGCAAAAGCTCCAGGCCCTCGGCACGCAAACCCTGAAAGCTGTACGGGCTGGTGCGGGGCTTGAACGCGCCGCCGCGCAGGATGCTGGCACCCGCGGCCTGTACGCGCTGGGCCACATAGGTGATCTGCTCCTTGCTTTCCACGCTGCAGGGACCGGACATCACGGCAAAGTACCCGCCGCCGATCTTGTGCCCGCCCACGTCCACGATGGTGTCGTCCGGGTGGAACTTGCGGTTGGCTTTCTTGTACGGCTCGGTCACACGGCGGCAGGTCTCCACCACTGGGTTGGCCAGCACCCAGCTTTCGGCCAGGGACTTGGTGTCGCCGATCAGGCCCAGGATGTGGGTATCGCTGCCCACGGAATCGTTGATCTGGTAGCCCATATCCTCCAGCTCGTGGCAGAAGGAGTCGACCTGCTCGGCCGGGGCGTGCTGTTTTAATACGATGATCATTGTGTGTCTCCTATTTCTCTATTTCTTAAACTTTTGGATTCCTGGCGCAATCGTCGCCAGCGTTCGTGTTTTTTATCGAATGATGATAGTCTAACACTTTAAATCGCTAAAGTCAATCCCTCTTGCCAAAATTTTGCAGGGGACGTATAATGGGCATATCTTATATAAAGGGAAAAGCACAAACCTTTGTAGGGGCCCGCTTGACGGCCAAAACGAAGGCCGCCAGCCAGCAAAGCTGGCCCGCTCGTGCGGATCAATGCCCCGCAGGGGCATTGGTCGCTGCGCGACCCCGCAATGCTTGCATCGGCCCGAACCCTATACTATATAATAAAAGAGGTCATCTCAAATGGCAAAAGAAGCAAAAACCAACGCCATGCGCATGCTGGAGCGCGCCAAGGTCAACTATACCGCCCACGAATACTCCCACGAGGAAGGTCAGGCCGTTGACGGCGCCAACGTCGCCCGCCTGACCGGCCAGGACCCGGCCCGCGTTTTTAAAACGCTGGTCACCCAGGGGGCAGACCATAACTATTATGTGTTTGTCGTGCCCGTGCTGGCCGAGCTGGACCTGAAAAAGGCCGCCAAGGCCGCGGGCGTCAAAAGCGTGGCCATGATCCACGTGGCCGACATCAATAAAGTCACCGGTTATATCCGCGGCGGCTGCAGCCCTGTGGGCATGAAAAAGCAGTTCGTCACCGTCTACGATGAAAGCTGTCTGGCCCAGCCCACCATCATGGTCTCCGGCGGCCGCATCGGCACCCAGGTGGAGTGCGCCCCTGCCGATCTTATCAAGGTGACCCGCGGCAAAACGGCGGCCATCACCCAGGAGCACCAGACATGATGCGGCTGGATAAGTACCTGGCCGAGCGCACCGGCATGACCCGCAGCGAAAGCCGCAAGGCCATCACCAAGGGGCGCGTGATGGTCGCGGGCAAGATCTGCCGCAAGGCGGATACCCAGCTGGACGAGACCGCCGCGCAGATCGCGCTGGACGGCGCGCCGTTGGCAGGCGAATATAAAAAGTATGTGTATATCATGCTCAATAAGCCGGAGGGCGTCGTCAGCGCCAGCCGCGACAAGCGGGATACCACTGTGGTGGACCTGGTGGCCGCGGACTACCCCCGGCGGGAGCTGTTCCCGGCGGGCCGCCTGGATAAGACCAGCACCGGCTTTGTACTGCTGACCGATGACGGTGCCCTGGCCCATGACATCCTGGCCCCGGCCCACCATGTGGACAAGCAGTATTTGGTTACGCTGGACACTCCGCTGACCGAGGAGATGCGCCGCGGCTTTGCGGCGGGCGTCACCCTGGCCGACGGCGAACACCTGGCCCCCGCCGAGGCCGAACCGGCCGGGGACGACCCCTGCACCGTGCGCGTCACCCTGCACCAGGGCGTCTACCACCAGATCAAGCGCATGTTCGGCGTCTACGACGCCGGCGTCAACACCCTCCACCGTCTCTCCATCGGCGGCGTTGCATTGGATGAGACCCTTGCCCCCGGCGAGTACCGGGAACTGACCGAGGAAGAACGAAAACAATTGCAGAACTAAGGCTGCCCTAGAGTGGCGACTCCCCGCAGGACGGGAAATTTGAGCAAATTGTCAAGCGAAATGTCACAAAATCAGGCAGGCATTTTTGCGCCCAGCGCGGCGCACTCGGCGGCCATGAGGTCGGCGGGGCGCTGCCAGCCTAACAGGCGGCGCGGGTAGTTGTTCATCCATAGAGTTATATATTCGGCATGGTCGGGAGTGATTCCGGCCATGCTTTTTCCTTTTTTGCAGAACCGGCGAATCAGCTTGTTCTGGTTCTCGTTGGTGCCGCGTTCCCAGCAGCTGTACGGATGGCAGTAGTAGATCGGGGTCAGCTGCTCCATCTCCTTGGCGGCGGAGAACTCGCAGCCGTTGTCGCAGGTTATGGCGCGGAAGATCTTGCCGAAGTCCTCGCCCAGATTATGCCGGAGTGTATGCAGCACCCGCAGTACCTCGCGGGCAGTTTTGCTTTCCAGTACGCGGACGATCTCGTAGCGGGTCTTGCGCTCGGTCAGCACCAGCAGGCAGCGGCTCGGCCCGGCGCTTTTGCCGACTACCGTGTCCATCTCCCAGAAGCCGACATCCTCGCGGGTCTCCACCTCGGCCGAGCGTTCCTCTATGCTGCGGTCGTTCTTGTGGTTTTTGGCGATGTACTGCTCGTTCTGCTTTTTCTTCAACTGGTAGCGGCCGACCGGCAAGTCCAGGCTGCACAGGCGGAGGTATCCCCGGTAGATGTATCGGTAGGCCGTGTTGGTGGAAATTTGCGGTAATGCCATACCTTGCAGCAGGATCTCCCGCACCGCAGCGGCGGGGCTGTAATGGCGCTTGCCTATGTAGTCCTCAAGATGGGCGGCCAGCTGCGGGCAGAGCTTGACCGGGCGGCCCTTGTGCAGGTCGCGCATCTGATCGGCCCGGTTCTGCGATTTCTGGGCGGAGTAGATCATATAGGTTTTAGAAGTTCGGTGGTTCAGCTGCTCACACAGGCCGCGCTGCTTTTCGCGGTAGATGGTGCGTCTGCTGCACCCAATGACTGCCGCAATCTGCGCTGTGCTGACCTTCGCCTTGAACATTGCCTCGATCCTGACCCGGTCGTCCCGTGTGAGATGCTTTCCACCCATTCCAAAAACCAACCCTTTTCACATCTGCGCGTATTCGATTTGTCGTTCCTGCCGTTCCCGGCGTTCTTCCTGTGCCGAACGGACCAGCTCTGTCTGCCGGTCGTTTAGCGAGGACATCCGCACACCCTGCAGCAGCGGTTCAAGGTCACCGTCCATGATGGTGAGGTATGCCTTGATGCTGCTGCCGGCCTGATGGAAGATGTAGCGGGAGAGAGAATCGAAGTTGTAATCTTTACCGGCATCATAGGCCATGTGGATCTGTCCCGCGTCCCCCAGCAGACGCTCCCACCAGGGGGCTGTAGTGGCTCGGTCCCGGTGAATGCCGTCGTACTGGGTTACGTAGAGCAGTTGGTTGCGCATGATGCCCATGAAAGTATCGCCGATACTTCTGCTTGCCTGCCAGGAGCGGACGAAGGATGCTGCAGCATCATTGCGGAGCTGGAACTCGCAGCGGACCCAATTCTTAGGCACTTTGTCGGCGTCGATGCTGCCCTTGACCTCACGTTCCAGGGTCTTATCGTAAATGCGCAGGCGGAAGTCCGACTTACTGCTGCCCCAGATGACGGCCATTTCGGAGCTGCCCTCCTGGATCAGGTAGGTCTTCCAGCGGCTTATGTAGTTGCGCTTGCGCGTAAACGCCTGGACCGTGCGGAGCTTGAGCATGCCGAAGGTATCGCAGGCAATGTCGATACGGCTTATATGCAGTGTGGCATAGGTGGATTGCAGTTGTTTTATCCATCGTTCCCAGGCCAGGCCGGGGTGCGTGGTCTCCCAGGTGCAGCAGCCGGTGCCGGACATCTGGATGTAGATGGTATTGTTGCCGCCCCAGGCGTAGACGATACCATCATACCACCGGGCATAGGCGTAGCCATACATACCCTTGCGTTCCTGGAATTCCAGCCCGCGCAGCATAAACTTGCGCTCGATGCGGTCGGCAGTGTAGACGGCTTTTTCATCGGTGATGTCATGGTCGAAGAACTCACTGACAGAAACGGTAAAACAAAAGTAGTCGACCAGGATTCTTGTTGCATCATGGGGGCCGGATTTTTGTGTTCTTTGCTTCAACATTTTGCACCTCTCAAAATTGACGTTGCTGAAAGAAAAAACGGCAGATTGTGGCAAGGTTCGCGGTGAGTTGTACCCCCGTGCTACATCACGGGGGTTCAGGCGGGACGCGAGGCCCCGCAAAATGGACAAATGCGCCGCAGGCGCATTTGAAAAGCTGATAAAGAAACAAACTGCAGGCGGTGGGAAGACCCGAATCTTGCCCTTGCGCGGGAAAAGCGGCAGTTATGGCAAGAAAAACGCCGCGCAGGCGCTGCCAATACCTCGGGCGGGGCCTTCGGTCTCGTTACCGGGGACTCTCTAATTACGGCAGCGCTGCGGCGTAGGCTAAAGCCTACACGCCGCAGCGCATGCCGGGGTCACTTGTTCCGCGTGATCTTCCGAGCCTTGCGGCTCTTATTCGTCACGGCATCCGGCGTGGGGGCGGCAGGGGCGCGGGCGGCCAGGATCTCGGCCTCGGAGAGCATGTCCTTCTCCTCGAACCGCTTCGTCAAGGTGTCGACCACCGCCAGTGTATTGTAGGCGCGGTAGTCCTTATTGAGCACGAACCAGCAGCCGCGCCGGAGCGGGCGGACCAGTTCGGGGTTGGTGACGTTCTCCAGTTCCCAGGCATCGTACCAGCTGTTGCATTGCAGGCGCCAGATCTTGCGGCATTGGATGACGTTCAGCGTGACATCGCGCATCAGCTTGTCCACGTGGCCGAATCGTTGGGCACTGCCGTACAGGCTTATGTAGTAGTGGCGGCAGCACAGCAGCGTGGACAAAAACGTCGGGTCGATGTTGTCCCGGAAAGACCGGCTGTTCAACTGGACGCCCAGTTCGTCCACGCAGGCAATGGTCACGGTCAGGGTATCGTGCTCGTCATCGTAGGCCTGGTTGACCTTGCTGGCGGCCACGACCTGCGCCAGGCTGCGCAACTCTTGATAGGGCACAGCCAGCGCCACATTGGAGAGGATGAGCACCCGTTGGGTGACGAACTTGCCCCGGCGCGGGCACCAGACGGTCTTACCGTCGTAACGTTCATACAGGCCGGTGACCTTGTGGACCAACGACAGTGTTTTACCGGACCCGAAATACCCGCAGTAGATGTCGAGGTCACCGGTGTGGCAGCAATTATAATCTTTATGGCGCAGATAGGTAAAGCTGTCCAGTACGCCATACCAGAGGACGTGCAGCGGATGGGTTACGGCGCAGCGCACGGCGGGGAACAGCGCCACCACGATGACAGCACCAACGGTCAGAATCAAGCCCCACATGGCACTACCTCCACCGCGACATCGTGCGGACGATGCCGAACATCAGCTTAAGCGCGCCCCAGAAGATGGCCAGGCAGGCCAGCACAGTGACCAGCCAAGGCACCAACTCGGCGAAGTTCTGCGGTACGCCGGTAATGCCGAAAAAGGCCAGCAGGTTTTGAAATTGTTCTACCATGGTATCACCTCAACCAGATCAGCAGCGCCAGAAAGCACAGCGCCACGAATGTGAGCAGCAGCAGGCCCTCGGTGGGCGTGTAGTCGTTGAACGGCTTGTCCCAGATCGTGGGGGCTTCGGTCGGCTCGGGCGTCGGAGCGGTCTCCGGCGTGGCCTGGATCACAATGATCTGCGGCGTGGGTTCGGGTGTTGGCTCGGCATCCGGGTCCGGCGTGGGTGTGGCAAGGGCCTGAGTCAGAGCAGCGGCCAGTGCGTCAGGGTCGATTTCCACAGGTACACGCGCAGGACCTTGCGCATCAGATACCGGATCTTCCGGCGCAGGCGTCTCTTCCACCGTCTCAATGGGCGGGTCAACAGGTACATCTTCGTATTCCTCTGCGCGTACAGCGTGCGCCATGACGGCGATGGCAATCAGGCAGGCGCACAGGACGGTTGCAAACTTATTCGTCACCGGTCAACAACCCCTTTATAAACGATATTACGATACCGGCTACCAGCGACCAGATCAGGACATCCCAATAGCTGATGGTAAAGCCGTACAGCATGAACTTGTGCCGGAACAGATCCAGCACAGCGGTACATACAGCGGCAAACTGTTCCATACGCTCACCCCTTTAACCAGCTGACGATGCCCAGCACGACCAGCGAGCCAATGGACAGCCCTACAATGACCCAGAACTCGGTCGGTATCCAGGACGTGACGGCCTGCACAAAGCCCAGCGTGGAATCGTTGACCAGGCCGTCGTACTGATCCTTGACGTCATCCAGGCCGGAATCCACACCGCCCGCGTACTTGTCGTAGGCGTCGGTGATGTCCCCACCCAGGGTTAGATCGTCATCTGTATCGGTACTGTCGGACGTGCTGGAAGAAGAATCTGCAATTTCCTCGGCGTGGGCCGGGCAGGCCGTGCCGAGAAACAGGCAGAGCAGCAGCACCGGCGCGGCAATGTAATACAGACAGATCTTCCGGACGCCTGGCAGCTGCAGCAAAAGTGTATTACGCATATTGTCACCCCCGAATAAATTTGATAAGGCCAATAATGAAGCAGACAACCACGCCGCCGATGAGCAGCGCCCCAAGGCCGGGCGGCAGGAACGGGAACAGGGTCAGCACCTGCGAGACCAGCCAGATGATCCAGCCCAGAATCGTGGTGAACAGCTTAAAGATGAGCTTCAGCACCGCGCTGATAGCGCCCAGCAGACCGTCCACGATGGCGTCGCCGATCTTGCCGAGCAGCTTGTCCCACCAGCTTTGACCGCCGGAGCTGCTGCCAGGCTTGCCGCTTTCCGGCGTGGAACCACCTACGCCGATATTCTGAAGCTTTTCGGTAATCCCCGCAAAGCCGCTGACCAGCACAGCCTTGATCTCCTGCAGGATCTTCATGATGCCGGAGGTGTCGCCTGTGTCGCCGCCAGGTTCCGGGGTAGGTGTGGGGTCAGGGTCGGGCGAGGGCGACGGGGTGGGCGCTTCGTAGGTGATATAGTAGTAATTGTTGGTTACGGTATCGTAGGTGTAGTATTGCTTGGTTTCGTTGTTGTAGATGATGGGGTTGTTGCTGATATTGGTAACTGTTTCGTTGTTTTCGTTGATGGTCGTGTACTGGGGGTAGATGTAGGTCAGGTTGGTGCTGTTGTCCTGGTAGATGTTGCCGTTCCAGGTGTTGTTGTTGATGGTGATATTGGTCTGCTTGTTGACGGTTACCTCATTAGGCACAACCATCATATGAAAACCGTAGCCAATAGCCTCATACGTTGAATTACTACTTTTTCTATCAAGAAATCCAGAAGAACAATAGGCGGCCCGCTTATCCCCCTGAGATAAACGAACATAGCTCGAACTATTCCAAGAGACAACTGCTTTATAAGAAGCAAAATCAGGGGATTTGATAAGACCTACAACATCACCATTATAAAGATAATATTTACCAGATACTGGGGCTGTGAAATAAGCAACGGCCTTAAAGTATTCTTTGCCTTTATAACCTGAACGAAGCGGAAAAACGCCTGTTACATGCTGCCCATCATTGAATGATGAATGAATATATGTATCGGCAATACCACAGCTTTTTGATGAAGAATCTACACTCCATCCAGTAATAGGCACATAGAAAATCAAATTACCGTCGACATTGAACGAGGGAGTGCCTTTATCATCTACATACCCGGAGGGCCTACGGCCTACGCCGCCAGTACCGGCAGAGCCGCCGCCTGTTTGGTAGGGTTTGGCGGTGGCATTTTTGCCGAAAGTTTTATCTTTCCATTCTTTCAAATAATCCGAAATCAGATTGCCAGAGCCGCTATCAAAATCTTTATAGCCAGTGAAACCCATGCAATTCCAATCATAGTAAGTATACTGACAGGAAGTGCAATGCCGTCTTTTACAAGAAAGAGGAAGACCAATATCGGGAATTGAAGTTGTGCAATCATTCCATGTCTCATACGTGCGTTTACCACACTTAGGGCACACGTCCAAAACATCATCTGCAAAGGCAGATAGTGGAATGATACCACACAACAGCAAAACAGCCATTATAACAGCTGCTACTTTCTTGACCACATTATCACGTCCTGTTATAATCATGGTGAGGTGAAAAGAATGGATTTAAAACGCATTGCAACAATTATAGGTGTTGCATTGATAAGTTATTTCGGATTTTACATAACTGTGTTTGTATACAATTTTATTGCAATACTATTTACAACACCCGAGAACCAATACAGGGTATTAGCAATATTTACAGCTATAATAGTAACGACTATATATGCACTTAAAACTCGCCGCCGGTAATGGCGGCTTTTCTCGTGTCATACAGCCCGTTGCTGCAGCCGGTTCGGATCCGGCGCAGCTGCGGGCTGATTGTGTATTACATGGTGCCAGAGGCGGGAGTCGAACCCGCACCACCACACCGCCTTGCATGGCGTGGCGCTCTACCGCAGCACATTTTAAGCTACTCTGACATAAGGAAAGGCGTCCGCCCCGCCCTGAGGTGTAGGGTAAGGGCGAACGCCTTTAAGCTAGGAGGAAGAGAAAATCTTAGTGACGGCGCATCAGGCGACCAACCAGACCAATGACAACACCGGCGATAGGTACACCGACAAAGATGCCCAGAATCGGGTTACTGGCCATAGTAGAGAGCATAGTGCCCGCCATACCGGTAACAGTAGTAACGAGGGAAGCAGCATCAGCGCCAGCCGAAGCTTCCAAGAACTGCAGCATAGAAACAGACCTCCTTTCCAACCATAATCCTTTACTTACTATCTGAAGAATCCGAGACCAGCGTAGAGGTAGCACCTTGCACGGTCTTGCACATCCGCTGCACCTCGGACATCTTCCAAAATATTTCATCCAGCGTGCACTGAATGTTCTCCTTCTTGCGGGTGATTTTCCCCAGATCCGCAAGGTACAAGAGCTTTCGCTGTTTTTCCTGCTCCATGTTCTGGAGCTGCTGCTGGAGCTTCTCCCGGTCGCGCCCCAGCAGGCGAGCGGTAGCGACAAACTTTTCTGTAAATGTACTTCCGGGGAAGTCGTTGATGGTTTCAACCACGTCCTCGGGCAAACGGAGCGTTTTCACTTGTGTAGCCAAACCGACCCACATCCTTCCACAGCTACAAGCGACTTATCTTATGGGGTGACCTTCACTTGTTGGCGGGGACGTTGGGAAGAACTTCCACAGATTCCACGAAACCGCCCGGGTCGTAACGGATGTCAATACGGCTACCAACCAGCATAGAGTAGCCGCCCTGCTTTTTGGCTTCCTCGGCCATGAGGTCTGCATCGACAAACTGCTGGCAGACCTCGTGCCCTTTCAGCTCTTTGTCGCGGGGGTTCTCCCGAACCAGATGCAGGATATACGCGTTCATCTCTTTACCGTTCTTTCTGGATTTTACCCCAATAAGCGACTTGATACCAACAATGCAACATTCCATAGAAAACCTACCTTTCAAAACGTGTAATACAGGGGTGTCAGTAGTGACATTATTATTGTAAATCCACAGGCGGGAAATTTGTAAAAAAATCTGAAAAAAGGTGTTGACAAACGCTTGCGGCGGTGGTATTATATACAAGCTGTCCGGCGGGACACCCCGTAAGGAGAGCGCAGCAGGACCTTGAAAATTGAACAAAACTGAAACTTGTGGAACCTTGAACG
>OLSC01000713.1_pt1 | contig 38387 bp, 30 predicted proteins | sample 1672881 | NCBI WGS metagenome assembly OLSC01 (sample SAMEA3136733, study PRJEB25190) | human gut metagenome | biome: human gut; feature: human-associated habitat; material: faeces | place: Austria | collected 2013
GGTGGGCAGCCACAACGGGCTCCAGGCTCTCGAGGACTTCCTCAACAGCCTGCAGGAATTCTTTCTGTTCGGGGTTACGCTTAGCCAGGTCGTCATAGACGCGCTGGAGATACGGATTGGTAAATGCCATAGTGGTAACACTCCTTTATATAATTCTTTCACCGAGTTTATAGTAGCACCATGTGCATAATTTTGCAAGGTTTTTGCAGGATTTTTAAAAATTTTGTTTGCAGCAGGTGCCCGTGTGTTTACCACAGAACGACAGACTTTATTTTCTTAATCCCACATCTGCACAGGAGTATAATTTTCGCCGCCGTTCCAAAATTCCTGCGGGTCGATGAAGCCGTAATCGCAGCGGTCGTTATGCGTATTGCTGTGGGGTTTATACCCTACCATCCAACGGCCGTCGTTGGTCTGGGCCATCAGGCTTACGCCCATGTACATGCCGTCCCGGTACTGGGTCTGGGTCATGGTGTGCATTTCGCCGGTATCCAGGTCAATTAAATAATTGATCTCGCCATTGCCGGTATAATCCTGGGCCCAGATCCAGCCGCGCTCCTCGCTGCCAAACATCGGCATAAAGCCATTGTCTGTGGAGGGCAGATACAGGTTCATGGGCAGCGTATCGATCAGCACCGTGTGCTGGTGGTCTTTGCTGTAGTAGCTCAGGCTGTAGCTGGTGCCGTACTCGCTGCGTTCCTGGGGGTTATCCTGCACATAGACGCGGTCGTTGTATATTTTTACATAGATCGTACTACCGTCAAGGCGTTCCGTCTCGCAGATCTTTTCCCGCTGCATGGTCGCGGGGTCCAGCCAGACAAGCTCGCTCCGAGCGTTCTGCAGGGCGGCATTATAGGCTTCGCGGTCGTTATAGTCCGGCAGCGGGGCATCTGTCAGCAGGCGCGAGGTCAAAAAGCGGTGTCCGTTCACGCCCCGCACCTGTTCACCCAGATTCAGTGGGAGGGTGCTCCATTCGCCGGTGGTCAGGTCCAGCCGGAGGATGCGGCTGTTGTTTGCGTCAGAATATTCTTTTGCGTACAGCGCATTCTCATCACAGTAAGCAAAGTAACCGCTGCCCAGCAGGGACGGGTCAAAGGTCAGCACCGTTTCGCGGGCGGTCAGATCGTCGTTCAGCTTTTCGATGCTGGAGGGGCGGCTGCTCAGCTCATAGTTATGGCGGCAGTAGTCGATGTAGGCTTCCTCATCGGCAAAATTTTTCACATTGCCCTGCTCGAAATCATCCCGGCACGCTTTTTCCACCTGCTCCCAGGGGGAAGTATCATCCAGCCCCGCGTAAGACAGGTAGATGCCGCTTGGCATCACCAGCACGTCGGTGCGTGCCCAATCCTCCAGCCAGGCGGGACAGGCGGCATTGTCATGGGTGCAGCCGGGCACATTGCACAGCACGGTTTGCTGGGCGGTGGCGTAGTCGGTCTTCAGCAGCAGGGCGTGCATGCTTTCCTGGTCATTTTCATCATCCAGCCGTGCAATCTCATAATAGGCGTCGCCGGTGTTCCAGCCCCAGTAGCCGCCGCAGGTGTTGGGGACCTCGCTCAGGTTGCCCACAGTAAATCCGACCGGCTGGGCAGCAGTTTCTTCGGTCTCCGTCGCAGTCATCTCGGCGGTCTCGGCGGCAGGCAGTGCATCCGCCGGGGCGGCGGCACAGCCGGTCAGGGCCAGGGCGGCCAGCAAAAAGCTCCACATTTTACGCATCGGGGTTTGCCTCCTTTTCCAAGTTCGTTGTGTCATCCTGCATGCGCAGCGGCAGGTTCGCCTCGGCGCACAGCGAAAGTTCAATGCTGACATACCAGCGGTCCGACGTAGCGCCGCTGTAGGTAAAGTAATCATTGACGGTGTAGGCGCCCGACGCAGCGGCCACCAGCGCCTGTCCGTTCAGGCTGTAGATGGCCCGGGGGTAGGTCAGGTCCTCCCGCCAGGTCCAATCCCCCAGGCTGGTCAGCCCGGCCTGGTCGGCAAAGGCGCGCAAGGCGGCTTCCTTGGGCAGAGACTCCGGGTCGTGGGCGGCGGCAGAATCCGCCGGGGTGGACAGCCAAAAAGAATACACCTGCCCGGTGCGGCTGTCCATTTTCAGGGCCATCAGGGTGGTGGGCACGCCGTTTTGCACAGCAAACCGCTTAAAGGTCACAAGGCCCAGGCTGTCGACGCTGTAATAGGGCACGGTCAGGCTGTATTGCCTCTCATCGTAGGTCGTCAGGGTGGTCTCCTCGGTGCTGTACCAATCGGCGGCATAGTCGGCCCACGCCTGAGAGATCGCCCCGGCATCGGCCAGGCTTTGCAGGGCGGTGTTCACGGTATCCACATAGTCCCAGCCGTTTGTCATATCGGTCAGGTCGTTGGCCTGATTGTTGTAGTAGATCAACGGCTTGCGCTCCTGCCCGGTATCGCCGGGCTGGAAGGTGTATTTGCTTTGGGTCAGCTGCCGGGCGCTGAGCTGCCGCAGCAGGTAGTAGTCGTCCGCCGTGGGGGTGGGTGCCGTGTAGGGGTCGGCCACGGCCTGGCTGTGCCCCAGGCTGGCGGCATCCACTACCGAGAGGAACACCGCCGGGGCGGCGGCGCAGACCAGCACCACCACCGCGCAGAGGGCCGCTGCAAGGCGGGGTTTCTTCCACAGTTTCATGGCTGCACCTCCTTGGGCAGGGTAACGGTAACAGCGGTGCCCACGCCCACCTGGCTGCTGATTTGCAGCGTCCCGCCATGCACGGCGGCAATGCGCTGGCAAAGGGCCAGGCCCATGCCGCTGCCGCCCTGCTTGCGGGCGCGGGATTTATCCACCATGTAAAACGGCTCGGTCACGCGGGCCAGCTTATCCGCCGGGATGCCGCAGCCGTGGTCCTGCACGGTCAGCGCCACGGTGTCCCCCGCGTCGGCCAGCAGCACCGTGACGGGCATTCCTGCCGGGCTGGCCTTGGCGGCATTTTGCACCAGGTTGCACAGCAGGTCCAGCAGCAAGTCCGCATCGCCGTGCACCACAGCCCCGCCCTGGGGCGTCAGCAGCGGCACCTGGGGGCAGGCCATCCGCAGCCGCGGCCACAGGTCGGTCAGGTCCACAGGGGCAAGCTCCAGCCGTTCATCGCTCAACGAAAGCAGCGACAGCAGCTTGTAGCTCAGCGCCTCCAGGCGGCGGCTCTCGTGGTAGATGGCCCCAGCGGCCTCGTGCTGCTCGGCGGGGTCGATCTGCAAGGTGCGCAGCATATCGGCGTAGCCGATGATCGAGGTCATCGGCGTCTTCAGCTCGTGGGCGAACGCGCCCATAAAGTCCTCCCGCCGCTGGACATCCACCTGCAGATCCGCGATCTTTTCCTGCACAGCATCGGCCATTTTGTCAAAGCTCTGGCTGACGTTTTCCAGCTCGTCGCCGGTATGCAGGGCAGTGCGGCGGTCGTAGTCGCCGCCTGCGATCTCCGCGCTGGCGGCCCGCAAAATTTGCAGCGGGCGGGTCATCTGGCGGGCCAGCAGTGCTGTGACCAGGGCAGCCGCCGCCAGCACCACAGCCTCCAGCCCCAAAAAGCGCCGCACCGCCGCGGTGCGGGATGTATACAGCGCGGTCAGGTCGTAGGCCGTCACAATGCGGTAGCCGCCCTGCAGCTCGCTGGCAAACAGGGCGTAGGTACCCCCGCCGGACCGCACCGTCGTCATGGTGCCGTCCGCCAGCGGGGCGTTTACGTCTACCGGGATGTTGCTGCTGACAAGCTCCTCCCCCTGCCACAGGGCGGCAGGCTGCTGGTGCAGGGCCAGCCGCGCGGCCGCCACGGCGCCGTTCATCTCCAGCCCGCGGCGCTGGCGGTCCAGCAGGTCGGTCTGCACGTCGGTGCAGATCTGGCTGTGCCGGGCGGCGTCAGCGGTCAGAACGGTACGGCGCTGCACGGCAAAATCGCTGTACAGCAGCCAGCACCCGCCCAGCCCAAAGGACGCACTAAGCACCAGCACCAGCAGGCAGATCATCTTGTGGGCAAATTTCATCATGTACCTCCCGGCCCCGCAGTGGGGCGGTCGTCGGGCCTCATTCTTGCTTTAACCGGTAGCCGATCTGGTAAACGGTCTCGATCTTATCGCCCCAGTTCAGCTTTTTGCGCAATCTGGTAATATAGGTATCCACCGCGCGGGTGGTCTCGGCGTCGCCGCCCCAGGCGCGCTCCATCAGGGTATCGCGGTAAATGGCCGCCCCGCGGTTGCGCATCAGCTGCTCCAGCAGGGCAAACTCCCGCGGGGTCAGCTCCACGGGCTGGCCGCGCTGCAAAACCATATGGGCGGCGCTGTCCAGCGTCACATCAAAGGCCTGCAGCTGGTGGCCGCCCTTGCCGGCGCGGCGCAGCACCATCTCCATGCGGGCCATCAGCTCGTCCATGGCAAAGGGTTTTACAATGTAATCATCCGCACCCAGCCGCAGGCCCAGCACGCGGTCCTTCACGGCGGCCTTGGCGGTCAAAAATATCACGGGCACACCCTGGGGGCGCAGGTAATCCAGCAGGGCGTAGCCGTCCAGGCCGGGCAGCATGATGTCCAGCAGGGCCAGGTCGTAGTCGTTTTTCTCGATCAGATCGGCGGCAGTCAGGCCGTCGGGCGCCAGGGTGCATACATACCCGGCGCGGGTCAGGTTCATTTCCAGCAGGCGGGCGATGGGCCGCTCGTCCTCAGCGATCAGCACTTTTGTCATGTTTATCCCCTTTCCACCCCCAGTGTAGCGGGCAGTTGTGTACGACTTGTTACAATTCGGCTTTTTCCCTTTATTTTACCATGTTTTGTGTGCTATAATGAACAATATTCCAAAAAAAGGAGCGTTATTTCTATGTCCGTTCAGCAAAACGCGGGTGTGGTGCTGCCGGCGGCGTGTGCCGTGGCGGCCAGCTTTGACCCTGCCCTGGCGCGCAGCGTGGGCGCGGCGCAGGGGCAGGCGGAGGTCGACCCCAACATCAAGCGCAGCCCGCTGTGCGGCCGCAATTTTGCCATGTTCAGTGAGGACCCGCACCTGACCGCCGTGCTGGCGGCAGCGGTTGTGGGCGGCGCACAAAATGCCGTAGTGGGGCCGCTGCTGTGCTGCAGCCAGGTCACCGACGCCCCGGACCGCCGCGTAGATGAGCGCACACTGCAGGAGATCTACCTGCCGCCCGCCGCAGCGGCCCTGCAGGCCGGGCCGCAGGGGGTGCGGTACGGCAGCGGCACGCTGAACGGCGTACCCCTGGCCGAGGCCGCCGCCGCGCTTTTGCCGCAGCCCGCCGCAAAAACCAACGATACACCGTCCACTGCACCCACCCACGCGCTGGCGATACAGCTGGCCGCGCAGTGCGGCGTGCTGGTACAGAATTTGGGCGCACTGCCGCTCAGAGCCGGGCAGCGGGTGACGTACATCGGCGCGTTTGCCGAGACCCCGCGCTATTATGGCGAGGGTCAACCCAGCCCCGCGGCCATCGGTGCGCTGAGCGCCGCGCTGCTGAAAGGCCGCCGCGTGGGGTATGTGACGGGCTTTCCCGCCAACAGGGACGAGCGGGACGAGGGCGAATTCCTGCGGGCGGTATCGGCGGCGGTGCACGCCGATGTAGCCGTAGTGTTTGCGGGCCTGCCGGAAAGTTTCGTCAGCCCCGATGCCGACCGCCGCACCCTGCGCCTGCCGGACTGCCAGAACAACCTGATCGCCCGCATTGCGGCGGTGCAGAAAAACACCGTGGTGGTGCTGCACGCCGGCGCACCTGTGGAGTGCCCGTGGGCGGGGGATGTTTCGGCGGTGCTATGTATGTATTTGGCGGGCGAGGGCGTGGGCGAAGCCACCGACGCCCTGCTGTGGGGGGACGCCAACCCCAGCGGCCGCCTGCCCGAGACCTGGCCCCTGCGGCTGGAGGACACGCCCTGCTACCTGGACTACCCCGGCGACGGCCGCACGGCCGACTACCGCGAGGGCGTGTATGTGGGCTACCGCTGGTACGACGCCCGCCGCATGCCGGTGCTTTGGCCCTTTGGCCACGGCATGGGCTACACCGGCTTTGTGTACCGCAATGCCCGGTTAAGCGCTAACACGCTGGCCGAGGGCGGCGAGGTAAAAGTATGTGTCACCGTGAAAAACAGCGGCGCCGTGCGCGGGGCCGAGGTGGTGCAGCTTTATATTAGTGACGAGACCGGCGCCCCCATTGCGGGCGGCCGGGTGCCGCAGGTTTTGCGGGGTTTCAGCAAGGTATGGCTGGACCCCGGCGAGGAGCGGGACGTGGAATTTGTGCTGACGGCGCGGGACCTGGCCCACTACGACCCCACCCGCAGCGCCTGGCACACCGCCCCCGGCCGCTATCTCCTCCGCCTGGGCCACACCAGCCGGGATATTAGGGCAAGTTTGGGGCTGAATTTTGGATGATGCAAATGGCTCCCCTCTAGGGGAGCCTTTATAACGACAACACCCCCGCACGGTATGAATCCGTGCGGGGGTGTTTTTGTGTTGAATCGCATCGGGTTTGGTGGATGCTAGCGCGCCCACCCAGGAGCGGCAGCATTGGGTACCGCTACCCTATGGGGAAACCACACAATTTTAGGTAAACCAATATCCGTTACGCCCAAAGGGCGCGGAGGGTCAAAGGTTTATCTTAGTCCTTCTTGCGCAGAACGAGGCTGTAAACGCCGTAGCCCATCAGCAGGGCAACAACTGCCAGGCTGCCGCCGAGCAGCGGAGCAACATTAGAAGCACCGGTCTTGGGCAGAACCTTGGTGGTGTTAGCCGGGGCAGCGGCAGCCTTGACGACCTGCTTCTCGTTAGAAGCAGTGGTGGTCTTGTTGCTGGAAGAGGAAGAGCTGGAGGAAGAAGAGCTGTTGTCGTTCTTCTTGTCCTCGATCTTCTCGAAGACAGCCTCAACGGTAGCGTAGCCAGTGGTGGCATCGTCGCCGTTGAAGAAGCACAGGCCGGTCACACCGAAGGTCTTAGCATCGGCGTTCCAAGCGATAGCGTCAGCGCCCTGGCCCTTCCAACCAACGAACTTGTAGCCAGCCTTAGCCTTAACGGTGGGGATAGCATACTGGGTGCCATCGAACTCGGTAGCAGTCAGCTTCATGACGTTGGCAGCGGGGCTGGTGTACAGGTCGTTCTTCTCGAACTCGCCCTTATCGGGGTCAACAGAGAAGGTGACCTCAACAGTGCGCTCGGTCTCTGCCTTGTAGACAGCAGCGATGGTCAGGTAACCAACGTTGGAACCTTTCTCGAAATGAGCCAGACCAGTGATGCCGAAGGTCTTAGTGTCGGCATCCCAAGCGCCCACTTCATTACCATTCACATGCCAGCCGATGAACTCGTAGCCAGGCTTAGCCTCGACCTTGGGCAGCTCGAACTGCTGGTCGGTGTTGGGATCCAGGTTATCGAAGTGGATAACTTCCTGACCGTCATAGTCGGGGAAGATACCCTGCTCGTTGTTGGTGGTGATGGTAACGGAAACGGTCTTCTTGGTCTCTTCAGGCTGCTCGGTCTTGACTTCCTCGAACTGAGCAGTCAGAGTGACGTAACCAACGGTAGAGTCCTTGGGGAAGTGAGCAACGCCGGTGTAACCAAACTCAGTGGCGTTAGCGTCCAGGTGGCCAGCTTCGCCAGCACCCTCGACCTTCCAACCAGTGAACTTGTAGCCGTCGTTAGCCTTAACCTCGGGCAGAGCGATAGGATCGCCGATCTCCGGCAGGTTCTCGAAGCTGATGGTCTCAGCACCATCATAACCAACGAAAGTACCCTTGTTATTGACAGTGTTCAGGTTGATATTGACGGTCTTCTCAACGGGCTCGGGCTCTTTCTCGTCAGCCTTAAACTCGTAGCTGATGAAAGTTTGACCATTATACTCGCCACAGGCATAGGGGTCCATCTGGCTATAGAGCACCGAATCTCCACCATTCAGAACAGGGGCACCCTCAACATTGGGATACCACTTACCGCCGTCAGCAGGAGGTGCCTTCTGAGCAACTTTGTTTTCGTCCAGAACATACTGCACAGGTTCTTCATCGCCCTTATTAAAAGTGACAACGATTTCACTATGCGCTGCAAACGCTGCAAACGGTACGCACACGACAACCATGAACACAGCCGTCAGCAGAGCAAGCAGACGAGTTTTGAAGTTCGTTTTCTGCATGTTAATTTCTCCTATTCTTTAGTATTTATCTAAAGCGTTTTGCAGGTGGATGCCCCAAGCGCACCCGCCTGCTTGCGCAGTAGATACGGACATATATCCAACACCCCCACTTGGGATGGAGGTGGTGAACCTAAGTTGATTGGGTGGCTACCATGCCAGTACATAAACCTCATTATTCCTTGTATACAAGGAATAACAAAAGCCCTAGGGCTTTTCGGTTATTGCGAAAATCATTTACCCGCAGGCCAGCGGGCGGGCAGGAGCGGGTCACTGTTGAGGTGCACCGTGTCGGCCTCGGTGGTCTCGCCGTCCCGCAGGGGGCGGGCAAGAATGACCATGCGGGCATCGTCCATCTGGTAGGTGCAGGTGCTTAAGGTCAGCAGACGCTCAGTAGGGTAGGCGTAATCGCCGGTGGTGTAAAACGCGCGCTTTGCCACCTCGTCCAAAAACGTCTGCTCGGCGGCATCATCCAGGTCGATATACTGGTTGAAGTGGAAGACATCGCCGTCGCTCTCGCGGGAGGTGACGGCGTAGACCGCTACGATTTTGTAAATCTCGCTTTTATATAGCGTGTCCAGCTTCAAGTAGGGGTGCGCGGTGTAGTAATCGGCATCGCGGTACTTTTGCAGGTTGGAGAAGCGGTCGGTATTATTAACGCCCATGTTATGCCCGTAGATGATGAGATGGCGGCCGTTTTTCATGTCGCACTCATAATCCGCAAAGGGCATGCCGCGCTTATCATCGGCGCGGTCCAGGTCGTGATATAAGTAAAAGTAGTTATCGGTGGTTTGCAGGATGGGCAGGTCAATGTCCACGCCGGGGATCTCGATCCAGCCTGCGAACTCGGGGTTGCGGGCAATGAGATCGGCGTATTTGGCCCGCTGGGCGGCTTCCTCGGCGGCCGGGTCAGGGGTCGCTTCGGGTTCGTCCGTAGGGGGTGCGGTGGTCTGCGTTTCCTGGGGCTTGATGGCTTCCATCTCTTTTTTCTCTTTATACGAGGGGAGCCAGAAGATCAGCCCGCCGACCAGCCCTGCAAAGGCCGCGCCGGAGATGACCGCCGCTAAAAGTGCTTTGGTGCGTTGTTTCATAAACTAAGATCCACAAAGAAGTTGTTGCCATCGTTGCCGTTGCCCAGGACTTCCTGGTACGCAACAGTCAGCGTGGCGGAATTGCTGGGCACGGCAACCAGCATATTGCCTTCAACCGTGGCACCAGGTTCCAGTTTAGTATCATTCGGGAACATTTCAGGCGTAACAGGGTAAATCGCAACGCCGAAATCGTTGTCGCCATCGCCCCATTGCAGTTGAAAATCGTCCTTGAAAATGTCGTAAGTCTCATCGCTGGTATTGGTCACAGAGATGTGAAATTGTACCAACTTGTCCCCATCAGGGATTGCGATATTACCGAACTTTTCGATCGTTTCCGGCTGGCCGCAGGTGAAATCAAACAGCGCGGTGTGCACAGTCTCATCCGCTTTTGCACGGGTAGACTTTGCCCCGCCGCAGCCAGCCAGCAACAGGGCCGTCGCCAAAATTAGTACACAAAGTAATGTTTTGTTAAATTTAAATGCCTTTTTACTCAAAATTCCCGTATCTCCACTAGTAAAGTCTATCCCAGCGCACATTTTGCTACGATATTTTCTATAATAGTACACCAAATTCAAAATTTTTTTCAAGAGTTGCACACATTTTGTTCGCCGTAAAAATGCACAATTATTCCGCCAACTTCGCGGCAATTTGTGAATGACTTGCGGTAATAGTATAGTTTAGCGCATTGTACCACAATTTGTAGGGTTTAGTAAAATTTTAATGAGATACACAAAAAGGCCCCCGGTCGAGAGCCGGGGGCGGGGATAAGGCTCCCCTTGAGGGGAGCCTTTTGTCTAAATTATTATTTTCTCTCCTTTCTCCCGTACTTATTATAATATAGACCCATTAGCCCACCGGCAGAGAGCACGGCCAGCGCAGCCAGCAGGGTCACCGGCATGGGGTCGGCGGTTTGGGGCAGGGCGGGCTTGGGCGCGGGGTGCGCGGGGACCGGGGTGGTTTTGGCCGGGGCAGGCGTGGGCGTCGGCGCGGTGGGCGGGTCGTACCGGTTCTGGAACAGCAGCAGGCCGGTCTTTTCGCTGCTGCCGCCCGTGGCCCAGATCTCGGCCCCCAGGCCGCCGTCCGGCTGGTTGGTCACCCGCACCGTCACCGTGTACACCGTGGCGTCGTAGGTCATGTGCGCCGTGCCGCCCGCGCATTGACGCACCGTGTAGCGGTAGTCGCCGGGGGCGGTGTAGGTCAGCCCCGTAAAGCCGGCCGTGCCGCTGCCTTTGACCTGCACCGTGTCCGCCGCGGGGGCGGGGGCGCCGTCCTCGGGCGTAAGGGTAATGGTGAACCGCTCGGCCGTGGCCGCGCCCGAGGTGCGGACCTCGACGGGCAGCTCGGCTGTGCATTTGTACTCCGCCGCGCGGGCTTGCAGCGGCAGCAGCAAAAGCAGCAGTGCAGCCTCTACTATTATGCGTCGCAGCGTGCGTTTTTGGGTGTTATTCATCCTTATTTCCTCCTTTTACGTTTGGGGCAGCAGCTGGCCGAACAGCAGCACCCGGCCGTTGGTGGCGGCCTCGGTGCAGGTGGAAAAGGCCACCACCGGCCCGCTGCCCGGCGTGCGGTACTGCACCGCGTGCGCCTTGATGTAGGCCAGCAGTGCGTCCGGGCTTTGGGCGGGGTCGTAGAGCACGGGGTCGTAGGCGTCGGCCTGCACGCAGGCGAACAGTGCGATATTATACGCTGTATCGTCTGTTATCAGTGTGCCCGTGGTGTGTGCGGCGAAGTAATCGCTTTGGGTGAACTGCACGATGTCACCGAACATGCCGCCGTCCTCGATATGGTGACCGTAGACGATGCTGTAGGGCGCGGTGAAATCCGCCGGGCAGCGCGAGTCCAAAAATATCGCGCCAGAAAGCGAAAAATCTCCGTACACGTCGGTGTTGACGTAGACCATGTTGTCCGCCCCCTGCACGACGGGAAAGTCGATGCGGGTGCCGTCCAGCGTGAGCCAGCCGCAGACGTCCGGGTTGAGGGCGCGCAGCTCGGCAAAGCCGGGGCTGTCCGCGGGCGCGGCGGCCAGCGGCTTGAACCGCAGCGTCTGCTCCGGCAGGGCCGCGCGGCGTGTGGCGGCGATGTCCCACAGCGACCACGCCCCAAACAGCGCCAGCGCCCCCAGCAGCAGCGCCGCCGCCAGCGTAAGCAGCCGGTTACCCCACCGCGCCAGTTTTGCCGCCAGCAGCATTATTCGTCGCTGTTACGGCGTTTACGCCGCAGCAACACGCTGCCCGTGCCCGCCGCCAGCAGCATGGCGCCGTAGGGCGCAGCGTCCAGCAGCAGGCCCGTGGGCGTGGGTGCGGTGCGGCTGTTGGTGACCGTGATGGTCTTGTCCGCGGCGGCCATCGTCTGGGCGTCCGAGGTTTTGTCGTCGCTGCCGGTTTTGGTGATGCCGTCCCAGGTGGTGGTATAACTTAACGCTGTATCGCCAGATTCCGTGATGGTGTAGCCCGTGTTAGCGGGCAGGCCGGTGACCTCGATCTTTTCGCCGCCGGTGATGCCGGCTTTGACTTCAGCGGTGCCGTCTGCGTTGAAGGTGACGGTGTCGCCGGTGATGGTGGAGAAATCTGCCGATTCGCCGCCGGTTTTTACCGTGACCGAGCTGGCGTGGGGCATTTCGTCCGGGTCGTCCAGCGCGATGGTAAAGGTGAACTCGTCGCCGGCATTGGCAAAGTTGCCGCTGAGGTGCTTGACCACCGAGAGGCCGTAGGCGGCGTAGGTGTTGGTGATCTCGCCCGCCTTGGCCGTGCCGTCCGCGTTGACGATGTTGACCTCGCTGATCTCCAGGCTGCCGTCCGGCGCGGCGGGATCGGTGTTGACCACCCGCACCACGATGTAGCGGGCGGCGGTGTCCTGCGTCAGGCCGGTGATGCCTGCAGCGGTCTCCGTGAGGGAGAAGATGTAGTCGCCCGGGGCGGTGAAGTCGTCGCTGTCAAAGGTGAAAGGGACTGTGACGGTGTTGGCCGTGCCGCCCGTAAAGGCGGCGGTGAGCTCGGTGGATTTGATCTGCGCGGCCGTGCCTTTGACGGCAGTGCCGGCCGCCCAGGAGGGCAGGTTCGCGACCGTGCCGACCGTGAAGGTGATGCTGCCGTGGGGCACGCCTGCGCCGGGGGCGGCGGTCATGTCGATAGTTTTGGTCAGCTGGGCGGTGTAATCCGTGGCCAACACGCCGGGCGCTGCGGTACCTGCCAGCAGGGCAGCCGCAGCGATGGCAGCGGTAAATTTGCCGAATTTGGCGCGGGAAATGTAGGTGGTCTTCATAGGTGGTCCCTCTCTTACAATATGGATTTATGTTGCTTTCACTGGGGTTGCAGCAGGGTTTACAGCCCGCTGCGGCGCAGGGCGGCCAGGGCCGTGCCCAGCACTTGCCGCTGTGGGATGGGGCCGTAGAGGCGGCTGTCCGCCCCCGTGGTGCGGGCATCGCACAGCAGGAAAAGCTCGCCCTCCGCGAGGGTGACGGGGTAGTCCGGGCCGCCCTCGACCGGCTGGGTAGGGGTGGTGATGTCCGGCTCGGCCACCGTACTGCCGTTGATGATGAGCGCGCCGGTGTCGGTCACAGTGACGGTATCGCCGCCACGCGCCGCGATGCGCCCAAGGCGGAGCGTGCCGTCCTGCCGGTAGAGCACGACCTGCCCGGCCGCGGTGCCACGCTCGAACCGGCTGAACAGGACGAGGTCGCCGCCGCACAGGCGGGGTACCATGGTACTGCCCGGCACCACCGCCAGCCCGAACACGACCCCGAACAGCACCCCGCACAGCGCGGCGAACACCGCCAGGCGGGTAAGGAAGCGTCGAATTTCCGCTTTGGCACGTGCTTTTTCTTTATCAGTGGTCAGAAGGTCTTCCCGCGGCATGGGTCACACCTCCCTGCAGCGCAGCAGCCGCCAGCCCAGCCAGCACAGGCCGACCAGTGCCAGGTAGGGCGCCGCGCCGGTGTGCAGGCCGGTGGGAATGCCCACGTTGCGGGTATTGATGCAGGTGATCTCGGCGGGCTGGGTCCGGGGCACTTGTATCGTGCAGGTTGCGCCGGTGGGGCCGTCGTCGCCGTTGAGCTGCCAGCTGACCGTGTGGTCGCCGGGGTCGGTCTCAGTCAGGGTGAGGGTCTGGTCCGCGCGCAGGTGGGTGAGGGTGACGCTGCCGCCGCTGCGCAGGGTGAAGCCGGTGTCGGTCAGCGCCGCGCCGTCACCCGCCGTGGTGTAGGCGCTGCCCTGGCGGATCTGGGTGGTGTCCAGCGTGGCGGTGAAGGAGAAGTTTTTCGTAGTATCGCCCATATCGCCCACCACTTTTTTGGTGATTGTGACGGACAGGTAGGGTTCGTAGGTGTTGGTAAAGTGCGCCTCGGCCGTGCCACCTGCTGTGACATCCAGCGATTGGGTTCGGTCGGCGGTGGGAGTGGTCAGGTAGTAGTTGGTCAGGTTCGGCGCGGCGGATTCGGTCACGGTGTAGCCGGCGGGGGCCAGGCCCGGCAGGGTCACGCTGCCTGCGCCTTTGATGGAGAGCGTCAGGCGGCCGCTCGCGTCCGGGCTGACGGCAGCCGGGGCATCCGCCGGGCGGGCGCCCGCGCTATACTGCGGCGTGTAGCTGCCTGCGGCAACGGATGCGATCGTAAAGGTGTTGACTGTTTCGGCGAAGTCGGCTTGCAGGGCATCGTCGGCATCGTCGGGCAATTGCTTGGTGATGGTCAGGCTGCCGGTGGCGCGGGCGTAGGTGTTTTCAAACCGGATATTTGTTGCCGCCTGGGCGGTCAGTGCAATGCCGCTGTGTATCGGTGTATCAGTCACGTCTGTCCACACGCCGCCGTCTTTTACGGTGCGTACCAGCGTGCAATCGTAACCTGTGGGTTCACCACGGGCGGTCTCGGTCACAGCGTAGTTGTAGGTGTTGCCGCTGCTGTCCGTCAGGGGCAGCTCCAGCGTGTATTGCAGCACGTTGGGGTTGATGCTATCCGCTTGCATCGTGCTGCCGCTGAAGTCCCCCACGATCTGGCGGTCCGAGTTGACCACGGTAAAGTGCAGATTTTCTTTAGCCTGTATCAGCTCGGCATCGGTCAGGGCAGTACCGTCGGTTTTCAGCAGCGTTTTGGTAACGCGCAGGATGCCGCTGCCCACAGCCGGGGGCACAGGGTCGGTGCTGAACCAGACGCGGTCGATGAGGTTGCCGCGCTTGAGGCCCTCCTCGCTGTCGCCGCTGGCGCTGGCCACCGCCACAAAGAAGAACCGGCTGACGTACTGCCCCGCCGGGACCGTGTAGGTACCGTTGTGTACGCCCCATGCGGTGCAGCCATCCGAGATATTGCCGTCCACAATGTAGTTGCGGATGGGCACATTCACGCCGTTCACCGTGATGCTGCCGTTCAGAGCTTCCTGGATGGCGGCGCGGGTGGTCTTATTTTTCAGCGCGTCGGTGATGTCCTGGGCCACATCCATCGGAGCGATCAGCAGGGCCATCGTGTCAGTGCCGTCGCGACCCGCGTGGGCCAGACTCCAGTTTAAGGTTGCGCCGGGCACGGTCAGCACGTCCTGGTACAGGGCGCCGTAAGCCTGGCAGTTCAGTTCGGCAAACTGGCCGCCATCGTAGGCCTTGCCGATGGCGTAGGCCTGAGTCACGTCGTTGGGGTCTGTGTAAGTTTCTTTTATCGCATTACCCTTGCGGTCCCATCCTGTAATAACAGTGTCCGTATAAACGGTCGTGGTCGCGTCGGCAATCTCGATAAATTTTCCCTTGACACCATCGCCCCAGCGATTGCACTCGGTAGTTGTATACCAGTAAATGCTGCTGGTCGTTTCCGCATCCCGCGTCTGCAAAAAGTGGGCGCGCTGATGGTCGTTCGGGTAACAAAAACGGTCACTTGCAAAATTACCGTCGCTGACCACCGGGTACTCAAAGCTGCCGTTTTGCAGCTGCACATAATAGTTTACCTGAGCCTCGGCCTGCAGGGTACTGCTGCCGGAGGCGACATCCACCTTATAATGGTAGCGGTCGGTGTCGGCGGCGCTGGGGTCGCTTTGGCGGGCCAGCAGCGTATCCAGCGCGGCGTTCAGCGCGTGGGGGTGTTCGGCGGTCAGGTTCTTGTCTGAACCATTGACGGCCTGGCCCGTGACCTGCTGCCAGCTGCCATCCGCGCCGGTCTTGCTGCGATACCAGGTGTAGGTCACGCCGTCCACCGGGTCACTTTGTCCGTTGACGACCGCTACCAGCTCGCCCGTAGATTTGATGTTATCCTGTATCTTCACACTGCGCAGCGTCACCGCCTGCACTGCCGGTTCATCCTCGTCATCCGGCGGGTCGGCGCTTTCAGGCGTGGCGGTGGTTGCCGGTGTCGTGCTTGGCGTGGGTGTGTACAGCTCGTCCCCGGTCGCGTTCTCCCCTGCCGGGTCCTCCTCGGCCGGGCCGGGCGGCACAGGTGTCGGCTCTGCCGGGGCGGCGGTCTCGCTGGTGGCGATCTCGGTATGTAGCGGTCCCGATAATGGCGGGTCCTCAGCAAAAGCGGCATTGGCGGCCCCAGCCGCAAGGCAAAAGGCCATAAGCCCTGCCAACAGACGTTTGTTCATGGCGGTTCCTCCCCCGTTTGATCCGGGCGGCCTGTGGGACAAGCCGTCCGCTGATTTCAAGGCTGAGTATACCTCCGCCAACGGGGAAAAAACGTCGCACGCAGGTTCACACAAAAAAAGACAGCCCGCACTGTTTTCTGCAGTACGGGCTGTCCGTCTTTAGCTATTCTTTTACTTATGCGGTTTTCTGTTTTTAAGAACCGCTGTGCCTGCCAGCGCAAAACCGCTGAGGACAAACAGGCTGATATGCAGCTCTTTGTTCCAATTATCTCCCGTTTGCGGGATGACAGAACTTACCGCCGCAGTTTCCTTCACAGCTTCCGCCTGTGCAGACACAGTTACAGGTTTGGCCGTTGCTGTCGGGGTGGACTTGGCAGGTTTTCTCTCCAGCGCCGCGATGGCATCCTCAATGACTTTTGCCATTGCATCCACTTCCGCCTGCTCGGTGATATTCTTGCCGCGCACTACTGCGTTTACAGCTTCTTCCACCTTGGTAAAATCTTTGTACTCATTCTTGTTCAGCGCTTCGGCCTTAGCAATGGCTGCCTCTACTTTGCTATAATCCGCATCCAGATAGCGCAGTTCCAACTGCTGGGTGTGGGTTGCCCTATCCGCAGTAATCGTAATTTCTTTATTGACAGTTTCACAGTTATCCGCCGCAACGGTAACGGTGTATATACCGGCTTCCAGTTCTGCGTTTTCCTCTACAGGTTCTCCGTTCACCGTGATAACAACATTCGTCATATCAGCAGGTGCCACAACAAAGGTGACCATGTATTTCGGCGCAGGCAGCACAGGCGTACTCGGCGTATTATACTGATACTGGCCACCGCCTGCTGTAAGTTCGTTATAAAAATCCTCGCTGCACATAGCTTCATAGGTTCTGGCTTTACCGGCTTCTACGCCCTTACCACAGGCAGTAACCTCGTTGCTTTCTGCATAGTAGTTGTTCTCAAAAGCCGTTGTCTCTTTCGCCGAACCAGCAATTGCACCCAAGCGACCATACGGGGCGCTGGCCGTATACTGGCTCATATCCATTTCACCGGCAAAGTAGCAATGCTGGATTGCTGCACTGCCAGCGCTGCCGCCTGCCGTACCTACAATACCGCCAAGATCCTCCGTTCCCTTGCCGTAGGGCGTCAGTTTTCCTGTTGCATAGCAGTTGATGACCTTTGCATTACCCGCCAGCTGACCAGCAATTCCGCCGCCATGACTGGCCGCCAGCGACAGTTCACCCGTATTTACGCAATAGCGAATCTCGCTGTCACCATCTGCAAAGCCAACAATACCACCTGCATACAGGCTGCCCGCGTCCCCCGTGAGCAGCAGATCACCTGTATTCCGACAGTAATCAATCACCGTATCGCTTGCCTGGCCACACAGTCCTATCATACCGTACACAAGATTTTCGTTATTGGTAAACGACACATCTGCCGTGCAGTCAAAAATTGTGCAGCCGCCAGCAAAACCGGCAATCGCACCGTAATACGTATACTCCCGCTCGGAATTAACGTTGATCGTTCCCTGCACAGTCAGGCTGGAAATCTCAGCATTTTCAATATCGCCAAAAAAACCGCAGAGAACCGTTGCCCCATACACATCCGAAAGATCCAGGTTGCTTACGGTGTGGCCATTGCCGTAGAATTTGCCGCTGAAGCAGTGCTCTACTTCACCGTCCGCATTCACCGTTGATCCAATCGGCGTCCATTCGATTCCCGTCAAATCCAGGTCAGCTGCCAGTTCCACCACAGCATCCGTTTTGCCGTCATAATCGCCTGCATCCACCGCACGGGCAAACTGCTGCAAATCCTCCACTGTAGCAATGACGGTTCGGTCACTCGCTGCTTCGTCTTCTGCCAGTGCCGTGGTCGGCAGCAGGGTCAGGCAGAGCGGCAGCGCAAGAAGCAGACTTGCAATACGTTTTTTCATGGTTTCCTCCTTCTTTGCGGTCAGTTAATCCGCACATCCATAATTTATCGATGTACTCCGCAATTTGAGATAATTTTACCCCCCCCCCCGTCAAAAAATGTCAATCAAAAATTCGCCGTTTTTCGGCAGTATCCTTATTTCGGTTCACCTTTTTGCATCACAAAGCAAAAAGACAGCCCGCACTGTTTTCTGCAGTACGGGCTGTCCCTAAATCTCTTAAATCTATTCCGTTATACGGTCGTCACCAGCGTCTGGCAGGTGCCGGTCACGGCGTAGGGGCCGCTGGCGGCGGGCAGGAAGTAGCTCTCGCCCTTCTTCACAGCCACGGTCTCGCCGCCGCTGGTCAGGGTGCCTTCGCCATCGGTGATGAGCAGCGAAACAAAGCTTTTCTCGTCCGCCACACCCTCAAAGGCGCCGTTTCTGGCATCCACAGTGAAATACTCACACTGGGCCAGATGTTCGCCAAAATCATGCTTTACCGGCGGGGTGCACAGGGTCACATCCAGCGCCTTTTCCACATGCAGGGCTCGGGGCTTGCCGTCGGCACCGACGCGGCCGTAGTCGTAAACGCGGTAGGTCACGTTGGAGTTCTGCTGTACCTCGGCCACCACGATGCCCTTGCCGATGGCATGCAGCGTGCCCGACGGGATAAAAAAGCAATCCCCCTTGTGCACAGGCACGGCGTTCAAAACCTCCGTCAGGGTGTTGTTTTTGATGCGCTCGGCAAATTCCTTTTTGCTGATCTCATGGTCAAAGCCATAGTACAGAAAGGCGTTCGGCTCACAATCCAGCACGTACCACATCTCAGTCTTGCCGTACTGGTGCTCATTTTTCAGTGCGTACTCATTGAAGGGGTGTACCTGGATGGACAAATCGTTCCTTGCATCGATAAATTTTATCAAAACCGGGAACTGTTCAAATTTTGCGCAATCGGTGCCCAGGGCTTCCGGGTGAGCGGCCGCATAATCAGCCAGGGTGGTACCGTCGGGCAGGTAGCTGGGGCCGTCCGGGTGGCAGGAGAGCACCCAGGCTTCGGCCAGCGGGTCCAGATCGCTCTGCACGCCAAAATCGGTGCGCAGACGGCTACCGCCCCACAGGTAGTCTTTGCAGCTGGGGGTCAGTTTGATGATTGCCATAAACAGGTTGCTCCTTTTTTAAATAGAAGGTCTTTTGCAGGCACCTCGCCGTAGTCCCCTCCACAGGGGCAAGCCCAGGGTGTGCAGCACAAAGCCGGCGCTGCTATAAAGGCGGCTTCCGGCGCGGTGAAGCTTTCGCCGGGAGCCAGCGTCCAGGCAAAATGGTAGGGGTGGATACCCTACGGTTTGCATGTACCTGTATTATACTCCCCCGGTCTCGGGCAAATCAACCCGAATTCAGCTAATATTTAAGCGGCCATTTTAGTTAATTGGCAAAAAAAGACGTCCCCGTCGGCTGCTTGGGGCAACGACGGGGACGTCAGCATGCAGAAAAAGCTGATTCAGCTTTATGGGAAATTGCGGTTCGGGTTACTGGTGGTTACGCTTTTTCAGGGCAAAGGCCACGCCAAAGGCACCCAAAGCACCCAGGCAGGCAACCGCCAGCGGGACGATAGGCATATCATCCGAAGTCTGCGGGATAACACCGGTGGTCTTAGCCACGGGTGCGGTGGTCTCGGCCGCGGTAGCGGTCACGGTAGTGGGCTTCTGAGTAGCGGCAGGGGCCGTCGGCTGCGGCTTGGTCTCGGTTTTGCGCTGGATCCACAGCTGCGTGCCATAGAACGGGTTTGCCGTGCCGAGGCACAGGCCCTGGTTGGTAACAGCAAACACGCGCAGGCCGTGGTTGTACGGGTCACCAAAGCCGCTGGTGGTCAGCGTTTCAAAGTTCACACCGTCAGAAGTAACATACATGTCAAAGCCGCGGCTTGCGGTGCGCATGTAGTTCAGGCAGACCAGAACGCTCTTGATCTTGTCCCAGGTCTCCTGGTTCAGCAGCTTTTCAAAAGCATCTTTCAGGTCATCACCCAGATCATACTCAGCGGCCAGCTGTTCATACTGGTCCAGCATGGTCTCGTAGTAGTCAGAGAAATCCTGCAGACTGGTAATACGATCCTCCACAGAATTTTCCGGGGACAGTACTGCCGCCTCCGTATCATTGCCCAACACATCGGGGGCTATCTCCATCATGTCAGTCAGGGCAGCTGCCTCACTGGCGAAGGAATCTTCAACTTCCACTGCCATGTCATCCATATACATAGCCGTTTCCGGGGTGGCGGTCTCCGGCGTAGCCTGCATTTCATAGGTAGCCACCGGGTTGGTTTTGTTCTTTTCGTACAGCAGTTCCAGCAGCTCCTTGATGTACTGCAGCTGGGTCGCCCACTGCTCGGGCGTCATGCCGATAATATCGCCGTTGGAGAACTGGCCGATGGGCTCCAGCAGGCTGCTGGTATCAAAGGTGCCGATGTACAGCTTGCCATCGTACACTTCCATACGCCAGATATACTGGTTCTCGTTATGGCCGAAACCGGAACCAATGCCGGAAATACCGCCGTTGGGGAACATGGTGGTGGCATCACCGACCAGCAGCTCAATGTTTTCGTCCTTGTCCATGCGGTACAGGTTTACCGACTGTTCCAGGTTGGCGTTGACGAAGCTGCAATCCACGCCGCCCAGGGAGCCATCGCTGCCCTCGCCGGTCTTGTTGAAAAGGATGCGCTCCATGGCGATCTGCTCGTCGTTGTACTCGCCGATATAGAGGTGGTCTTTGTAAACGATCAGGTTGGCTGCGCCGGAACGGGTACGCTCCGGGTCGATGCCGAAGGTGTAGCGGGCGCCGTCCTTCTCCTGATCGCCGATCAGCGGGGTCCAGGTAAAGGTGCCGTCGGCTTTTTCGTCGCCGCGCACGATGGCGAAGGACTGCATCGTGTTGTCATCGGGGGCATTCTCCTCGGTGCCGGTGCAGATGGAAACATACAGGTGGCCGTTGTACTCGACCATATCCCACACGGAACCGCCGTAGATGCTGTCGCGGTAGGTGTAGGCCGGGTAGTCAAACAGGTCGCGCTGGCTGGCAATCACGGTAAAGCCCTCAGAGGGGTTCGACGAAGCCAGGATGGTAGCGCCGCTCTCGCCGGTGGTGGCATTGGCGAAAACATTGCTGATCACGAGCTTTCCGTTATACACGCACATGCCGCGGATACCGGTGGAGATGCCCTTTTTGTAGGCTGCGCCGTAGTCCTGCATGGAGGACAGGCCCACGTAAACGGCCTTGTAGCTGTCGTCCGTGGGGTCGATCTCATACACGCTGGGCAGGCCGCTTCGGCCGTTTACATGCACACTGCCGCAGAAGTACAGCTTGCCGTTATAGGCGATCGCGTTGCGGAACAGCGGTGCCATGCCGTTGAGGGAGTTGGACATCAGCAGCTTGGTCTCGCCGGTCTTGGTGTTTACCTTGACCAGGATGCCGCCGCCGTCCACGCCGTCCTCGTGGCCATAATAGAAGGTGCCGTTGAACATAGCTTTCAGGGCAGCCTCCATAACGTCCTTATCGAACTTATCGCCCAGGATATTCTGCATCAGGGTCAGCGTGTTGCCCATAGCCGAGTAGCAGGTACCCACATACATCCAGTCACCGTAAGCAACAGCGGACCAGCTGTAGTTCTGGCCGCGGTCGCCCGCGTTGTAGTTCGGGTCGCTGGGGTCGGTAATCACGTTCACTGCACCGTCCCCGATATAGTCCACGATGCCGTCTGCCGACATAGTGCCCTTGGTGGGGTGGGAGATCTTTTCAAACGTATAGTTGCCTGCCGTGTACGTTACTTTCTGCGTCCCCTCGGCAAACGCAGGCAGGGCAGTGGCTGTAAGCAGTGCCGCGCCCAGGGCCAGCGCTGTAATGCGCTTTGCAATTCCATTCAGGTGCATGCTTGGTTACCTCATCTCTGATTCTTTATTTCCTTCTTCTTTTGGCATTTATACAATAAACCTATAAAATACCAGATATAAGTATAATACCCCCCCCCACTAAGTTTTGTCAATCTTTATCAGCCAATATTTTTAATGATTAAGATAACTTTTCTGTACTGCACAAAAAACAGCGCCTTTCTGTTATACAGAAAAGGCGCTGTGCCGGTTTGCTTTGTTACAAATTAACTTTTTCCAGAATTGAAACCATCTCGGCCTCCGTCAGCCGGTAGCGTACCGGCTCCGGCGGGGCATCTCCGGTACGCAGCGGGTACTGCCAGTACACCACATCCAGCCAGCGGCCAAACTTGTAGCCGCTGTGCTCTTCCACAAAACTTTTGGTAAAGCCCATCCGTTTGTGGAATTCGTGGCTCGCCTTGTTCTCGCCGGTCACAATGGCAAAGGCGTTATAGTAGCCCTGCATCCGCAGCAGCTCCAGCAAGGCGGTGTACAGGCGCTTGCCCAACCCCTGGCCGACGCAATCCGGCGCGCAATAAATGGTAGCCTCCACATTCCAGGCATAGGCCTCGCGGCTGTGCCAGGGGTGGGCGCAGGCAAACCCCTGCAAGCGGCCGTCCGGGGTGATGGCCACCAGAAACGGGGCTTTTTCCAGCACACCCGCAATGTTGGCGGCGTACTCCTCGGCCGTGGAAAGCCGGTACTGGAAAGTCTGGGTGCCATGCAGCACGTACCAGTTGTACAGCTCGGCCACCGCCGCGCCGTCCACCGGGGTAGCCATGCGGATGGTGATACGGTTGTCCGCCGCCCACTTTGCCGCCAGGGCTTCTTTTTCAGCCTTGGGCAGTTTTTTGATGGCGGCTTCGCGCTTTAAGGCCGCGCTTTTGTCAGCGCAGCGCTCGGCATAGGCAAGGCGCACGGCCGGGCCGCCGTGGCTTTTGGTGTACTTGGCCCCGCCCTTGCCGGTGCGGTGGGCCTTTAAGCGGCGGGCCAAGTCGTTGGTCCAGCCGCCATACAGGCTGCCGTCCGGGCAGCGCAGCAGATAGACCCAGGCGGTTTCGGGGGCAGCCTGGCAGGCATCTGCCAGGCTGGGGGCCGGGCCCCGCAGGCTTTTCCCGCTCATTCGCTCACCTTGCGGCCCGCGGCGCGCAGGGTGCGGCGGCAGGCCTCGATGGCCGTCTCTTTATCGTCCGCCGTAATCAAGAACCGGCTGGGGTGGCAGAACCGCAGCCCCAGGCCGCTGATCTGGCGCAGCTGGGCTTCCGGTTTACCGGCCCACGCGGGCGGGAACGGCTGTTTGCTGCGTTTTGTGCGGTGGTCGGTCACACACTGGGCACTGTAGCCGCCGCGCTGGCTGGGGTAGACCACAAACAGCGCATCGGTCTTGTACAGGCCGTTTTTCCAGGGCATGTAGGCGGGCAGCACCACGATGCCGTCCTTCATGTTGGCATAGGCGCGGCGCACGGTGTCGTCGGCGCGGTTGACAGCGTTGGCGGCGGCGATCTCGTTTTCCAAAATCTTTTTGGCCACCGGCACGGCGCGCCAGAAGCACTCGTCCGGGTCGTCCTTCGAGTCCCACAGCGGATTGAAGCTGCCGATGGCGTCAGCCAGAGAGTTCTGCTCGCCGGTGTTATCGTTCAGATCCAACGGCTGGATGAAGTTTTCGTCCAGCAGGCGGGCCTGATGCTCGCCCACCAGCTGGGCGCCCAGCACCTGCCACAGCAGGCCGAACGCCGCATAGGGCACGCCGTTGGGGCGAGTCTCGCGGGGCTCCTGGTGGTGGTCGAACATGCCGCCGCCGACATCATAGACGATGCCGTCGAAATCATCGGGCACCACAAAGCCGCGCGTGACCTGGATGTCCGGCCGCACAATTTGCAGCAGGGCGGTGGAGAACACGTCATCCGCGTGGAATTTGCCCCCGTGGGTAAAGCCTTTTGCAGGTATTTTCATGGTTTGCTCCTACGTTTAATTTATCGCCAATTTGTAGGGGCAGATGCTCACCATCCGCCCGCGGGTCGATGCAGGCATCGACCCCTATAGAAGTATTTGCTTTGTTTAGGCAACACCGCACAATTCCCGCCTGACGGCTTAAGCACCGCTCCGGCGGCTGCGGCACGGCATCTGCGTTGCCAAAATGCTCGATAATACACAAAGTATTATCTGCGCTTTTGGCTTAGCATCTGCCGCACCTCGCTCGCCGTATCGGCACTTAGAATTATGCGGTATTGCCTTTACTTACCAACCACATCCCAATGCTTATCGTTGTGGTTCAGCACTTCGCAGCCGGTCTCGGTGACAAGGACCAGGTCCTCCACACGCACGCCGAACTCTCCCGGCAGGTAAACGCCCGGCTCAATGGAGAAGATCATGCCCGGGCGCACCTCGGTCCGGTTGGCACTGCTGACATCGCCCTTCTCGTGGTCGGTCTGGCCGATGAAGTGGCCCAGACGATGGTTGAAATACTCGCCGTAACCGGCCTCAGTGATGAGGTCACGGGCGGCGGCGTCCAGGTCGCACAGCTTTACGCCCGGCTTGATAAGGGCCTCGGCGGCCTCGTTGGCGCGGCGCACCAGATCGTGCACGGCGGCCTGCTTCTCGGTGGGCTGGCCGCAGAACCAGGTGCGGGTCATGTCGCTGCAATAGCGGTCCTTCACACAGCCCATATCAAACAGCACGCAGTCGCCCTCTTTCAGCACGGTGTCGTCCGGCTCGTGGTGGGGGTCGGCGGCGTTGGCGCCGAAGGATACGATGGTGGTAAAGCTGGGGCCTTCGCAGCCATGGGCGCGGAACCGGGCGTCGATGAACTCGGCCACCTGGCGCTCGGTCATGCCGGCCCTGACGTAGTGCTTGGCTTCCTCGTTGACCAGGTCGTTGATGTGGGAGGCCGTGCGCATAAGCTCCTGCTCGGCCTCATCCTTGCAGGCGCGGCAGTTATCCACGCAATCGCTGGCCAGTTTTACCGGCATAGCGGGGTGGGCTTCCATCAGCGGGATCAGGAACCTGGCGGGCCATTCCTTATCGATGCCCAGCGGCTTGCCGGCATCCACAACGACGGCAATTTGCTCAACAGGCGCGTCGGTGTCGGTATGCCAGATAGCCTGGCACGGCGGGTTGGACACATTGAACAACTTATTCAAAAAAAGCGTGGGTTCGCCTGCTACCGGCAGGTAGAGGGCCAGCAGGCGCTCGTAGGGTTCCACGGCTACGCCGGTCAGGTACCACACGCTCTTGGGGTCACATACGATCATCTGGGTCAGGCCGCAGCTTTCCAGCGCGGTGCGCACCCGGGCGATACGTTCAGCATGAATCCTTTCCATTAAAATCATCATCCTTTCCTTGGCATTATAACATGGTTAGCCACGGCTTGCAATTCTTATAAAGAGCCTGTACAATAAAATCACGAGGTGATGTTTATGAAACTGATGATCGCATCGGACCTGCACGGGTCCGCTTACTATACCCATCAGCTGTTGGACGCCTGGGACCGCGAGGGTGCCCCGCGCTTATTTTTGCTGGGTGATATTTTGTACCACGGCCCCCGCAACGACCTGCCCGAAGGCTACGCCCCCAAAGAGGTGCTGGCGATGCTGAACGAGCGCAAGGACCGCATCTTCTGCGTGCGCGGCAACTGCGACGGCGAGGTAGACCAGATGGTGCTGGACTTTCCCATCATGGCAGATTATGCGGTGCTGACCGAGGGCGAGCGGCTGATTTACGCCACCCACGGCCATGTGTACAACACTGCCCACCTGCCGCCGCTGCAGCCCGGCGACATTTTGCTGCATGGCCACACCCACGTGCCCGCCTGGCAGGCGTTTGGCGAGGGAAACCTCTACCTCAACCCCGGCTCGGTCTCCCTCCCCAAAGAAAACAGCCCCCACAGCTACCTGACGCTGGAGGGCGGAAAATTTTTGTGGAAAGAACTGGATGGAACGGTGTACCATGAACTGAATATTTAATTGCAACATAAAAAGGCTCCCTCTGGGAGGGAGCTGTCAGCGAAGCTGACTGAGGGAGAGAACCTTGCAATAGCCTGAAACTTCTGCCAACGTAAAGTCTCTCCCCCACCCGCTTCGCGGGAGCCCCCTCTCAGAGGGGGCCTTTTTGCCTTTTATTCCTGTATTGCCCGCTCAAAGCGGCCGATCTTTTCCACCTTGCCTACTACCGATACGGTATCCCCTTCTTCAAAGCGATAATCCGCGGAAAACTCCACATCGGTGCGGTGGCCGCGCTCAACGGCGATGATGTTGATGCCGTAAACCTTGCGCACGTCCAGTTCGCGGATGGTGCGGCCCAGCAGCTTGCCGCCCACGGCGATGCGGCGCACCTCGACGCCGTCATCCAGAGCGATGTAATCCAAAAGATTGCCCGAGATCAGCCGCTTGCCGATGCGCACGGCCATGTCGGCCTCCGGGTAAACCACCGTGGCCCCCAGGTGCTTGAGCACCTCGCCGTGCACCTCGCTGGCGGCTTTGGCAATGACCTGGGGCACGCCCAGTTTGATGACCAGCATCGTGGTCAGGATGCTGATGTCCACCTGCTCGCCGATGCACACCGTAACCGTGCCGCAGTTCTGCATGCCGGTCTCCTTTAAGGCGTCCTCGCTCAGGTTATCCACCACAAAAGCGTAGTCGGTATAGCGGCGCACCGCCTTGACCTTCTCCTCGTTTTTATCAATGGCGATGACCTCTTTGCCCGCTTCGGCCAGCGTCTGCACCAGTGCCGTGCCGAACCGTCCCAGGCCGATCACACCGTAGAGGTCGGTTTTCAGTTGTTTTTTCATCTAATCATTCCTTTCTGCCTCCCTCTGCGAGGGAGGTGTCTGCGCGACAGCGCAGACGGAGGGAGAGACATCACCATAGTTGCACTTTGGGTAAAGTCTCTCCCCATCCGCTTCGCGGGAGCCCCCTTGCAGAGGGGGCCTCTCGGGGTATATCACCCTATCGTAATGGCTTCTTCGGTATATTTGGCGCTGGGCTCCGGGCGGGAGACCCAGAGGGACAGCAGCGTGAACGCACCCACGCGGCCAATGAACATCGTGACGATCAGCACCGCTTTGCTGGCGGCATGCAGGCTGGAGGTGATGCCCATCGACAGGCCCGCCGTGCTGTAGGCCGAGATCTGCTCAAACAGCAGCTGCACAAAACTGTGCTGCGGCTCCAGCACGCAGAGCATGAAGGTGCCCACAAACACCACGATGGTGCCCAGCAGCGTGATGGTAGCGGCTTTGGCCAGGCTTTCCTCCGGCAGGCGGCGCCTGAACGCACCCAATCTGCGCTTGGAGAAGATGATGCGCACCTCCTGCATCAGCACAAAAAAGGTGGTGGTCTTGATGCCGCCGCCCGTAGACCCAGGCGACGCGCCGATGAACATTAAAATCATTATCACCAGCAGCCCGGCATTGGTCATGGCACCAATATCGATGGTGGAAAAGCCCGCCGTGCGGGTGGTGATGCTTTGGAACAGCGCCGCCAAAAAGCTGATCGGCTCGGTCAACCAAAGCAGCATCGCACCGCCCAAAATCAGCACGGCCGTGGTGGAAAGCACCACCTTGCTGTGCAGCGTCAGCTTGCGGAACCGCCCGCGGCAGCGCAGTACATCCAGCATCACCATAAAGCCGATGCCGCCCAAGACGATCATCCCATCGGTGACAAGGTTCAGCCAAAGGTTATTGCAGTAGGGGATCAGGCTGTGGCCGCCGCCCAGCACATCGAGCCCTGCATTGTTAAAGGAAGCGATCGCGTGGAACACGCTGATCCAGGCGGCATGCAGCGGCGAATAGTCCCGGGCAAACACCGGGTAGCTGGCCACCGCGCCGATGCCCTCCACCAGCAGAGTCATGGCCATAATGGACCGCACCAGCTTGACCATGCCCCCGAAACTTTCCACGTTGAGGGCCTCCCGCACCAGGCTGCGGCCGCGGAAACTGATGCGCCGCCCCGCCGCAATGGCCAGCCCCATGCTGACCGAGGATATGCCCAGGCCCCCCAGCTGCATCAGCACTGCCAGCACGGCCTGGCCGAACAGCGTAAAGGTATCGCCGGGGTCCACCGTGACCAGCCCGGTCACGCAGACAGCGCTGGTGGCGGTAAACAGAGCGTCCAGCCCCGGCAGCTGCCCGGCCCCGCGCACCGCGATGGGCAGCGAGAGCAGCGCCGCGCCGATGAAGATGAGCACCGCAAAGCCAAAGGCGATGGTGCGCGCAGGAGACTGCTGTTTTGTTATTTTTTTGAAGTTTTCCACATTTTCACCTGTGATTCGTAAATTATTCCTACTTTACCACGAAAGGGCGGATGCGTCAAGCAGTACTTGACGAAGCACACCAGGCGTGGTATAGTTACCCTATATTTTACCGGGAAGGAGGGCACACCCATGCGCTGGCGCTTTGGTGTTCTTTTTCAGAAAAAAGGAAACCCTTAAGCAATCAGAGCTAGAAGTGTGCCCATTTTTAAAACTGACCCGGCAAAGCAAGGTTGAAGTGTACACTATCGACCCTGCAGCTTTGCTGTGGGGTCGTTTATTTTTGGGCACCCATTTCTTGTATGTCTAAAGAAAGGGTGTTCCCGATGAATTTACCAAGGCAATTGCGCGCGGTGCGCGTGTACTCGTTTACCTCCTGCCTGCGGCTGACCGATGCCGTTTGGGTGGCGCTGCTGGCCGCCCGGGGCTTTACGCTGGCGCAGATCGGTCTGGCCGAAGCTGTTTTCCACCTCACCAGTCTGCTGTGCGAGGTCCCCAGCGGCGTGGCCGCTGACCTGCTGGGGCGGCGGCTGAATCTGGCCGTCAGCGCTGTGTTTGAAATTTTCTCCGATGTAACGATGGCGTTTTCTCCCAATCTGGCCGCTGTATGCGCCGCCATGGCACTGAAAGCGCTGGCCTGCACGATGATCTCCGGCACGCTGGAGGCCCTGACCTATGACAGCCTGAAAACTGCCGGACGGGAAAACGAATATTTGCAGGCTGACGCAAAAATCTCGGTTTTGCAAAAGCTGGCCACAGCGCTGGGGTCGCTGGCAAGTTTACTCTCCGACGTGCTGCAATTTGCCGGGTTTTACCTGGCCAATGCAGCGATCTGCTTTTGCTCGCTGCTGGCGGCGCTGACTTTGCAGGAGCCTCTGGTGACCGAGGCCCAAGCTGCGCGGCAGCAGAATCCCTTTGCGGATATAGCCGCCCGGCTGCGCGTCCATATCACAGATAGTGCTGCCGTGCTGCGCACTACGCCGCTGGCGGTGCGGCTGATCACTGCGGATGCCATCATCTCGCTGCCCAGCTACCTGACCACGATGTTTGTACAGCAGCGGCTGGTCACGCTGGGGTGGGATGCCTCCTGGCTGTTCGTCTCTCCCCTGCTGGCCTCGGCTGCCGCCATGGTATTCACAGCGCTGGCACGGCGGCTGCATCCCGGGAAATTGCGCCCGCTGTACCGACTGTGTGCCCTGGTCTGCGGCGGTGGTGTGCTGTTGGCCGGGGCCGGGCCTGCCTGGGGTTGCCTGGTGGGGCCGATGCTGGTGCAGGCATCGTTGAGCGTGTGGTTCCTGCACGCGATGCAGCGGTTCAATGATGCCATCCCCAGCGACCGCCGGGCCACGCTGATCAGCGTTGACAACATGGCTTACAGCGTGCTGATGATCCCCGCCAGCCCGCTGATCGGGCTGATCGCCGATGTGACCGGCCTGGCCGGGGCGGGACTTTGCGCTTTGGGCGGGTTGGTGCTGCTTTCGGCCCTGACGCTGCCGCGCAGAAAATAATTTACGATACATCGCAGTTGCAACTACCCGTTGACAAACTTCCAGTTCCACTTTCTTGCCCCGCAACCGGGAAAAATGGTAGAGTGCAGACAGTAAAACAACCACGAACAACCAAGAGGAGGTTTTCCCCATGATCTTTGCTGACAAACTCATTACCTTACGCAAGAAAGCGGGCTGGTCCCAGGAGGAATTGGCTGAAAAGCTGGGCGTGACCCGGCAATCGGTCTCCAAGTGGGAGGGTGCCCAATCGGTACCCGACATCGACAAAATTTTGCAGTTAGCCCGTCTGTTCGGTGTGACCACCGACTACTTATTAAAAGAGGAACAGGGCGAGCCGGAATATACCGCCGAGGATGACATCCCTGCCCTGCACCGGGTCACGCTAACACAGGCAGGGGATTATCTGGAAAAAGCCCGCGCCAATGCGCCCAGAATGGCGCTGGCCTCGGCATTGTGCGTGCTCAGCCCGGTTTCACTGCTGGCGCTGTGCGCTTTGAGCGAGTATAACCTGTTTGACATCAGCGAGAATTTTGCCGCCGGGCTGGGGCTGTGCATTCTGCTGGCGCTGGTAGCCGTGGCGGTGGTGCTGTTTATGCAGTGCGGCGCGGCGGTAAAGCCGTATGAATTTCTCGAAAAAGAGCCCATCGACACTGAGTATGGCGTAACCGGCTTGGTGCGGGAGCGGCGTGATGCCTTTGCCGCCCATTACAACCGCGCCAACACCATAGGCACCGTGCTGTGCATACTGGCCGCCGTGCCGCTGTTTGCCGCTATGATGTGCAATGCCGACCTTTTAGCCGCGCTCTCCGTCTGCCTGCTCATGGTGCTGGTGGCCTGCGGTGTGTATGCGTTTGTATGGGCAGGCACCGTACACGATGCCATGGACCAACTGCTGGAGGAAGGTGACTTCACCCGCGACGCCAAGGCCCGCAAGGGGGTCATCGGCGCGGTTGCTGCCGCCTACTGGCTGGTGGTGGTAGCCATTTTCCTGTTTTACACCTTCGGCCCCTACGGCAACGGCCAGCCGCAGTACAGCTGGTTCATCTGGGCCATCGCCGGTGTCGTGTTTGCCGCCGTGATGGTGGTGATGAAAGCCGCCCGGCGAAAAAAGCAATAAAGAGGCTTTACTTTTCACCCAAACGCGCGTACAATAGGGCCATCTTCATATTATAAGAGGGAGTTGTTTTGTATGAAGCGTATTGTATCTGATAAGGCACCCGCCGCGCTTGGTCCCTATGTGCAGGCCGTGGACACCGGCAGCACCGTTTACTGCAGCGGCCAGCTGGGTATTGACCCCGCCACCGGCGCTCTGGCTGAGGGCGTAGTGGCACAGGCCCACCAGTCCCTGAAGAACCTGCAGGCCGTGCTGGCCGAAGCCGGTCTGACCCTGGACAATGTTGTCAAAACCACGGTCTTTGTGCAGGACCTGGGCGACTTTGGCACCGTGAACGAGATCTATGCCCAGTATTTCCACGAGTATCCCGCCCGCAGCTGCGTGCAGATCGCCGCCCTGCCCAAGAATGCCCTGGTGGAGATCGAGTGCATCGCCGCGCGTGGTTAACATCACAAACAACAAGGCCCTGCCTTTCGGCAGGGCCTTGTTCCCTTTTATAAGGGGCTTAAATCACATTATACTCCTTCAGCAGCTTCTCCACCTCGGTGCCCTCGATCTTTTTCAGGGCCTCTTTCAGGGCCAGCTTGCCTACCAGCGGCATCTCCATGTCGGTGATCTTTTTGCCGTCGCGCAGTTTCACGGTGGCATCCAGCAGGCAGCGGATGTCATACACGCTGCCCCAGACCTCGGGCACGCCACGGTCGACGTTCAGCAGGGTGTAAACAGCCTCCATACCGGTGCGGATGGAATACTCAGTGGTAAAGATGGTGTCGCGCTCGGTCTCGGCGAACTGGCCCAGGAAGGCAAAGTTCACGGCACCCTCGGGCACTACGTCAGGGCGGTCACCTGCAGCACGCGGCATAAAGAAGGCATCAATATACGGCATCATGCAGGGCACGGTGTTGGCGCTGTTGGCCGCCAGCTCCTCAATCTGGTCAGTGGGTACGCCGATGTGGTACAGCCACTCCATGCAGATCTCCTTGCCGGTGCATTCCCGCATCGGCTTCTTGACGAAGTCGCCCGGCTTATCGCTGAACAAGCCGTAGACCCAGACGCAGAGCTGGTCCTTGGGCTGGTCGCGGAACTGCTGCTGGCGGTTCAGCGTCCAGCTGAGCAGCCAGCTGGAATCCTTGACGGTAACAATGCCGCCGGTAACCACCTTGCCGCTGAATGGGTCACGCTTGCAGATTTTCTTGATATAGGGAACGATCTTCTGGTCCAGGGTGGTGATGGTGGCGCTCATCCAGTTGGAGAGTTCGGGGTCATAGCAGAACTTATCCGGATGGCCGAAGCTGGGGTCCTGGGCCGCAATCTTGCGCCACAGGTCCCAGCCGCCGCCTTCCTTGATCTCAGGGCGATAGGGGGCTGCGGTGTTCTGGCTGCCGATGGTGGAATTTTCAACACAGCCGCCGTTGGTGATAAAGACCAGGTCATTCTCGGTCAGGTCGATGCAATCCTCCAGGCCGTCCCGCAGGATGTCGATGCGGGTAGCCTGCTTTTTGCCGCCGGCGCAGTCAAAGGCCACGTTGACGACCTTGGTGTTGTAGTGGAACTGCACGCCGAAGCTTTCCAGGTACTTGACCATGGGCAGGATCATCGACTCATACTGGTTGTAGCGGGTAAAGCGCAGGGCTGTGAAATCAGGCAGACCGCCGATATGGTGGATATAACGCTGCAGGTAGCGCTTCATCTCCAGGGCGCTGTGCCAGTTCTCGAAGGCGAACATCGTGCGCCAGTACATCCAGAAATTGGTGTTCAGCACCTCATCGTCGAAGAAGTCGGTGATCTTTTTATCGTACAGCTTCTCATCCGGGGTCATAAACAGCTGCAGGATCTCCATAGCGCCCTTATCCGACAGACCGAACTTACCATCGGTGTGGGCATCCTGGCCGCGGTTGACGGTGGCACGGCAGAGGCTGTAGTTGGGATCGGCCTTGTTCAGCCAGTAGTACTCGTCCAGCACGGTGTAGTTCTCGTCCTCGATGGAGGGGATGGAGCGGAACAGGTCCCACATACACTCAAAATGGTTGTCCATTTCACGGCCGCCGCGCATGACGTAGCCGATGTCCTGATACTTATAGCCATCGCAGGCGCCGCCGGGGATGGGGTCTTTTTCCAGAATGTGGACATGCTCACCCTTCATCTGGCCGTCACGCACCAGGAAGCAGGCGGCAGACAGTGCAGCCAGGCCGCTGCCAATCAGATAGGCGGACTTGGCGTCGACGCCTTCGGGCTTTTTGGGGATAGCAAAAGCTTCATAATTACCGCTGGAATAATACATACAAAAACCTCCTTAGGTTTCATGCTTACGTTGTTTTTGGGGGGTGTTGCTTGGGATGCTTATAGTATAGCCAGCGGGTGCCCTGCTTACAATCAGCAAAAAATCCCCAGTGATAAGTTTTTTATCACCGGGGATGAATTGTATAGATTATGAATGATTTATGACAGTGACGAGCAAAAGGCTCCCTCTGTGAGGGAGCTGTCAGCGAGGCTGACTGAGGGATCGTCCCGTCCGTGTTGTAAATCGGTCTACACCGTAAGGCTGCAATCCCTCCACACGATTGCGCCATGCCACCAGCTTACACGTCGGGCCCGTCTGCCGCTTTGCGGTATCTCCCCACACTGTGGGAAGTCATCCTTTATACAAGGGAGGCTTTTGGCGGGCACTTTACCCTTCGCAAATCCCCCGCATCATGGCCACATACTTATCCGTATTCTTCATCGAATATGTCAAATGCCCATACCCGGTCACAATAGTATACGCGGCGTTCGGGTAGGCTTTTTCTTCTTTGGCATAGAATTAGTATAGTATAACTTGACGCAAAACACCAGCCCCGCAACATTTTATAATACAACAAAAAGCCCCCCCTGCCGGACGCGTTTCTACGCAGGCAGGGGGGTAAAACTTATTATAACGTAAAGGTAATCAGCTGAACATGACCACGTCCTGGGCGGGCTTTTCGGCAGGCTCCACAGACAGGGCGGTCAACACCGGACCGGTGGAATCGGGGGTCTGGCCCTTGTAGATGGGGTGGTACTTCACGTTGATTTTAGCGGTAATGGTGATCCAGCTGCGCTGCTCCAGCGACTTATAGTCGTCGTACTTGCAGGGCATGCCGACGAACTGGATGTCCTGCACGCAGCAGGTCATGGCAAAGCGGCCGGGCACAAAGGCACCCTTGCCGGCCTGCGGGGTCTGGCAGACCTGGGCCAGGTATTTCACCGTCTTGCCGTCGTATTTCTTCGGGTCATCCATGCAATCCATGTACCACACGCCGAAGAACTCCTCCGGGATCTCGATGATCGGGGCATTGATGTCGAAGGGCAGCGGGTCGGGGATGTCATCGTAGGCTACGCTGCCATCCTTGAACTCATAGGCGATGTCGCAGCGACGGCTGGCCTGGCGCACCAGCTTGTGGATGAGCTGACGGCTCTCGTCGTCGTTCACGGCCTCGGCACGGTTGACCACCAACAGCTCGCTGCCGCGCAGCTTGTCCAGCAGCAGGCCGCGCATGGCGTTGTCGCCGGCGTAGGTCTTGATGGTGGTGCCGTCGGCGGTGGCCAGGCACTGGTACACCAGCCAGTTATCCGGCATGGCGTCGTACAGTTCCTGCACCAGCCACATGCCGTTGTACTCGATGATGACACGGCCGCAGCCGGACTTTTTCTCCAGCGCGGTCAGGTTTTCGGGGGTCAGCTCGCTCTTGTCCTCGATCTGGGCGACGTGCACGCCGCCGAAAGCGAAGCGCGAGGGATCATATTCCAACTCGCCCTCCTCGCAGACAAGCAGCAGTGTCTTGTCGCCGGAGTCGAAGTTGGGGTCTTCCATCGTTTCCTGGATGAACTTGGTCTTGCCGCTTTCCAGCTGACCGACAAACAGGTAAACCGGGATTTGTTTTGCCATGGTGGAAATCCTTTCGGTAAATCGTGAAGCATGCGGTCAAAGCAGGTCTGCCCGCACGGAGATAAATTGCGTTTGAATATCAGACGTGAAACAACGCGGCGATCTCGTGCTCCTTCAGGTCCGAGCCGATGACACACAGCTTGCCGGTGACATCGGGGCCGCAGGCGCGGATCTCATGCTCGCCGGGAACCATGTCGAATTCATACCAGGTGTCGCCACCATCGACGATGCCCTTGGCGCGCAGGATCATGCCGTAAGCGCAGCTGTCCAGCTTTTCCAGGGCGCTGTCCAGATCCTCGCGGCTGTACTTGTGGGCGGTCTCTTTGCCCCAGCTGGTGAAGATCTCGTCGGCGTCGTGGTCATGATGATGATGGCCGCAGCAGCAATGCTCGCCATGCTCGTGATGATGCTCATCATGGTCATCATCGTCGTCATGGTCGTGATCGTGTTCGTCGTGGTCATGGTGGCAACAATGCTCGCCATGCTCATGATGGTGCTCGTGCTCATCGTCATCATCGTCGTCATGATGATGGTGGCAGCACTCATGCTCGTCGCCATCCTCGTCATGGTGGTGATGATGGTGGTGTTCGTGCTCGTCCTCGTCGGCGTGGGCCTCGTTGGAAGCTTTGGCCTCGGCCAGCAGCTCAGCCACCAGATCGCGCTTGCCGTCCATGACGGAAACAATCTGGGCACCGGTCAGGGCGGTCCAATCGGTGGTCACGATGGTAGCGGTGGGGTTCTTCTCGGCCAGCATGGCGACAGCGGCGGCGATCTTCTCCTCGCTGGCGTTGCCGGTGCGGCTCAGGATAATGCAGGAGGCATGGCTGACCTGGTCATCATAGAACTCGCCAAAGTTCTTCATATACATCTTGACCTTGTTCACATCGGCCACGGTGACAAAGCTGTTCAGCACGACAGGCAGGGTCTCGGCCACGCCCTCAACGGCGCGGGTCACATCAGACAGCTTGCCGACGCCGGAGGGCTCGATGAGGATGCGGTCGGGATGGTAGGTCTCGACGACCTTCTTCAGGGCCTCGCGGAAGTCTCCCACCAGGCTGCAGCAGATGCAGCCGGAGTTCAGCTCATTGACCTGGATGCCGGCCTCACGCATGAAGCCGCCGTCGATGCCGATCTCGCCGAACTCGTTCTCGATCAGGACGATCTTCTCGCCCTTGAAAGCTTCCTGGATCAGCTTTTTGATCAGCGTGGTTTTACCGGCACCCAAAAAGCCGGAGAAAATGTCGATCTTGGTCTTGTTTTCTGCCATGATTGTTACCTCTATTCAAATGTTCACAGATGTTAGCAATATATGTGTTTAACTGCTAATATCATTATAACAAACGCGTCAAGGGGTTTCGGGCCTTTTTGCGCGGAAATTTTTGAATTTTTTGAAAATTTATCGCGAAAAAGTCTACCCTCTTTATTATTTCCTAAGAAAGTGGTATGATATTCCTAGCCTACATTAATAAAAAGGAGCGATCCGTTTTGACTACCAACGAAAAAATCGCCGCACTGCGCGCCGCTGCAAAAGCAGCCGGGGCCGACGGTGTGCTGCTGATGACCAGTGATCCCCATTGCAGTGAGTACCTGCCTGACTATTACAACGCCCTGCCCTGGTTCTCCGGCTTTACCGGCGAGAACTCCACCCTGGTGGTGAACCAGCACACCAGCGCCCTGTGGTGCGATGGCCGTTTCTATGTCCAGGCGGACAAGCAGCTGGCCGACACCGAGATCCAGTGCATGCACGCTGGTTCTGCCGGTGTGCCTACTGTGGCCGAGTACCTGACCGCCAACTTCACGGCCGGCGAGACCCTGCTGCTGGATGGCAGCTGCGTGCCCGCCACTTTGGCCGAGGAGTACGCCGCCGCCCTGGCCAAAAGCGGCGCTACCCTCAAGAGTCAGGACGTAGCCAGCTCCATCTGGGATGCTACCGGCGAGCGCAAGCCCTTGCCTGACACCGCCTGCGAGCTGCTGACCCCGGCCCAGACCGGTGCCACCGCTGCGGACCGCATCGCCCTGGTGCGCGCCGAACTGGAAAAGGCCGGTGCTACTGCCCTGGCCGTCACCGGCCTGGACTGCGTGGGCTGGCTGCTGAACCTGCGCGCCCGCGACCTGCCCTGCACCCCGCTGGCCGTGGCTTACGCCCTGGTCACCCGTGAGGCCTGCACTCTGTTTTTGGCCGACGGCCGTCTAAACGCCGAGGATGCTGCCACCCTGGCTGCCAGCGGTGTGACCGTGCGCGGCTACAACGAGCTGGTGGATGCTGTTCACGCCCTGCCTGCCGACGAGGTGTTCCTGGTGGACGAGAAGGCCACCAACTACGACCTGTACACCGCCTTGACTGCCCATAAGACCGTGGCCGGTGCCGACCCCATCTTTGCGCTGAAGGGCATCAAGAACCCCACCGAGCTGGAGAATATCCGCGAGTGCCATGTCCGTGACGGCGTGGCCGTCGTCCGCTTCCAGATGGACCTGGAAAAGGCCATCGCCAACGGCGAGACCCTCTACGAGACGGACATCGAGACCATGCTGCAGAAGCGCCGCGCCGAGATGCCCGGTTACTTCGAGGACAGCTTCTCCACCATCGCCGCTTATGGCACCAACGCTGCCATGATGCACTACCATGCTGAGGGTGACGTCAACAGCAAGATCGAGCCGAAGGGCTTCCTGCTGGTGGACAACGGCGGCCAGTATGACTGCGGCACTACCGACATCACCCGTACTTACACCGTCGGCCCGCTGACCGACAACGAGCGCCGCTACTACACCTATGTGCTGCAGAGCCATATCGACATGGCCCGTGCGGTGTTCCTGGATTACTGCACCGGCTTTGCGCTGGATACCTTTGCCCGCGGCCCTGTTTGGGCACACAAGATCAACTACCGCTGCGGCACCGGCCACGGCGTCGGCTTTATCTCCGGCGTGCATGAAGGCCCCCAGAGCCTGCGTCCCAACAACCCCATTATCTTCAAGCCGGGCATGACCATCACCGACGAGCCGGGTATCTACGAGACCGACGAGGTAGGCATCCGCATCGAGAACGAGCTGGAGTGCATCGACCTGGGCGACAACCAGTACGGCCATTGGCTGGGCTTTGCTCCGCTGACCTTGGTGCCCATCGACACTACCCCCGTACTGGTGGACGAGCTGAGCCGCGACCAGATCACCTGGCTGAACAACTACCACGCCCACGTGTACGAAATGCTCAGCCCCCGCCTGACCGAGGACGAAAAGGTGTGGCTGAAGAATAAGTGCGCACCCATCGGCCGGTAATATAAAAACCATTTGGTGAACCCAAAAATCTTTGTGCAAAACCACCTTTGCATTTCCCGGGTGAAATTGGTACAATAAAAACAATAACGAGTGGCGTAACTGCGTAAATCCGGTTATCGCGCCACTCGTTATTTTTTTGTGCTTTTTTACAGGAGGAACGTATATGCAGCAAAACCAATCCCAAAACCCGATGGCGGTCGAGCCGGTACCCAAACTGATGGCCCGCATCGGCCTGCCCATCGTTTTATCCATGATCCTGCAGGCCGCTTACAACGTAGTGGACAGCGCCTACCTGGCCCGCATGGCAACCGGCGGCGAAACCGCCCTGACCGCCTTGAGCCTGGCTTTCCCAGTGCAGTTGTTTATGGTGGCAGTGTCCATCGGCACCGGCGTGGGCACCAACGCCCTGCTGGCCCGCCTGTTGGGCCTGGGCGACAAGGACCGTGCCGATGCCGCCGTGGGCAATGCGCAGTTTTTGGCGCTGGTCATCTCACTGTGCCGCCAGGTGTTGTTTGTGCTGCCGCCGGTCTGGGCGCTGACCCGGCTGGTGACCGGCCCGGAGAATGTCTCCCTCGTCTGGTGGCCGCTGGCCCTGGGCGAAGCCGCCACACTGGTAGTGGCGCTGGTGCTGTACCAGAAGCGGGCGAAAAAACGGATAGATTTTTAAAGAAAGCCGCCGGAGGTGAACTGCACCCCATTTGTTAGACAGTATGGTATACTATCTAACAAGTGGGGTGTTTTTCTATGCCAAAAGGAGTACCAAACAAACGATATACGCCGGA
>OLSC01000729.1_pt1 | contig 37577 bp, 37 predicted proteins | sample 1672881 | NCBI WGS metagenome assembly OLSC01 (sample SAMEA3136733, study PRJEB25190) | human gut metagenome | biome: human gut; feature: human-associated habitat; material: faeces | place: Austria | collected 2013
TTCCAATTGCTTAGTTTGTGATGAATAATTGTCTGATTTAAATTGACAACTCAGGTATAATAAAAAATAATTAGAAAATGTAAGTGTTTTTATTAAGGGGTATAAAACTTCAAAAAGGAGGACGTTATGTATAGGGCAGATGATTGGCGTTATGGGAAAATGTCATACCACCGATGTGGTAATAGCGGATTAAAATTACCGGCTATTTCACTTGGTCTATGGCACAATTTTGGGGATACGACATCTTATGAAAACAGTCGTGAGATGATTACAACGGCATTTGATCATGGTATTAATCACTTTGATTTAGCCAATAATTATGGACCTCCTGTAGGTGCTGCGGAAATGACTTTTGGTCGTGTTTTAAAGGACGATTTAAAACATTATCGTGATGAGATATTAATTTCAACAAAAGCAGGATATAAAAATTGGGAAGGTCCGTATGGGGATTTTGGTTCTAAAAAACATTTACTGGCCAGTCTTGATCGAAGTTTAAAACGAATGGATTTAGATTATGTGGACATTTTTTATCATCATCGACCAGATAAGGAAACTCCAATTGAAGAAACAATGAGCGCACTCGCTCAGACGGTTAAACAGGGAAAAGCTTTATACATTGGATTATCTAAGTATAATGTGGAGGAAACCAAGGAAGCCTTAGCAATTTTAAAAGATTTAAAAACACCTTGCTTAATTCATCAAACAAATTATTCTATGTTAAATCGTACAAATGAAGAGGGATTATTTGATTTACTTGAAAGAGAAAAGATTGGAGCCATTACGTTTTCTGCAATGGCAGGCGGTAAGTTAACCAATCGATACTTAAATGGAATACCAGAAGATTCTCGTGCTGGAAAGGATGAAATGAAAGCATCAGATATTACGCCTGAATTAATAGCAAAAGTAAAACTATTAAATAAGATAGCACAGAGTAGAGGACAATCTTTGGCCCAAATGGCAGTCTCGTGGGTTTTGAAAAATCAAACAGTGACTTCTGTTATTGTAGGAGCAAGTCGTACGAGCCAGATTATTGATACAAAAGAAGCCGTTCATCAGACAGAGTTTAGTGCAGAAGAGTTAAAAATGATAGACGCTATTCTTTTAGGAAAAATGATCTAATTAATCATAAGAAATGTCTGATGCATCTAATAAATGAAGAGCGATATAATCATCTAAATGTAATTGAATGATTATTAAGTTGTAAAACTGAATATATTTGATGATTTAGACAAATAATGAAGTATTAAAAATAATAGAAGTTATATGGGTGGTAAAAATGAATATTAGACAAGCAACAGAGGCAGATGTATTAGAAGTTGCAAGATTGGCTTTAATGTTATGGCCTGAGCATTCTATGCATGCCATCGCATTAGAAATTTATGAAACAATTAATAGTAAGCAGGGGGCCTTTTTCTTAGCCTATGATGAAGAAGTAAAAGAGGCCGTTGGCTTTTCTCAAGTTTCTTTAAGAAATGATTATGTTGAAGGAACAAAAAATACCCCAGTTGGTTATCTTGAAGGATTATTGGTCTTAGAAGGATACCGTCTAAGAGGAATTGGCCAAGAATTATTAAGGCAATGTGAAGATTGGGCAAGAGCACATGAATGTGAAGAATTTGCAAGTGATTGTGAGTTAAGCAATGTAGAAAGTTTAAACTTCCATAGTCGCGTAGGATTTAAAGAAGCAAATCGAATTATTTGTTTTACAAAGTCATTAGTTGAATAACTATAAAAAGAGGAAGTCCTTTATTAAAATGGGCTTCCTCTTTTTACGTCATCAAAATAGTTAGTAAATAATAAAACAAACACAATAAATAAAATAATGCATATAGCGGCTGTTTTTGCATTAAACTGATTCATCATCTCACTTCCTTCTAAGCGATAAAGTGAATTTGAGTCTCATTAAATTATATGTCAAAAATGAAGAGGAAATGACATTCTATGAACTTAATGATGGAGTAGATGAAAAAAATTAGATGTAATTAATAGATTTTAAATTTTTATTGAGACATAATATACTATAAATTTATCTACTGTACCATTATTAAATTTAACTGATTCTTAACCTTCATTAACGTATAATTAAAATAAAAATTAAGAAGGTGATATGATGAAGATTTTATTAATAGAAGATGAAGAAGATTTAATTGAAGCATTGGCTCACGGATTAAAGAAGAATGGGTATGTTGTAGATATGGCAACAGATGGACGTGATGGGCTCGAACTTTCATATATAAATGATTATGATTTGATTATACTAGACTTGAATTTACCCTCAATGGATGGACTGGATATTTTAACCGAGATTCGAAAACGGGATCAAGAATGTAAAATCTTGATTTTATCAGCACGTTCTGATTATTCGCAGCGCATTGAAGGTCTTGATAAAGGAGCAAATGATTATTTAGTTAAACCGTTTGATTTTGGAGAATTATTAGCACGTACACGGGCCTTATTACGACGAACATTTATTCAACAAAATACACAACTAAAGCACGGTGATTTAATAATCGATACAGCAAAAAGATGTGTGATGTATCATCAACAACCTGTTGAGTTATCACCAAAGGAGTTTGCATTCTTGAATATTTAATGCTTCATAAAGGTCGAGCGGTTAGTGCGGAGGAAATTATGGAGCATGTCTGGCATAGCGATAATGATATGTTTTCGAATGCAGTCAAGGTACACATTAGCACGTTGCGTAAAAAATTAAGTGTTTATAGTAAAGAAGACATCATTTTAAATATTAGGGGTGCCGGTTATATTATTCATGAAAGAGGTGATTCAAATGTTTAAAAATATATCACTTCGAATCCAAATGACGATTTTAACAACATTGATTTTAGTTATTGTATCCGTTATTTTAACAGTGACATCTGTTTATAATGTAAATCAAACTCTAGTTGCCCCTATGTATTCAGCTCTAACAACAGCCCCAAGCTTTATTGAATCTGGACAGTATTTGGATTCAACGAACCCATACATGTATGAGATAGATCAATCTATTGAATTTATGATGCCTGTAGAATCAATAGTGAGTCTGTCTTATGCGGAGGAAGTAATTGCCGCTGGAACAAGTAGTTTTAGGTTATCGGCATTTGGTTCTATGATTTTAATTATTATTGTGGCAGCAGGATTTATTTATTATGTTCTTGGAAAATTTCTAAATCCTGTCAAACAGTTAAGTGATGAAATAGAATTAATAAATGAAAAACGTCTTTCTCAACGATTAATCGGATTTAATACATCGGGGGAGTTACAAGAGTTATCGCATTCTTTTAATATGATGTTAGATCGATTAGATCGTGCTTTTGAATCACAAAAGCGATTTTCATCGGATGCTGCACATGAATTAAAGACACCGCTAACGGTCCTTAAAACAAAACTAGATGTATTAGAAATGGATGCCAATGTGGAAATAGACGATTATCAAAACTTCGTAGAGGTGGCGAAAAAGCAAACAGAACGAATGATTAATTTAGTTGATCATTTGTTTATTTTATCCGCTCAACAAGATTATGAATTAAGTGATGAGGTTTATTTAGACTATGTATTTATTGATATTTTAGAAGATTTAAAGACTGCTATTGAATCTAAAAATTTAACAGTAGAGTATGAACCATGTGATATCACGATGACCTCTAATCAGATTATGTTAACGCATGCTTTTTCTAATTTAATTCAAAATGCGATTAAGTATAATCATGATAAAGGGTCGATTGCTATTAGAACAAGTGTAGAAGAACAATCTTTGATAGTTGAGGTCATAGATACTGGAATTGGAATTCCAAAGGAACAGTCAGAACATATTTTTAATGCTTTTTATTGTGTTGATCCGTCACGTTCGCGTAAATTTGGTGGCGCAGGTCTTGGGCTTGCTATTACAAAAGATGTGATTGAGCGTCACCAAGGAACGATTGAATATTTACCGAATCCAGATGGAGGAAGTATTTTTAAAGTTATATTACCGATTTAAAAATCTCTATTTCAATATAGAGATTTTTTTTGTTTAAATAGCTCTTAACCAAATCTTAACCAAGTATTTGTTAAGATAGGTGTGTAAAAGCGAGAGAGAATTTAAGATGGAAATATAAGAGGAGAGGAATTATGAAGAAGAAAGTGTCTAAAAAGAAAATCATTAGTCTAGCTAGCCTTATCTTAGTCATTTGTATTATTAGTGGTGTCACACTTGCAAATGCAAATAAAGATGAAGAGTTCGTAGAACCAATTAGAGAGTATCCAGTAAGTCGAGGTGACATCGTAGCGGGATTCAATGGAGCAGGAAGTTTAAAGCTCGAGGCAAAAGATTATAATTTTTCCGAACCGGTTATGGTGGAAGAGTTTTTTGTAAAGGTAGGAGATGCGATTAAAGCAGGAGATCCTCTTGCTAAGATTTCAGGTGAAGCAATCCAAAAGCAGTTAGAAGATTTAAATGAACAATTAACTAAAGCAAATATGGCATTAGAGCAAGCCAAGAATGCTAAGGAACTCAATATTTTAAATAATGAAAAATCGTGGAACCAGGTTACACAATCTAGTCAGGAACAATATAACAGTGAGAAATCTGTTGTTGAATCAGAACTTAAAAAATTGGATGAGCAGTTAGCAAATATTCAAACTAAAAAGCATGAAATTACGCAAAAGATTAATGAGTTAGAAGTAACTCAGGTACAAGCTAACAATGAAGCACCTGATTTAGAGGAGGAAGGAACTAATCCTGAAATCTTATTAAATTCTGATGAAGAACTTCAACAGTTAAGACAGCAATTATCGGATTTAGAACAACAAGAAGAAAGCGTCAGAGCACAAATTAACGATGCGATTGCTCGTAAAAATGATATAGATTGGCGTCGTGATAAGGAAGTGCAAAAAGAACAACAGGAAGCATCAAGTAATAAACAAATAAATGATAAAACATTGATTGAGATGGATCAATCAATTCAGTTAGCTTCTATGGAAGTGGAGAAAATTCAAAAAGAAATTTCTAAAGTAAAAGAATTAAGTGAAAATAATACCTTAGTATCGGATGTAGACGGAATTGTAACATCGCTTGGGTATACACCAAATACGATGACTTCAACTGATAAGCCAGTCGTTACGATTGGAACATTAGATATGGTGACAGCTGTAATTGGGGTATCACAAAATGATGTCAATAAATTAGAAGAAGGACAAGTTGTTCAATTAGAGGTAAATGCATATCCTGGTGAAAAGTTAATGGCTAAAGTAAAGTCTATTAATTATGTCCCTAGTAATGAAGGTGGATCAGTTGTTTATAAGGTAACTGTTGAACTAGATTCGACTGAACGTGCACTTCTTGAAGGAATGACGGTAAATGCAAAGTTCATCATTAAAGAAGTGAAGGATGTTTTAATATTATCTAATAAGGCCATTACGTTAGTTGATGGAAAACAGATGGTAAAGGTAAAACGTGAAGATGGAACAATTGAAGACGTTGAGATTACAACGGGGTTTTCTGATGGTCGTGTCAGTGAAATTAAAAATGGTTTAAGTGAAGGTGACATTGTTGTAGTAGGAGGTTAAAAAGATGAAGTTATTAGAAATGCTACGCATCGTTATGATTAACATTCTACAAAACAAAGTAAAAGTAATGTTAACTTCAATTGGAATTATTGTGGGATCGGTCACGATTGTCATGGTTATTGCCATTGGTCGTGGGGGAGAAGAAGAAGTAAAGGCACAGTTTAGTGGGTTAAGTGCCGAAACTGTTTATGTTAATTTGGATTACATGAAGATAGGAAATAAAGATTTTAGTGAAATTCCTAAATTAACACAAGATCTTATGGAACAGATGATGGATGAAAGCCAGACACTTAAGGGTATTTATTTAAGGGGGGATGCTTATAGCGAAGTAACGTTAAATGGAAAAACTGAATATATTTCCGTGACTGGAGTGACAGAAGGATATTCATTAGTTTCAAATCTTGAAACAGCTTATGGTGAGAATATTTCTGAATTTGATGTTGAAGAAATGACGAGTGTAGCGGTTATTGGTGAGGGCATTGCAAAGAAATATTATCCTAATGTAGAAGAAGCTATTGGGAGTACGATTAGAATTGGAGATAAAGCATTTACGATTATCGGAATATTAGAACGAAAAGGAGATGGACTTCAAGGATTAAGTGCAGATGATACGATTTTCATTCCATTTACAACAGCAGAGCAATCAATTCTTAATGAGTATACAATGCCTCAAATTGTCGCTTTATCTAAAGACTTATCAACCGTTAAGTTTTCGATGAAAGAGATGAAAAGTACACTAAACTATGTTTTAGATGATGGTAGTTATTACACGTTAGAAGATGCAGGAAGTCGTATTGAAGCTGCCACTCAATCAGCAGGAACGATGAATATGCTACTGATTGCAATGGCGACGATTGTCTTTATTGTGGGTGGAATTGGAATCATGAACGTTTTATTCTTATCCATTAAAGAAAGAACGAAAGAAATAGGAATTTTAAAAGCGTTAGGAAGTTCGAAAGAAGAGATTTTACTACAATTCCTTTTTGAATCAGTGATTATTAGTACGTTTGGTGGCATTATGGGAGTGCTACTTAGCTATCTATTAATGCCATTGATGAAATATACGAATACACCCGTATCACCTTCGATTGAAGGGCAAATTATTGCGATTATATTTGCAATGATTACAGGAACCCTTTTCGGACTATATCCAGCATATAAAGCATCACAATTAAAACCAATCGAAGCATTGTCATATGAGTAGAAACATTGTAATTCGGGTAAACAATGTACCAAAAATAATAAAAATGAGAGGAAGATAAAGATGAAAAAGATAGTAATGACAACAGTTAGTACAATGGTATTAGTAGGTTTAGTAGGATGTGGGTCTAACATACCAACAGACAAGGAGACACCTAAACAAGAAGTAGCAGGTGAAGGGACAGTTATATCACCTGGCGATAATGAAACAGCAGATTTTCAAAATGTAACGCAAGTTTATGGAAAAGTTAAAAGTATTATTGGAAATGAAATTGAAGTGAGTTTAGCTAAAAACCCATTTGAACTTTCGGAGGAGGAGTTAGAGGCATTAGAGGGAGAAATTGAATTAGAAGGCGGAATGGAAATAGGACAGGCTGTTACTGTCACCGATAGTATTGCTGCTATGCCATCAGATGTTGAAGGTGGAAATTTTAGTTTACTGATAGGAGAACAGGAACCTTTAGAGTTAGAGTATACAGGTGAAACAAAAAGCTTTACAATTCCAACGGGAACGACTATTTTAAACTATTTAACCGGTGGAGAGGGAAGTATTAATGATATTAAAGAAGGATCGGTTATTGCGATTGCGATGGATGGAGAAGAGGACAATCAAAAAGTATTTGCAGTAGATATTATGGAGTAGACATATGGAAACTTTAATTCAATTAAAAGATATTAATAAATCATATGGACTAGGAGATAAGTCACTTCATGTTTTGAAAAACATTGATTTTGAGGTAAAGAAGGGTGAGTTTGTTTCGATACTTGGGGCATCTGGATCAGGAAAATCAACTTTAATGAATATACTAGGTGGGATGGATACTCTAGATGAAGGGCAATATTTCATTGATGGACAAGCAGTACATGACTGTGATGATCATGATTTAGCCTTAATTCGTAATCAATATATAGGCTTTATCTTTCAACGGTATCATCTAATTCCACAATATACAGTTTTACAGAATGTGATTATGCCCTTACTGATTAGAGGAATGTCGAGACATGAGGCAACTGAGGTGGCAATGGAAAGTATTAAGATGGTCGGGTTAGGGGATAGAATCGCTCATAAACCAAATGAACTTTCTGGAGGTCAACAACAACGTGTTGCAATTGCACGAGCACTTGTAACTAAACCTTCTTTATTATTAGCAGATGAACCAACAGGGGCATTAGATTCACAGACGGGAAAAGAAATATTAGAATTATTTAAGGATTTAAATGAAGCGGGAAATACCATTGTGATGATTACGCATGATAAAAATGTAGCTAACTCTAGCAAAAGAATCGTTTATTTAAATGATGGTGTATTAAGTGAATAAAAAAGCTGTCCTTTAATTTGGCAGCTTTTTTTTAATATTTCAAGACGTTAAATACTATAGAAATCGAAAGACTCCAAGAATGTAGGTGGTAGGAAATACTAGAATGTTAGGAATAAAAATAACAATGCCAAACTAGAATTGCGATTACGATTTCATGCCGATATATTTTTAAAATCATAAAATGTTTTGAATGCAATTTAAGATCATTTTGATGATAAATTAAGCATAATAAACCTATCTCAATCAGGACAAAAAATAATTCTTCCACCAAAGAACAAGTAAAATCCTAATATTGAAAGTATGATAGGATGTTTCATTTCTTTATTTCATTTCATGTGGAATTATTTTATCAAATGAAACAAAAAAAGACGATTAAACGTCTTTCTTTGAGTTCATTGTATAATGTTTTAAGAACCAATATAAATGATAAAAAACAGCAATTAAGTAAGCAAAGTAAGCAATCTTTGTTAAGAAAAATGAGTCAATGACACTACAAACACATACAATTGCAGCAGTTGTCCATTCATGTTTATAAAGAGATTGATAGTTTGTTTTATCTCTTATTTGTTCAATTGCTTTTTTACGTTTAATTAAGAAATAAATACCAATTGCCATAAAGAAAAAGATAATCAATAACTCTACTATCAATGCTGTCATTCCTTGATTGGCATAACTTCCTAATTTTGATAAAGAATATAAACTACTGAAAAAGAATATATAAAACCATAATGTTAATTTTTGAATTTTAATTGGCATAAAATGTCCTCCTTTGTCCTTCGTCATTATACTATAAAATAGCACAAAAAAGGTGTTTTCGTATAGAAAACACCTTTTTGTAATCCAATCGATACCCACTACATTTAGACCACAATCGTATTTAAACATCCAACTTCATGAGCGATATTTTCAAGATGAGCCATCATCTTATCACTTGGTGTTTGCATGTTCAATGAATTCTTTCTAACTCCGAGGTTACGGTACTTAATCAGCTTATATCTGATATCATGTCCGCTAATACGAATGGCTACCTCACGAATCGTTTCCTCATTATCAAAAAGTTCTGGAACGATAACGGTACGAACTTCATAAAGTTTTTTTGTTTTGATTAAGTAGTCTAAATTTTTTAATACCATATCATTGGGTGCCTTAATGTATTTTTTGTGGATGACTGAATCCCATACTTTAACATCAAGCATGACACCATCTGTTAACGACATTAAGTCATGTTGAAGAGACAAATCAGTCGAACCATTTGTATCAATGAAGCAAGTTAATCCCGCTTCTTTTGCTTTTTTGAAAAGTTCAATTAGGAAAGGAGCTTGTAGGGTACATTCTCCCCCCGATACTGTAATCCCTTGAATAAATGGGCGATAATTCATGATGTCGTTCATAATGTCATCAGCAGTCAGTAATTTATATTTTGGGGTACTATTACGATGACATTTTTTTGTACAGGCATCACATTCCACACATTTTGAAACATCGAATTTAACGAGACGATCCACGCGAGATAAAGCTTGAACAGGGCAGGCACTTACACACATACTGCAATTAATACAGTGATTAATTGTTTCAGGATTATGACAATAAACACATTCAAAATTACATCCTTGTAAGAAGATAGCTGTTCGATTACCAGGACCATCCACGGAACTAAATGGGATAATCTTATTTAGATATCCCTTCATTATCGTACCTTGCGATCGTAAACTTTACCGTTACGAACTTGTCCTTGACCTAAAACAACCGTATCTTGTAATGTTGCAATTCCTTGATCTAATTTTGCGATTTCGCTACGTTTAACAAGGTATCCTGTAATACGAATCACATCAGCATCTGATGAGTATAATGAGAAGTAGCGCATTCCCTCTTTGAAAGCCCCTTGAATAATATTCAAGATAAATTCAGGGTTGTTCGCGGCATTTAATTCGAATGGGAAGATATCCCCAGTTCCAGAAGGAAAGTATTTATGGAATCGAGCTGTTTGTTTTAAGTGTTTCCAAAGCTCTGGTTCTTCACCAATAGGAATACGAGCACCCGGACTTGTATTAATATCATCTCCGATACCTACTTGAGCGTGAAGTAATAAACGCTCATTAGTCACTGTACAATGCTTACTTTCAAAGTTTTTAATGAAATCTTCCATTGTATCCATGATGCGAACTCCTAAATCATCAGCAACTTTCGAATGTCCGAATTTATCTTCTAATTTTTCTGCTTTTAATAAGATGTTGACACATTCAGCAAGTCCAACAAGTCCAAACATTGAAGTAAAGCGATCTTTAGAGATAAATCCTTCTGTTACTAAGAAGTTTGTTTCAAAGAATGTACTTTCTTCTACAATGTAGCGGATACGTTCGTTAATATAGTTAGCCATGCAAGTCATTGCATGAGGTAATTTATTATTCATGAAATCTTCAATGTCAGATGCAGTTTCAGCTAGCTTTGATAAACGCATACGAACTAGTGTATGGGCCCCTCCGCCAACATGAAGTCCATTATAGCAGCTTGCAATCCCATAGTCACCTAAATCTTCTGTAAACATTGCATGATTTGCAAAGCTTGGTTTAGCCGTTTTTAAAGCAGTTTTAATCGCTTCAATCGCTAAGTCATCTGGTGTTTCTTCACTATACTTTAATGTTAAGTTTGGAATCGCGTTTTCAAGTTCACGCTCAACCTCTAAAATGATTTTAGCAGCACGAGTTGGTTTTGGCCCTAAGTTAGCATGGCAGAATGAATCTGTAATCGTGCGGTCTAATTGTGTTAAGAATAAGCGAATTGCTAATTTTGCTTCTTCTTCATCTACAATGAATGGCTCTAATAAGTAATCGATATTTCCAATGTAAACTGGCATCGTCGTAATAGATGGAACATGTTTATAGAAAATTAATAAGTAGTTTGTTGCTTCCCAAATATTTGTCGGTGGCTCTAATTGTAAGAATTTTGAACCTTCTTTCATGAACTTTTCATAGTTAGGAAGGATATATCGTGGTCGGTAAGGGACGTTTCCTTCAAATAAATCACAGATAATCCCTGCATCACGTAATTTTTGAGTTTCTTCTGAAATATTTAAAACTTCAACACTGTTTTCTGCAAAACGTGCTAAAGATACAACTTTTTGTTCGAATGTTAATGTTTTATCTTTAACGATTTGTTCAACACCGTTCATACTCTCACCTCATAGATTATTTTCTTACATGATGTCATTACTTGACGATTTGTGTAAGAGTTCATTATAACATGTTTGAAAGCAGCTAGACTACAGTAGATTTTAACTAATCTTTACATTTAATCCACAGAATGGTCACAAAAAATGTAAGCGTTAAAATATAATTGAATAGATAGTGAGACTACAGGGGAGGGGATAGTTTTGAAGAAAGTATTAGTGATTGGCGGAACAACATTCGATTCGATTGTTTATTTAGATAAATTGCCACAAGGTCAGCCACAAACATTATTTGCGAGCTCACCACTTAATGAAACATTAGGTTCAACAGGAGCGGGGAAAGCTTTAAATTTAACAAAACTCGGGATTGATACGACGCTTCATTCAGTTATCGGAGACGATGAATATGGTCATAAAATTATTCGAAAATTAAAAGACGCTGGTGTAAATTTTGAGTACGACTTTGATCCACTCGGAACAGAGAGACATGTGAATTTACTTGATCCACTTGGACAACGAATTTCTATTTTTGTGACACAAGGTTCTGCTCAACCAGCATTAGATTTAGAGCGCTTAGAGAAATTAATTATGGAATGTGATATCGTCGTTTTAAATATCATCAGTTACACAAAACAGCTCATCAAACTTATCGAAAAACATCAAAAACCAATATGGACTGATTTACATGATTATAATCTGGAAAATCAATATCACCAACCATACATTGAAGCAGCTAATTACATCTTTGTTAGCTCAGATAATTTACCAGAATATCATGAAACGATGTTGCAATGGATGAGTCAGGGGAAAGAATTAATTGTTTGTACACATGGTAGTGGTGGGGCAACAGCCCTAACGAAAACGGGCGAATGGATTGAACTTCCGATTATTTCTGATTATAAATTTAAAGATGCGAACGGTGCAGGTGATAGTTTCTTTAGTGGTTTTTTATATGCGTATTTGAATGGGAAATCAATAATAGACTGTATGAAATATGCTACTATTTTAGGGGGACTTTGCATTAGCTCATATGAACTAGCGCATGAAAAATTAAGTGCAGAGTTAGTAGAACAGCACTTTTTAAAATATTATAATTGACATTTATAGGTGATAAATCTATAATCTAGTTAACTATAAAGATAAAATTAAAAAGGAGACGATTTCTAATGAATACATTTAATGTGCAATTAAATAATTGGCGTAACTGGTCATACTAGACAGGTTTGTATTCTTAGATTGAAGTCATTCATCATAGATACAAGCCGTATACGGTAGTATCTATGATGACCAAATATATTTTTCGTGGTCACATAGAGTTTAAACAATGTGACCTTTTTATTATCCTAGGCAAAAAGGGTCACATTGTAACTTCAATGTGGCCCTTTTAATTTTATCGTTATAGTTGTGAAAGGAGAAAAATCATGTCAGTTAACAATAAACGAGAAACATTTAGTTCCAAATTTGGCTTTTTGATTTCATGTGTTGGAGCCGCACTTGGACTCGGGAATATATGGTTATTCTCATATCGCTTAGGCGCTTATGGAGGAGCTGCATTTTTAATTCCATATTTCATCTTTATTTTTATATTAGGAACAACTGGACTTATTACGGAGTTTTCATTCGGACGACTTTTTAAGGCAGGAGCACCGACTGGAATTCGTGAAATATTTAGATCGCGTAAACTAAAAGGTGCAAAAATAATTTCTTTAATACCAGTGCTTGGGGTAGCAGGAGTTTTCATGTTTTACTCTGTTGTAGTCGGGTGGATATTAAAATACTTTATATTAAGTGTAACAGGAGAGTTAATGACTTTGGATGCTACCGCATTTTTTAATCAATTTGCTGGTTCAACATCATCCGTTATTTGGTTAATTATCGCCATGTTAACAACTGTTTTAATTGTGAAAATAGGTGTTGCAAAAGGCATTGAAAAACTAAATAAAATTGCCATGCCACTTCTTTTAATCCTATTTATCATTTTAATTATTCGTTCTGTCACATTACCTGGAGCGGAAGTTGGAATCGAATACTTATTAAAACCAAGATGGGAGTATTTATTAAAAGTTGATACTTGGGTAATAGCCCTTGGGCAGGCCTTTTTCTCGGTTTCTCTGAGTGGATGTTCATTGGTTGTTTATGGAAGTTATACAAATGATGGATATGATATTGTTTCAGCATCATTTCAAATGGCTATCTTTGATACAATAGCCGCTTTACTAGCATCATTTATCATCGTTCCAGCGACCTTTGCTTTCGGATTTGATCCGGCATCAGGACCCGCGTTACTTTTCATTACATTACCTGCGATTTTTAAAGTGATGCCATATGGAAATATTATGGCTATTATCTTTTTCTTAAGTATTATCTTTGCTGCTATTTCCTCATCAATTGGGATGTTAGAGGGACCTGTTGAAGCGTTAATGACAAGTAGACATTTATCCCGTGCAAAATCAACCATTATCATCTCATTGATTTGCTTACTGCTTGCGATACCATTAGCTGTTAATATGGAATGGTTTAATTTGTTTGCAGACTTTATAACGATTATTTTATCCCCAGTTGGCACAATGATTACAGCAATTGCATTCTTTTACTTATACAAAGGGGATATTTTAGACGAAGTTAATAAAGGTGCTAAATACTCATTAGGAAAATCATTTGTTTATTTTGGAAAATTAATTTTCGTGCCAATGACAATCCTTGTTATTTTATTGGGGATTATTTACGGAGGTATCGGTTAATGAATGGAATAAACTGTAATAAATGTGTTTGAGATGTGTTGACAATGTGTACATGAGGTGATAACATACTCCTAACACATCATTTAAATTCGTTGAAGAGAAAGAGTAAGTTAGTTTAATATCTCACAGAGAGTCGATGTTAGCTGAGAATCGATGGTCATGAATTAACTGAAAATCATCTCGAAGAAGTAAGGCTGAAATAAAAGTAAGTCTTATCGGGTCTCTTTTCCCGTTATCAAATAAAGTCATTAAAGCCTGATAAAAGGTGAGATGAGTAGAGTGCTATAGTCTTTTTTAGATTATAGAATTTGGGTGGTACCACGGAGAATTTTCGTCCCTTGATTAATCAAGGGGCTTTTTTTATGTGGAATTACCCCATTAGAGGAGGGGAGCTAAGAGCCTAACGGCTACTTAGCATGGGGGCCCAGGGGCTTTTTTTATATTTAGAATTACCCCATTGGTTGAGGAAACCTCTCTATGAGAGGATAAGGACTCCAGGGGATTTTATTACCTGCTAGAGGAGGATAGTTGAGAGTCTAATAGCTACTTGGCATGATGATATGTGTTTTTATTTGAAAGGGGGAATTTTTATGGAGTCAGATATTTGTGGTGATATTAGAAATTGAAAGTGTTTATATGGAGTTATGTTATTAAAGGGGGATTTCCCTACACAAGAAGGAGACGATTTAATGAATAAGTTATCAAGAAAAGATTTATTGTTAGTTGGTTTGATGTTATTTTCTTTATTCTTTGGAGCAGGAAATTTAATTTTTCCACCGTTTTTAGGTCAGTCAGCGGGGGTTAATACATGGATATCGATGCTTGGTTTTTTTATTACAGCTGTAGGATTTCCGGTTCTTGGAGTTGTGGCAGTTGCAAAATCTAAGGGGCTATATAATTTAGCAAATCGTGTGAATCCTGTTTTTGCGTCAGTTTTTACTGTATTAATTTATTTATCAATTGGTCCTGGACTTGGGATTCCACGTGCAGGAAGTTTACCGTTTGAAATGGCAGTCTCACCTTATTTACCAGAGTATTTCTCGGTTGCATTAGCGCGTTTATTATTTACAGCAGTTTTCTTTGTTATTGCGTATTGGTTATCCTTAACGCCAACAAAGTTAGTAGATCGAATGGGGAAAGTTTTGACACCAACCTTATTAATCTTAATTTCTTTGATTGTTTTAGGGGCTATTTTAAAACCACTAGGAACTTACGGAGTTGCAACAGGTAATTATAAAAGTTCTGCGTTTGTTCAAGGGTTTTTAGATGGATACTTAACTATGGATACGATCGCAGCATTAAATTTTGGAATTGTGATTGCATTAGCAATTAAGTCAAAAGGACTAGAAGATGAAAAAGCGATTGTCAGTACAACGGTTAAAGCAGGAATTTTTGCCGGAATTTTATTAATTTTAATTTATTCAATTCTAGGCCATTTAGGTGCGATGAGTGGGGGCTTATACGGAGCGACTGAAAATGGAGCTCAAACATTAACTAATGTCATGACTTATATCTTTGGTCAACCGGGAGCGATTCTTTTAGCCATTGTCTTTACATTAGCTTGTTTAACAACATGTGTTGGATTAATTACATCTTGTGGACAATATTTTGCAACGTTAACACCTAAATTAACTTATCAACATTGGGCGGCTATTTTATCGTTAGTGAGCATGGTGTTAGCGAATATGGGATTAAATCAAATTTTAGGAATCTCAGTTCCAATCTTAAATGCTATCTATCCAGTTGCCATTATGCTAATCATCTTAGCCATGGTCAATCGCGTTATCAATGGAAGCCGTGCTGTCTATAGCTTAACTATTTTATTCACCGCCACAATTAGTATTTTAGATGCTTTAGGCCAAGTTGGGTTACAGTTTGGATTTGTTTCGACGCTATTAAAAAAATTACCTCTTTATGAACAAGGATTAGGATGGGTAATTCCAGCCCTTCTTGGATTGGTTATCGGGGGTTTATATGAGTTTATATCGAGTAAACAAACAGAATCAGTTTCAGACTATTTAGCAGAATAATAAGTGAGGAGGCCATGCCTCCTTTTAAATTTAACAAAAATTCCCCCTCCTTTTTACATGGTCTATTTTGTGGTATATTGATAGTAGGTGAAGAATTAGGAGGGAATAACTATTGAAATGTAAACACTGTGATTTCGAGAACTTAGATCAGGCTACGTATTGTAGTGGATGTGGAAAGCCATTAAATGAATCTAATGATGTCGTGACACAATCTAAAAATTTTGAAACGAAAAATAGACGAATTTTAATTAGCGTTATGAGTATATTAGGAATAGGGTTAGCAATGATCATCGCATGGATGATTCTTAGACCCAATCAACTTGAACTTGCAAAAGAAGCCTATCAATCAGATGATTTAACAGCTTACGAAAATGTTGAAAGTAAGCTTTCAAAAGAACAAAAAACTGAATTTGATGCATACCTGATTGAAGAAGCTCAATCAATTTTAGATGCTTTTAAATCAGATGGATTATTTTATAAAGAAGCTGTTCGTCGACTTGAAAAAATTAAGTTATATGTTATTCAAACAGATGAAGTCAATACCATTATGACTCAATTAGAATCGTTAAATAGTTCACGCCAAGCATATAATGAAGGAAAGTCATGGATTGAGGCAAAAGAGTGGGACAATGCTAAAGCTTCATTTGAAGCCGTATTACCATTAGATCCAAATTACGATTTTGCACTTCGTTATTTAGAATCGATTCAAAGATGGCAACTACAAGAAATAGGAGCAAAGGCATTAGATTATCTAGAACAAGAAGACTATGAGAAAGCCGTGAATGAAATTATGAAAGGCTTAGAAATTGATCCAACTAATGAAACGTTATTGAATATTAAACAAACAATTCAAGATGCGTTAAACACTCCTCCAGTTATTGAAGAGGCACCACAGGAGCAACCTAAAGGATTAGGAGAAATGATTAAAGACGGACTTCAAGCAATTGGAGATGGAATCAAATCGTTCTTTGATGGTAGCTGGCTTGAAAATTAAAGATGAAAAATAGCATGATCTAAAAGCTTTAGAATTTTGTTACAATACTTATATTAAAAAATCCCTTCTCAAAAATAGAGAAGGGATTTTTTAATATAAGTCCAGATAAGTTTTTCACACTTGGAAAACTTTTAACTGGACTATAGTGATGCCTAAGGATCAAAAAGACTTCAGTACTGAGACTCATTTATAATAGTGAAATACATTTCTGTTTCTATATAGAATAACTCTTATCTTGGTTATTTAATACTCATTAAATGTCTGATAATATTCAATTCGATTATATTTTGGGTCGTCTGATTGGAAATGGATATATATTGGTGCAGAGTTGAATTGTGGATAAACGGTAAAGAGATAGGGGTCTCCATATTTAATAGCTTTGAGTGCGGTAGGTAGTTCCTTAATAAATATTTCATTTCGGCGTGCGGTAGATTTTGTCCCGTCTTCACCGTCTAATCGAACATAAACATAAAAATAATAGTTTTGAAAGTCTTTTGTTGTCCATTCTCCAAGTACTTCATCACGCATAGCAGTTAATTTATCGTAAGCATAGTCAGAGCTAATGACTAGAAATAGGTCGCCTGTTTCATCGGAATGCGTTAATGTGTATCGTCTAGGATTTAATTGATTTAAATTGCGTAATTGATAGTTAATCCACAGTTTATCTGGGGTAAAATTACGCATTATATCGCCTCCAATATAGATTTCAATCTAACTTTTACATCTACTTGCTGAGTAAATCGAAGCATAGTAGTCAGTTATCCTGAGTTTACTCATCGCAAATCACAACTCTTTGTTACAGTTCGAAAAGAATGCAGTCAATTTTTCAATTCTATCTTTTCTTCACTTGAGAGAGTTAAGCAGGATTTTCAATCTTTTAGATGGCTCTAACTGAATGTAAGTGAAGTTTAGACCATCTTATCCAGACAAAGTTATTCTTACTTGGTTTTTAAGTATAGAATAACTTTGTCTGGGGTGAATTAATCTAGCTTCGAGTCCCATCCAGACTATAAAGTCTCTCAATTGTACACTGACAAAACCGTGTCAGCGACAATTGAATAAGACTTTTACGTTTGGATAACCGGGACTCTCAGCTTTTTTGATAATACATTATATGCGATTGACTCATAGTATGATTTTAAATATCCATAATAAAGTTGAAATGGAGGTCATATTATGAGTCAATTTTATAAGTTAAATGAGTTAAAAGAAGCAAAGCAATTAATTGCAAACAATCCTAGGTTTCGTACGGTTTGTTTTAATTTTGAAGTTGGAAAGGGACTTCCAAAGCATAGCCATAACGGATATGCAACGATTCATGTTATTAAAGGTGAAATCAGCATGAGTTTTAGTAATGGTGAAAGCTATGAGTTGAATAGTGGTGACTTTTTAGAGTTTGATGCTCGTATTGAACATGATGTTTTAGCAACGCTAGAAAGTCAGGTATTAGTTACAATTTCTGCATCATTAGAATAATAAGGAAATGATTATGAAGAAAATCATCCTACTATTTTTGATGGTAATGATTCAATCTTACTCAGTGTTGGCCCAGTCAGCGGTTGTTGCGATGACTGAGAATCAAGTCGTCATGATTAATTTAGAAAACAATAAGACTACTATCTTGAATCAAGGGGATAAATTTCTTAAACCTCTTATATCAGAAAGTAAATCGTATGTTGCCTATCAAGATGAAAAATCCAATTTATATATATCGTCACTTGTTAATAATGAAGAAATGTTAATTAAAGTGGAGGGTGTTAAAGATTATATCTGGCATGAAAATCAGTTAATCTTCTCAAAGAATGAAGGGAATGTGTATCAATTTAATCTAGAGACTCATGAATTTTCACTCTTTCTTGAAAGAGCAGGGTATGTATACGATGAATTGAAGATGAATAATCAGGGCGTCCTATTTGCGAAGAAATATGCTATTGTGCCTGATTATAATTGGCCGATTGGGATTGTAGAATATGATTCAAAGAGTCTTGATGAATCAATTTTAATTGGTTATGAACCTGTGACGAAAACATCGATTGGTTTTAACCCTTCAATTGCAAAACTCTCTTCAGATGGAAAGTTGATCTATATTTGGTGTAAGCCAAATTCAGGATCAATCACAGCAGATGGTGTTAATTTAGGGATGTATGATACGTCTAATGATACATTTATAAAATTTAATCAGATTACAATGCTAGTTTATCTCGACAATTTAGCGATTAATCCGATATCCAATGATGTGGTCGCCCTTATAGAAGGTGAAGGCCGAGTTATGAATGAGAATAAGCATCTCTATTTTTTTAAGGTTAAAAGTCAAGAAATGATTCCAATATTATCAAATGAAATGACAGCCATGAGTCCTATATTTTCATTTGATGGTTCTAAGTTATATTATTCAGCGGGATTAGAAGTACCGAAAGAATATAAACCATTTGAACTTGGCAGTAATCATCTTTATGTCTATGATTTAACCACTAAGAAATCAACACAACTAACCCAAAGTAAAAAAACTTTTGATTTTTATCCACAAGAAATTGAAAATAATGAGTTAGTGTTTCTACAATTTGTAGGGAAAGATAAATTAAACTTAGTACGACGATTAGCCGATGGAAAAGAAGTCACATTACTTGAAAATTTAAACACGAATTTTCAATATTATGGTCATTTAGAAGGAAATCAAATTTTAGATGTAAAAAAATAAAACGCAAGACGTGATTCCGTCTTGCGTTTTATTCTGTTTCATAGCCCCCATCATTGATTCCATCTAAATCATATATCTTGGTGTAAAAGTAGGGGATTCTAGCAGCAATGAATATAAATAGGAAGGTAGCTTTGATATGACAAGAATTCATTATAGAAACTATATATAATTAAAATGAGAGAAGCGGATTAGGATAATCTTGATTTTATATGATATTTTTAGAATCATTTTTAAACCCCTTGATTTAGAAAACGATTTCAATTAAAATAGAAGTATGATGAAATTGGTATATACCATTTTAAATTGTCATATAAGTAAACACTGAAAGAGGCGGATAAATAGTGAAGAAAGTGGATAAGAACTCAAAAGTTCCACTTCATATTCAGCTCTCTTCTATTATTAAAGAGATGATTGAAACAGAAGAATTAAAAGAGGGAAGTTTTTTAATGTCTGAACGAGACATTTGTAAGCATCAAGAAATTAGTAGAATGACTGTTAACAAAGCGATTTTAAGTTTAGTCAATGAAGGACTTTTAAATCGTCATCAAGGTAAAGGAACATTTGTAGCATATAAAAAGAAAAAACATCGATATCAAAAGTTAGAAGGTTTTACAGAAATCATGACTAAACGAGGATATCAAGTTGAAAATGAATTGCTTGTGTTTAATCTAGATACTTATTCTAAAAATGTAAGAGAGAAGTTAAATTTATTAAACTTAGATTCGTTAGTTTATAAGATTAAACGTCTCCGTTCAATCGACAACGATCCATTCATTCTTGAGACTGTATATATTAATCAAGATATGTGTCCGGATTTAACAGAAAACTTAATAAAAGAAAACTCATTATATCAACTATATAAGGAAAGGTATCAGCATAAGATTGTAAGGGCGGAGCAAGTGATTACGCCTGTTATGATTACTAAAGAGCAAGCCGGTTTATTACAGTGTGAAATTAATACTTTAGCACTTAAAATTGACCGTGTTGTTTATACAGAGTTTGAGGAAGTGATGGAGTATACATCGTCTATTTTCCTAACGGATAAACATGAGTTTGAAGTTGTATTGAATGAAAATTAATAAAAGAGGTGGAGTATGTACGCAATAGTAAACGGAAAGATTATTATGCCAGATAAAGTTCTTGAAAATAAAGTTTTAGTTTTTAATAAACAAATTGTCGAAATTAGTGATGAAGTTCCTGCTAATCATGAGGTGATTGATGCAAGAGGGAATTATGTTGCACCGGGACTTATTGATGTTCATGTTCATGGAAGTTGTGGAGCTGATACGATGGATCAAAGTGTAGAGGCTATTCAAACGATTAGTGAAGGGATTGTTAAGAATGGTGTGACATCTTTTTTACCGACAACAATGACGATGAGCCCTGAGGATATTTATGGAGCATTAAAAGTGGTTCGTGAATGTATGAGTAAAGAATTTGATGGAGCAAAAGTTATGGGAGCCCATATGGAAGGTCCATTTATTAATGCCATTTATAAGGGGGCTCAACCGGAACAATATATTGTAAAGCCAAGTTATAAATTTATTGAGGATTATACGGATGTTATTAAATTAGTTTCATACGCTCCGGAGATGGACGATGATTATTCATTTACAAAGGAAGTAAAAGACAAAACTGATATTACGTTATCGATTGGTCATACAAATGCAACTTATGATCAGGCGATGGAAGCTATAGATTATGGAGTATCTCATGTGACACATTTATTTAATGCCATGACACCACTCAATCATCGTGAGCCAGGAGTTGTCGGAGCAGCTTTAACAAGCAATTGTTATTGCGAAATGATTGCTGACAAGATTCATATTAATAAAAGCTTATTCCAGTTTGTTTTAGATAATAAAGGTAAACATAAAGTTGTTTTAATTACGGACAGTATGAGAGCAGGTTGTATGAAAGACGGAAAATATGACCTTGGTGGACAAGATGTGTATGTTAAAGATGGAGCGGCACGACTTGAAAGTGGAAGCTTGGCAGGTAGTGTTTTAACATTGAATAAGGCAGTTTATAACTTCTTACAAAATACGAATGCTACGATTAATGAGGCAATTCATATGGCTTCTTTAAATCCAGCCACATCAATTGGAATTGATGATTATAAAGGAAGTTTACATGTGGGAAAAGATGCGGATATCTCAATCTTTGATGAGGAAATGAACTGTCACTTAGCAATTTCAGAAGGTCGTATTATTTTTAATCATTTAGCGTAGAGGGGTGTTAATGATGAGAATTTTAGTATGTGAAAATTATGATGAAATGAGCAAAAAAGCAGCACAAATGATTTTAAGTCAAATTACATTAAAACCAAATTCTGTTTTAGGGTTAGCAACAGGAAGTACGCCAATTGGGATGTATGGAAATTTGGTTAAAATGTATCAAAGTGGTGTATTAGATTTTTCAGAAGTCCAAACTTTTAACTTAGATGAATATTATGGACTTCCTGAAAGCAATGATCAAAGCTATCATTATTTTATGAATGAACATCTATTTAAGCATGTGAATATTTTAAAGGAAAATATTCATATTCCAAATGGGATGGCTTCAGATATTGAAGCGGAATGTGCAAATTATGATGCAGCTATTGCAAACTCTGAAGGAATTGATATTCAGGTTCTTGGAATTGGAAACAATGCTCATATTGGATTTAATGAGCCAACGATTCTATTTGAAAAAGGAACTCATGTGGTAGAATTAGATGAATCAACAAGAGAAGCAAATGCTAGATTCTTTAATAGTTTAGAAGAGGTACCAAAGCAAGCTATTACAATGGGAACAGGATCAATTTTTAAAAGCCGAAAAATTATGTTACTGGCTTCAGGAGCAGGTAAGGCCAAAGCAATCTATGATACAGTGCATGGAAAAGTACGTCCGGAAGTTCCAGCTTCTATTTTACAATTCCACAGTGATATTGTTTTAATTTTAGATGCTGAGGCGGCGAGTTTACTTTCTGAAGAGGACTATAAACGATGTTAATAAAAAAGGGAGTATTTCAACAACGAAATACTCTCTTTTTTTCTATTAAATTATATAAAATATCATTTTTTTCTCTTTTTTTATAAAAAACACTTGAAATGGAAAACGATTTCATTTAAACTATAGATGCACAATTGGTATAGACCACTTAGAAAAGGCATTTTATCATAACCAGTTGATGGACAAATATTTTGCATAAAAATAATGATCTATGGATAGAGCTTATTATTTTTATCGATATCTTAATAAAGTGTAGGGGGAAGTAATATGATTAAGTTTTTACAACGCATTGGAAAATCACTGATGCTACCGATCGCCTGTTTACCAATTGCAGGATTAATGTTACGTCTTGGACAACCAGACGTTATTGAAGCATTAGGATCAGGAGCGTTTGTTGAAAATGTTCTACCGTATTTTGCAGCAGCTGGGTCTGCATTATTTAATAATTTACCACTATTATTTGCAGTAGGGGTTGCCGTAGGTTTATCAGATGATCAAAATGGTGCAGCTGGACTTGCAGGGGTCATTACTTACTTAACGTTAACAAATGTAACAGCAACATATTGGACAAATAACTATGCAGAGGCAGTGGCTGAAACATTAGATATTTCATTCTTAGGTGGTATCTTAGCTGGGGTTATTGCAGGATTATGTTATAACCGATTCCGTAATACTAAGTTACCAGAATTCTTAGCGTTTTTTGGGGGACGACGTTCAGTTCCAATTATGGCTGGTTTAATTTCATTTGTTGTTGCAATTCCATTAGCAATGATTTGGCCAACGATTCAAAATGCTTTATCGGATGCTTCAGTTGGAATTGCCGGAATGGGAGCCTTTGGTGTTGCAGGATTCATGTTCTTTAATCGTTTATTAATTCCAATGGGATTACACCATGTATTAAACTCATTCTTCTGGTTCCAATTAGGGGAATACAATGGAGTAACAGGTGACTTAAACCGCTTCTTTGAAGGAGATCCAACGGCTGGTCATTTTATGGCAGGATTCTTCCCAGTTATGATGTTTGGTTTACCTGCTTTAGCACTTGCAATCTACTTTGCAGCTAAAAAAGAAAAACGTAAAGCAGTGGGAGGAATGTTACTATCACTTGCTTTAACAGCTTTCTTAACAGGGGTAACAGAGCCACTAGAATTTTTATTTATTTTCTTATCACCAGTTTTATTAGTCGTGCATGCAGTACTTTCTGCAATTTCAGGATTTATTGTTGATTCATTAGGAATCTTACATGGATTTACATTCTCAGCAGGATTTATTGATTATGCAATTAACTTTAATTTTGCAACTAAACCACTATTAATCTTATTAGTTGGATTAGGAATGGCAGTTTTATACTTTGTAGTATTCTACTTCTTAATTACAAAATTAAACTTACCAACACCAGGTCGTGAAGAAGACGACGAGGAGTTCACTGAAAATACAGTAATTTCAGGAGATTATAATGAACTTGCTAAAAAATACATTGAAGGTTTAGGTGGAAGTCAAAACTTAGTTAAAATCGATAACTGTGCAACACGCCTTCGTCTAGAAGTAAAAGATGCTACATTAGTACAGGATAAAGCATTAAAAGCAATTGGAGCACGCGGAGTTGTTAGATTAAGTAAAACAAATGTTCAAATCATTGTTGGAACAAATGTAGAATTCGTTGCAGATGCAATGAAAGCATTAGTTTAATATCAAAAAAAGGAGTCGAATATCGGACTCCTTTTTTATATATAATCAGAAAATAACCCGACGTATTTTATACAATCAAGAGTAGGATCTTTAGAATGAAGAAAAAGATAAATGGATGAATCTAATAACTGCTCATGTTGAGAAAAAAAAGAACAATCTCCGTATTTGATAGCTTTGATTAAACGAGGAAGCTCCGCAATTAAAGCATCAATAGGGTTTAAATTTTTAGTTGGATGAATGAAATCAACATCGATATAAATATAATACAGATATTTTTTTTCATCATAAGTTGTCCATTCACCTAATAATTTAAATTCACTAGAAATTAAATGTTGATACATGAATTCATGGTTGATACAAAGAAATAAGTCTGAGATATTAGGATCATGTACTAATGTGTATCGTCTAGGAATAATTTGATTAAAATTATTTAATTCATCATTAATCCAAATATAATCAGATGTAGCTTCATTCATCTATATGCCCCCTTTTAATATAATTTATGAGAGAATATAGGTGAGCGGAACATGTAAGGGAGGATATTTATGCTAGAAATTATTGCAATGACATTAGAAGATGCAAAAACAATTGAAGAATGTGGAGCTGATCGAATTGAACTAGTTAGTGCCTTAACAGAAGGGGGATTGACGCCAAGCTACGCTATTATTGAGAGTGTTGTGAAAAGTGTGAAAATTCCAGTCAATGTCATGGTTAGGCATCATGCTAAAAGTTTTAATTATAGTAATGAGGAAGTAGATTTAATGATTCGGGATATCGAAATCATTAAATCATTGGGCGCAAATGGGATTGTTCTTGGACTATTAGATGGTCAAAATCAGATTGAGGAACAACAACTTAAACAACTTTTAAATGTTTGTAATGGATTAGAAGTTACGTTTCATAAAGCCATAGATGAAACAAATGTACTTGAAAGTGTTCAGACATTATCTAAATATCCACAGATTACAAATATTTTAACGGCAGGGGGACTGAATCATATTACGAAGAATGGCGATGTGATTAAACAAATGATTGCCAAGTCAGGACACATTAACGTTTTATTAGGAGGAGGACTAACTCTTGATAATTTCAATTTGATAAAAACAGAGACAGGGGCTACAGACTTCCACTTTGGAACAGCAGTTAGAATAAACAAATCTCCATTTGGTGAAATTGATAAACAAGAGCTTTTGAGATTAGTTAATTTAGCCAAAAAATAGCATACTTTTAGATATTTTTTTATACAAAGAGTTAGTTATACGTTAAAATATAAGGTAATCATTTGTAAATAAGGTTCGGAGGATACGTTATGTTTTTAACAATTGGAGAAAAAATTCGTCAAGTACGTAAACAGTATGGATTAAAACAAGTTGCCTTTGAATCGTTTGGATTTTCACGTAACTATATTAGTATGTTAGAAACAAATAAAAGATCTTTAAATGAAGAAATGAAACAACTCATGTATGATGCATTAGATCAATTAACAAATGGATTGTTTAAAGAGAATTATACGTATGAACAATTTTGTTTAACACCAGAACAACAAGCAGAAATTTGGTTAGAGGAACATTGCACGTTAGAGTACGGTCTAAGTGATTATGAGATATTTAATGAAGTTGCGACAAAATATGAATTATTTCAACCACTTATTAATTTGAATGAGAAAATAGCAATTCATTATTACACTACTCGTGATCATCAGAGATCAAATGAATACTTTTTAAAGGCTATTTCATATTGTAATCAAACGGATATCAACCCAGCTAAATATTATAATTTGGTTGGAGTAAACTTTAATCAGCTGGGGCAGTATAAAGATGCCATTGCACAATATAAGATAGCTAGTTATTTCTTATCAGAAGAGACAGGAAGTCTTAAATATAAAAATTTATATGATATGTCTACTAGTTATTTGTATGATGGAGATTGTGAACAAAGCTTAATTTATATTGATGAAATAATGAATCAGAATGAAGATATAATGGCAAAAGGTTCATCATATTTATTAAAAGGGATGATTTTACAAAAACAAAATAAGGATGAAGAGGCCAAAAAAATATTATTAGAGTTCATTGAAAATCCATTTTGTCCTCCAATTTTAGGACATGCTTATCATAATCTAGCCTATTTAGAATACAATAATGGATTTTATGAAGAAGCTTTAAAATATTTAGATTTATCATTGAAGTATAGAGAGAACTATTCACATAACAGTGTGACTAACTCTATAGTAGGTGAAATTAATTATCGATTGAAAAAATATGAAGAAGCTAAATCAATTTTTAATGAAATTAAAAGAGATATTTTTACAAGTGCTCATATGGACCAAAAAGAGGATTTTATTACATGGGGACTTCAAATGTATCTTGATTTAAAGGATTTTGATTCAATTAAATCTTTATTTGAAGAAGTAAAATAGTTAATCAAACAAGCATTAGCTATTCCCTCAACTTTATTGTTGATGGAAAAACAACTTTATAAAACAATTATTAACGAGAGTTTAATTAAACCAGATAAAGTGTTACAGTATACTTCATTAATAAAATCTCTATGATGGAAAATGTCACAGATTTCGACAAAAATCTGTGACATTTTTTAAATTCAAAATTTGTGGGAAACTAAGTATAATAGAGCTTGTGAGATGAAGTGATGAGTAAATTAATTAGAGGTTTTTTATTTATTAAAGAAACTTAGGGGTAAGTTTTTGGGTTAGTGTTATGTTATTCAATTAGTCGTTTATTTATTTCTCTTAACTAGTGGGACAGATAAGAGCAATAATATTCAATAGGATTAAACAGGTTAGTAGAGCAGGAATAGAAAGTAAATAAACTAGTTTCTTTTTGCTTTCGCTACTGTTATGGAATATAGTGACAAGACAGATTAATACTAAATCAATTGTTAAAAAGAGGGTTATTACATTGTGTGAGATTTTTAGGTCCCAAATACCAGGAATAAAGAACTCCATCAAGGTTAAAAGGGTGATAATAAGAATTCCCCATAAACTTTTAGATAAATCTAATTCGTGTGATTCATTATTGCGACAAGAAAAATATACACATTGAACTAAAACTACTGAGGTAAATAAGTAAGGACTTAATAAAAAAAGTTGATAAATATACTCTATGATAAACTGAAAATTCAATAGTTAACACACCCTTTCATTAATTTTTATGTAAGCTAAATTTTTGATATGATAACTATTTTAAGCACCAAAAAAGCAGGAAACTCCCTGCCTAAAGTAATTGCGATTTAAAAAATGATTCTGTTGACTCAAATAATAATGCTAAGTAATTAAGAGTCTCAAATCCATGACTTGCACCGGTGATTGTAATGAGTTGTGCTCGATTATTGTAGTATTTCAAATATTCATAAGAAGTCTCGATTGGAACAGTTAAATCTTTATCCCCATGAACTAATAAAACAGATCCTTCAAATTTCTGTGCCGTTTCATAAACGTGTAAGTTAATATCTTGAGTGAAGAATTTCATACCGACTTGTAGAGTTCCCCATGGAAGATAACCAGATTCCTTTATCTCTTCCGTTATTTGTTTTCCAAGTAAAAATCCATTTCTAGCCATGTCAGGAATAAAACCAGCGGGTGCCCATAAGCAAAGTGACTGAATATCATGTGGACGAAGTCCTGCTAATAGACTAGCAACGCAGCCACCCATACTCATTCCAAGAACACCAATACGCTTTGAGTCAATATACTCAAGTGAGCGAACATAATTTAAAATAGCATGGGCATCTTCAAGTTCGGTACTTACAGACATATCTGAGAAATCACCGTCGCTTTCACCACTTCCCATAAAATCAAAGCGATAAACTGCAATACCAGCAGTCTCTAATCGTTTAGCCAATCTTACGAAGCTAAATCCAAATTCACAACGATTAGCTGTGAAACCATGAAATAAAATTATAGCTGGAATAGAAGAACTTATTTGATTAGGAAGGTGTTCAGTCCCACGTAAAACAAATCCATCTCTTACAAACTCAATAGCTTTCATCATTTAAAAATCCCCCCCTAGTATGATTACTAAACTTACTATACCACGAAGGCAATGAATAGTTAAGTAAACGTTTTTATTATTATTGAGAAGTATAAATAAAAGACTATAATAAAATAAAGGAGGATGAAATATGAAGTATCCGGTTGGATTTATTGGTAGTGGTAATATGGCGATGGCGATGTTAAAAGGATTATTGAAATCTGAATTAATATTATCAAATGATATTTTGATGTCTAATCCTAGCCAGACAAAAGTTAATCGATTTGTTGAAGATTATAAAATAAATGGGACAACTTCAAACCAAGATGTTGCAAATTTATGTCAAATTGTTATTTTAGCAGTTAAGCCATATTTATATCCCGCTATTATTGATGAAATTAAAGAAAGTATTCATAAAGAAACCATTATTGTGAGTATTGCAGCAGGACCAACACTTCAAATGATTGAGGACTATTTTCAAAAAAGTATTAAGGTAGTTCGTACAATGCCAAACACACCAGCACAAGTCGGTGAAGCGATGTCAGCAATTATACCAAATCGCAATGTTACAGAAAATGAGTTAAATCAAGTGATTGCTATTTTTAATAGTTTTGGAAAATGTGAAGTGGTGTCTGAAGTATTAATTGATTCCGTTATTGCTGTGAGTGGATCATCACCTGCTTATGTTTATATGATGATTGAAGCAATGGCTGATGCTGCTGTTTTACAAGGGATGCCACGAAATCTTGCTTACGAATTTGCTGCACAAGCAGTGCTTGGAGCGGCGAAAATGGTACTAGAAACAGGGATGCATCCAGGGGGATTAAAAGATCAAGTTTGTTCACCAGGTGGCACAACAATTGAGGCAGTTGCTAAATTAGAACAAGAGGGATTTAGAGCAAGTATTATGAATGCTATGGAAGCTTGTGCAAAGAAATCTAAAAAAATGAGTAAATAAAAAAGACACGCTTTAAAACTAGCGTGTCTTTATAGGCTATTTATATAATTTATCTTCTTTTTTCTCAAATTTTTTTTCCTCATGATGTTGTTCTTTATGATGAATTTCCATTTCATGAATTTTTTCTTTAATACTCATTAAGGCCATCTCATTTTTAAAAATTTATTATAGTTAGCTCTCTATAGTGTATTTATTAAAAAAATATAAAATAGAAATTTTATTGGATAGTTACATAAATTTACACTTGCAAAAGAATAGAATATAGTTTATGATTTAATTAATTAAAAAATAAATAGGTTTTAGATAGAGGTGCGGTAACTAAGAGTACTATTGAAGAGTGAAGACGTAGACGCAATAGGAAAGGAGTTCTCGCCGAAGCCTATCATCGATACTTTAAGGTGATAGAGCTGGTGTTATGTAAAATATACTTAACACTGTCACAAAATATTTTGTGGTGAGCTATCATTTAAGATGAATGCATTGTATATCGATTAAATGATATATTAAAATTCAAAGTCTTGAGTGATTTGCTCAAGGCTTTTTTTTATTAAAGCCAACCATAAAAATTGTGGAGGGCTATCATTTGAGCATTCAAAAGTAAACGCACGTTATGTGATTATTTCTGAAAAGTCTTGAGTGATACTCAAGACTTTTTTTATTGTGAAGCTCTTGCACCTCATACCATCCAAGAAAAGATGGGGACAATGCTTTATTGGATGTTAAAAACCTGAAGGGAGATTAATATATGTTAAGTCTTAGAAGAGCCAGAAGTATTGAAACTGAGGCAGGTGCGAAAAAAGAGTTTAAAGTACCACATACGCTAGTTATTATTTCTTTTATCTTAGTCATCGTTGCCGTAGCAACATGGATATTACCAGCTGGGATGTATGAGCGAGTGGTTAATGATTTAGGTCGAACAGTCGTTGTGGATGGATCGTTCCAATACATCGAGCAATCACCGCAAGGATTATTTAGTTTATTACAAGCTCCATTAGAAGGAATTGTAGGAGCTTCAGAAATTATTGCCTTTTTATTTATCGTAAGTGGAGCAATTGCTATTATTACAAAAACACGTGCAATTGATGCTGGAATTACAAGTGCCGTTAAATCGTTCCATGGAAAAGAGATGTTAATGATTCCGTTTATTATGGGATTATTCTCATTAGGTGGCGCAGTTTTTGGAATGACGGAAGAGGCAATTCCATTTATTGCAATGTTGATTCCACTTTGTTTAGCTTTAGGTTATGACAGTATTATGGCGATGGCTATTTCTTATGTTGGATGTATTGTTGGTTTTGCTACAGCAATGATTAATCCATTCTCAGTAGGGGTTGCTCAAAGTATTGCAAATGTTCAAGCTGGATCAGGTGTGGGATTCCGTACTCTAATTTGGGCAGTTACAACTTTAGCATCTATTCTATTCTTAATGTGGTATGGTCGTCGTATCAAACGTAATCCAGAATTAAGTCCCGTTTATGAAATTGATCAGTCACGTCGTGAAGCATTAAAAGAATCAACTGAAGAACATATCGAGTTTACAGTAAGACATAAAATTATTTTATCTTCGATTTTAGTTTGTTTAGCTGGAATTGTCGTTGGAGTACTAAAATTTGATTTTGCTATTCCAGAAATCGCGGCTTTATTCTTAGCTACAGGAATCGTGGCAGGATTTATTGGACGTTTAAGTTTTGATGATATGGCAACATCGTTTGTAAGTGGAGCAAAAGATATGATTGGAGCAGCTATTGTGGTTGGATTTGCTCGTGGAATCGTGATTCTTGCACAAGATGGTCAAATTATTGATACAATTCTTTACCAATTATCAAACTTCATCGGTCAATTACCTTCGTTAATTGCGGGATATGTCATGTTCTTTGTTCAAATGTTTATTAACTTCTTTATTTCATCAGGTTCAGGACAAGCAGCTTTAACAATGCCGATTATGGCGCCACTTGGTGAGTTAGTTGGAATTACACCGCAAACATCAATTTTAATTTTCCAATTTGGTGATGGATTCTCAAATGCGATTTTCCCAACAAGTGCAGTCTTAATGGCTTGTTTAGGGGTAGCAGGTATCCCATGGTCAAAATGGATTAAATGGATTTTACCACTACAAGTTATCTTTGGAGTAATTGCTATTATCTTTATTACAATTGCTATTTTAATGGGTTGGTCATAATATTAATTTTGCTAGGCATTTTCTTTATAGAGAATGCCTAGTAAACTATAGTTGAACTTAAAATGAAAAATGAATTAGAATAAGAAGAAATCTATCAATAGATTTTTGTATACAGGAGGGGCATTATGAAAGAACAATTATTGCAAATTAGTGAAGAGCTTAAACAAAGATTATGGGAAATGAGTGACTATATTCATGATCATCCTGAGCTTGGAAACCAAGAGTTCGAAGCTGTAAATACATTAACTTCATTTTTAAAAGAACATAATTTTTCAGTTGAAGTAGGTGTTGCAGGATTAGAAACAGCATTTACAGCGGTTTACGATAGTAAAAAACCTGGATTATCTGTCGCTTATTTATGTGAGTATGATGCATTACCTGATTTAGGTCATGGATGCGGTCATAATATGATTGGTGTAATGAGTGCTGGAGCAGGGGTTTTATTGAGTAAAATTATCGATGAAGTTGGTGGAAAAGTTTATGTTTTTGGAACGCCAGCTGAAGAAACAAATGGCGCTAAAGTAACCATGGCTGAGGCAGGATTATTTAATGAGATGGATGCTGTTATGATGGTTCATCCGGATGGATATACAACAGAAAGTGGAACATCTTTAGCAATGGAAGCTTTACAATTTGATTACACAGGACGTCCTTCTCATGCAGCAGCGAGCCCAGAGAATGGAATCAACGCTTTAAATGCTATTATTCAATTATTTAATGGAATTGATGCATTACGCCAACATGTTAAATCAGATGTTCGTATGCATGGGATCATTACAAATGGTGGGGTAGCAGCGAATATTGTACCAGAACATGCCACAGCACAATTTTATATTCGTGCAGCAACGAAAGAATACTTAGCAGTTGTTAAAGAAAAAGTTTTAAACATTGCACAAGGTGCTGCTTTAATAACAGGAACAACAGTAGAGATTAGTAACTATGAATTATCTTATGATGATTTAAAAACGAATCAAGTATTATCAAATGCATTTAATGAAAATTTACGTCAACTTGGAATCACAGATATTCATCCAGCTAAAAAGGAAACTGGATCAGTCGATATCGGAAATATTAGTAACATTTGTCCAACGATTCATCCCTATATTGGAATTGGTGATTGTAAGATTGTTGGACACTCACAACAAATGGTTGATGCAACCGTTACAAGTCTTGCACATGAACGTCTAGTCATTGCAGCATTAGCTTTAGCATATACAGGATATGACGTGTTAAGCGAATCAATTAAATTAAAATAAAATACTTTTATAGGCCACCTCATCTCGTTAATAGGATAGGTGGCTTTTTTACAAAAATTACTTAAATATAGGCGAATATAAGCTACTTTTTTAGCCTAATAATAGTATATAATAGAGTTATAATTTAGTATGAAATAACAATAATAGGAGGAGTTATGAAGATTAATTGGGATAAAAAATATACTACCATTGCGATATATGCTTTTATTGTCATTTGTTTCAGTATTGTTTTTGCTAACATTATATCAAAATTAGATGCTTTTACAGGAAAGATGAGCCAAATAATGGCCGTTTTTCAACCATTTATTATTGGTTTTATCATCGCTTACTTAATTAATTTTATCTTGAAATTTTATGAGGATAGAGTCTTTAAGAAGTTTATTAAAGGTTCAAAAAAATCTCTGCGTGGGGTAGCAGTTATATTATCATATTTAACTGCAAGTTTAATTTTTTATGTCTTTATTCAATTCGTGGTTCCACAATTAGTCGAAAGTATTACAGGGTTAGTTAATGACATTCCAAGATATCTATATGATATGAAAGTAATACTCGAACAGACGTTAAATGAGACGGATATTAGTCCAGAATACATGACGTTAATCAATGATAAATTAACAGAAATTACGAACTGGGTGCTCCAATTAGTCACAAATCTTCTACCAATTATCGGTGGAATCGTCATGGCTTTTGCATCGAGTGTATGGAATATTATTTTAGGAATTATCATTTCGGTTTATTTACTGGTTGATAAAGAAAAGTTCTTTGCACTTGGAAAGAAAGTAGTCGTTGCATTATTTAATGATAAACATGCAAATATTATCTTAAATCTTGCTAATCGCACTAATTTGACATTTGGAAAATTTATTGGTGGAAAGATTATTGACTCAGCTATTATTGGAGTTTTAACCTTTATAATCTTAACAATCTTTAAAATGCCATATTCATTATTAATCTCTGTTATTATTGGAATGACGAATATTATTCCATTCTTTGGACCATTTATTGGAGCTATTCCATCAGCGATTATTATTTTATTCATTTCGCCAATTAAGGCAGTATGGTTCGGGATTATTATCCTTGTGATTCAACAAATTGATGGGAATATTATTGGACCTAAAATTTTGGGTGACTCAATCGGAATTTCAGCTTTCTGGATTTTATTCGCTATCTTAGTTGCAGGGAAACTATTTGGATTAGTTGGAATGATTATTGGAGTTCCAATGTTTGCACTAATTTATTCAATCGTTAAAGATGTCATTGAAATTCGTTTAAGTAAAAAGGGATTACCGACAGACACAACAGAATATTTATAATATAAAAAGGAACTATCTTAAATTAAAGATAGTTCCTTTTTATATTTTTAAAATCAATGAGTAGAAATTTAGAAAGAAAGGGAAACTATTAGCAACGAATAAAATTTGTAAAATAGGAGTTGTCTATCTAAAATGGTTAAAAAAAGTATTCTCTTTCTGTTTATTTTATTCATGACTTTTACAACAATATCAACGACTCATGCAATGAGCAATGATATTGTCAATATTCCAGATCAAAGTTTGAAAATCGCTTTAAATGAAGCATTAGGGAACTCGAGTGAAAGTGATATAACGAAAAAACAATTATCAACATTGAAGGTAGCAAATTTAAATGGTAAAGGAATTTCTAATTTAGAAGGATTACAGTATGCAACTAATTTGACGTTACTTAGACTGCAAGATAATCAAATATCCGACTTGTCCCCATTAACGAATTTAAGCAAGCTTAATTACCTTATTTTAACCAATAACAAAATTCAAGATATCTCGGCTCTCTCTCATTTAGTTAATTTAAGTTTATTAAATATTGCGAGTAATGAGATAAGGGATTTAGGTCCTTTATCTAATCTAGATGAATTAGTTTATTTGTACCTAGCTGATAATAACCTTTATGATATGACTCCTGTCACAGAGATGGAGGATTTAGAGATTATTGATTTTTCTAATAATCACGTGAAAGATATTAGTCGGTTTAAAAGTTTAGCTCAGTATTTGTATGGATGGGGCCATGAACAGACTATCGATTTAGGAGAATATTCTGTGAAAAAAGGGGATACATTAAAAATAAAAAATCCTATTTTAGATTTTAATGGTCCTGTTGGAAAAGTAAATGTTGAAGATGGTTATTATGATTTGAAAACAGATGAAGTAGTATGGGAGAATATTCAAGAAAGCCAAGATCTAAAGTTTACTTTTTCAGAAATAGCCTCTTCATCTGATGGGGTAGAAATTGAGTTTGATGGAACAGTTTTTCTTCATGTTAATCTAGATTTAGGACAAACTCCCATCATAAGTGGAGCAACTGATTTAACCTTGAGTGTTGGGACCCCTTTTAATTCATTAGAAGGTGTTACAGCTTATGATGCAGAAGATGATGATTTGACATCTCAAATTCAAGTTAGGGGAATGGTAGATATTAATATAGTTGGACGATATGAACTGATTTATTCAGTGATGGATTCTAGTGGAAATACGACGACGGTTACGAGAATCATTTCGGTATTGCCATCAAGTAGTATCATCAATGAACTTCCAGTCATTCAAGCTAGGGATAAAATTATTAAAGTTGGTGATGCATTTGATCCATCAGAAGGTGTTACTGCGTATGATATTGAAGATGGAAATTTAACTTCTGAAATCAAAATTATTGAAAATAATGTGAATGCATCTGTTTCAGGTACGTATCATATCACGTATCAGGTTAGTGATCGTGATGGAGCATTGGTCACGAATTCTGTTACAATTACTGTCATGAATCAGGTTACACCCAACACAGGATTTAATAGCTGGCTCCTTCTTGGTATCGGAGTTGTATTATGTACAGGTGGAATAGTTTTAAATAGAAGAAAAGAAAATTAGCATAAAAAATAGCTCTACTTTTGGCGTAGAGCTATTTTTTATGTTTTCGTTCATGGTCAATAAGCCATTGTTTTCGATCAAGTCCCCCTACATAGCCTGTTAAAGATTGATTAGCACCAATGACTCGATGACAGGGGATAACAATTCCAATCTTATTCTTATTATTTGCATTTCCAACAGCACGACACGCTTTAGGGTTATTAATTGAATCTGCAACATCTTTGTAGCTTACCAAACTCCCATAAGGAATCTCTGATAAAGCATTCCAAACTGACTTTTGAAATTCGGTTCCCTCTAATACACAATCAAGCTCGAATTTCACTCGCTCACCTTTAAAATATTCATCAAGTTGAATCAAAGTTTTCTTAAGAATTTCAGGTTGCACTGTTGTCTCTTGAATCTTATCCACAAACCACAATTCACGTAAAAAATGCTCATCTGTTATTATTTCAATTAAGCCAATAGGTGACTCATAATAACCAATAAATTTACTCATACTTCATCAAAACCTCCTCATATCGTGAATGTTCATTCACTGTGTTTCGAGGATTTTAAATCCTTTATTAACATAAAAACTAGTTGATTTCACATTATCTTTATAAATGCAGAGGCTTAGACGATTTATAATTGAAATAAGTGATTAAAACATGGAAAATTAAGAAAATAATCATAGGAATAATTGCTAAAAAATTACGAAGTAGGATAGCTCCTAATATAAAATAGATAACAGGAACAATGGACATGGCTAATAAAATAGTCAATGTTTTACGCCCTAAAAATAATAATCCCCACAGGAGATAATAAAAAATTAAAAATAGAGCTATAATAGACACTAAACTCATAGAAATTACAGGCTGATTGATAGGCTCAAAGAAAATTAACAAACCAATAAAAATAAATTGGGCATCATGTTCAATCATATCAAGTGTTCTATGTGAATTAGGAGACGTTTCAGAACCGAATTTTTCTAAAAATATAAAATATAAAACATTAGGTAACATGGGTAGTAAAACAAGAAGAAATCCTCCCATAGAAAAATTAAATGATAGATTCATTTTTAACTCCTTTAGTTGTGGTTATTTAGAAAAGTATTTATCAATTTGATGCATCATAGATTCTTTATTTTCATTAAACTGTTTAAAACGGTGACCGTTAGCTCCTGAAGGGTGTGGAAATCCCTTTAGGATGTGCGATTCATTTATTAAACCTTCTTGTGCTAAATAAAGTAGAACTTCTTCAACACTTTTCCCAAGAGGAATAATTAAAACAGGATCGAGTTTATTTAATTCAGTTATAAAGTTATCTTTTACATAGGACATCAACATAGGCGATTTTAATAGATTAGGTGTATGACCTGTATAATTTTTTCCTTTTACAAATACAGAATAAGGGATAAGCGATATTGTATGAAGAAGATCATCATGCTCTTCAAACAGTTCAGAAGCGTTAGTTATCCCCAATTTATCAGTTAAGTTTAATTGATTAAGAAATTGAATTAAATTTTGACGTAGGCTCCCACTAAAACGACCTGCTTTTTTACAACGATATTGAATTTCATCAAGTGATAGATTTTCTTCAAAACAGCTTCTAGCTTCAGAGATAGCCCTTGACATCTGTTCAAATCCAGGTGTAATTCCTACAATAAAAATCTTTGCTTGAGGATTTAAATATTCATTATGAGGAGCATAATAGATTTCAACAGCCCCCTGTTGTTCAATTAAAAAATCAGGCGTTAACAACTCCTCTTTCGTATACTTCTTTTTTAGGGGTAAAACTTTAATTACATTAGTAAATTGTTTTAGGTTATATTTCATTACTAAATCTCCTTTTATTCTTTTTAAATACTTCCTTACATAAACTAGCAAAAGTAGGGGTGGTGCTAGTATAGTTTTATGGACACATTTAAGTTAAGTCGTTAAAATAGACTTA
>OLSC01000732.1_pt1 | contig 37507 bp, 44 predicted proteins | sample 1672881 | NCBI WGS metagenome assembly OLSC01 (sample SAMEA3136733, study PRJEB25190) | human gut metagenome | biome: human gut; feature: human-associated habitat; material: faeces | place: Austria | collected 2013
AAACCCCGGCAACACAAAAGCCGCAAGGCGGTTTCCCGTTCCTTACGGCTTTTGACAGTATCATTATACCACTTTTACAGGGGGCTTTCGAGGGTCAAAATCAATATTTGCCACCATCTGTATGGTCATCAGAGTTCAATTTGTTGCGGATTTCCAGATCGCTTTTAATGATTTCTTTCACAATATCAGCATTTTTAGAATCTTCTTCTGTAGAGAACAAGTATTCGGCGATGGTCTTGGGCAAAACGATGACGGAGGTTACGATGGATGCTGCGGCAGAAATAAGAGCAACGGCAAGATTTATGTCAGAGATTTTGCCAAACCAGACAAATGTGAGAATTAATGCTGGAAAAAACAAAGACAAGAAAGAAAAAATAAGCATTGTTACACAATAAAAATCGTGACGAAGCTGGGAATTCTGTTCCACCCTCTCTTTATATGTGCGAACGTAATTTTGCAGGAGATTTGATAACTGCTCTGCATGACTGTTCACGTTTTCTACGTCTTTGAGTTCTTTTATCTGTTCATGACTAGCTGGTTCTTCAATACTGTCATCAATTGGATTATATGGACTTTCCATAATTAAGTCATCCCTCGTTGCTGATTTGTCCCTCAAGATTATTCATAAGGCTGGGCGGCAATATTGCGCCAGCTGTGTTGTACAAGTTAAGCCGAATATCTACGACCTCTCGTGGAACGGCAAAATGAATGGCAGCTTCTTGACGGGTAACATCATTCCACAGCGCAAAGCGGGAGGGAAAGTTGTTTTCTCCCCAACCCCATTTGTGAAGCCCCTGTTCGGGAATCAATATACTTGTTGCGAATCGGTGAAACGTATCATTTCTAAGAGACAAATTACCACACATTGCGGTCATGAGAAAATAAGATGAAATCATTTTCTTTTGAAACATAAAAACGAGCACGATATAATATGCAATCCATTCGCGGCATTCAGACGGTGAAGGTGTGGCAAGAAGCAAGTGATAGGGCATATGAGGATTAAGTATAGCCTCATTCTCTGCAGATAGTGCGCCCTTTACATACGGAGAATAGAAAGTAAATTCAGGCTCGTTTCTTTTTGTAAGGTAACGATTGCTTGATAAAACTTCGATTCCATACTTTTTGGCAAGTGCAATAATGTCAGGGGTGCCCTTTGAAATATCTACACCTTCCAGAATTTGTCTTGCCAGGAAATCATACTGCGTTGACATTTTATCGCACCTCTGCCCAAAAAGATTCGGTGCTTTCAGTTTATCCCATTTGTACACAAAAATCAAGCCTCCTATATAGTCATGGCACCTACTGTCCGCTTATGTCTCCGCCTCACCCACCGATACTCCAAACACATCTCCACGGCAATCTCCTCAAACCGCTGCCCCAGCAAATACCGCCTGCGCAGGATCTCATGGTCCCGCGTATCGGTAACCTGGTCCAGCGCCGCCACAACCTCCCCCCGGGTCGCCCCGCAGAGGTTGATCTGCGCCTGCAGTTCCTGCTGGGCAGCCACGATGCTTTCCACCGCACGGGGCAGCGCCTGGCCGTCCCCTCCTCCGCCCGGCATGCCGGTCAGGGCAGCCGTGGTTTTGCAGGCCCGGGCGCGCTGGGCTTCCAGTTCCTCCCGCAGTTCTTTCTCCAACCGCAGCGCATCGCGGTAGCGCTTCAGCCAGCGGACCTTTTCCTCGTAGGTCAATCGGCATCACCTCCATGCCTGTGCTCCATGGCAATGCTGTTCTCCGGCTCCTGCCGGGTGGCGGCCCTCCCGGCGGAGACGCCCAGCGCATAGAACCCGGCAAACATACTTGTCCTTTCAAAATCAAAACGGAATATCGGAATTTTCGTTGATGAACTCAAGCCATTTGCCCCAGGAAGCCACCAGGCTGCCCATCACAAACTGCGGGTCGTAATTTGCGATGGGCGTGTTCTCAGGGTAGCACCCGCGCTGGAATACGGCGTGGCGCAGCGTGGCCGAATCGACCAGGTCGTTCAGCATCAAGGTGCGCAATTTTTCGGGCACCTGCTCGGCAATCAGCTCTTTTTCCAGCTTCTTACGGGCGGCATCCTGCTGGCGTGCCACCTGCTGCTGCGGAGATTCGGCGGGCGCGGCAGCCTCCACCATCATGCCGCCGCCCGGTGCCCAGGTTGCAGCGGCGGGGGAAGGCAGAGGGGCAGGTGCCGGTGCGGGCTTGGGCTGCTGTACAGGGGCCGCTGCAGGTGCAGCCGGGGCGCTGCCCGCTTCGATACAGGCAGCAATGCTGGCGTACTCAAAAGGCACTTCCTCCGGCAGACCAAAGCGGTTCTTGGCATCCCAGCAGGCATGGTGGGCGGTGTACAGCACCCGGCGGGCACCGCTGGCCTTGTTCTTGGCGTTCTGGCCGCTGCCGGATTTCTCCACGATGGTTTTATAGTTGGCGAACAGCAGCATGTCGCACCATTCCCGCAGCAGCGGGGCTACCTGCTTGCTGGTTTTCATCGTCCAGCGGTCGTAGTTGCCCACAGCGTCGGGCTGCTCAAACTTGGTGATGGCAGCGTGGGCCAGCACCACCACATGGCGGCCGGTGCCCAGAACTTCCTCCAGGGCATCCAGCAGACGGCTGAACTCTTCCTTTAAATAGGTGTAGCCTTTGCCATAGCCAAAGTCCTCGATGCCCTTGACCTTGGCTTTGGCGCAGACCGCCTCGGTGCAAAGGCGCTCGGCCCAGTCGGCGGTGTCGATGACCAGTGTCTTGCAGGGCACGTTGCCCTTGCGCACTTCCTCCACCTCGTCCAGCAGCATGGCCCAGCTGGTGGGCGCGGGCAGGCGGGCAACGTTCAGCCGTTTGGTGCCGCCCTCGGTATCGATGAACACCGGCTGCGGGAACTGGGCGGCAAAGCTGCTTTTGCCGATGCCCTCCGGCCCGTACAGCACGGTTTTGACCGGCGTGTTCTGGATGCCGGCGGTGATCGCGTACTTACTCATTTAAAAGGCTCCTTTCTTCCAGGCGGGTGTGTCTGCGGGAGTTTGTAACACCGTGTTACAAGCTGCGGTATCCTCTTTGACCCGCCCATCCTCGATGATGATCTGGCACTCGCTGCCGGTCGAGACCCGCGTGGCGATGGCCTGCAAACCCTCTGCTTCCAGCCAGCGGCCAAATTCGGCCAGCGTGGCAAGGTCCATCTGTTCCAGCTTGTCCAGCAGCACAAAGCCGCAGTTGGGGTTCAGGCGGCGCACAATGGCGGTGGCTACGCGCAGCTGGTCGCTGCCGCTCATGTCCCGCCAGCGTTTCCCGTGGTAGGTCAGGCAGCCGTCCTCGACCCCCAGGCCCGGCAGCGGCAGGTCGGCACCGTCCAGCAGGGCCGTGCGCTTGCGGCGGGCCTCGTTGATCTGGTCGGTCAGCTTGCTGTACTGGGCGGCCATCTCGGCGGCGTCGTCCTCGGCACGGGCTTTGTCCAGGTTGGCGCGCACCTTGCGGTTAGTGTCCTCCACGTTGCGGATGCTCTCCTCCAGTGCGGCGGTGGATTCGTCCTGCAGCTGAGCCACAGTCTTGGTGGCGGCTTCCTCGGCCACCACGGCAGCATCATAGCTGGCTTTCAGTTCCCGGCGCTGGGCTTGCAGGGCTTCGATGCGTTCATCCAGCCGCTGCAGTTCGTCCGCGTAGCGGTGCTTGGCGTGGGTCACTTCGGCCAGGCGGTCACGCTGGCGCTGGTTCTCGGCGTTGCGCAGTAAAATTTCCTGCTGCTGTTGGATAAGTTCCAGCGCGCTGACCGGCTCGGCGGGGGCCTCGGGGTAGCTCAGCATCTCCTCGGCGTAGGCTTTTTTCTGCTGGGCGATCTGCCCAACGGCGGTGCGCTTGTCGTACAGGGCCTTGATGCGCTGGTCCATGGCGGTCAGCTGCTCCCCCACCCCGATGATCTTCAGCAGGGTGTCGGCTTTGTCGCGGTCGCTGGCATCCATGAAGCGGGGCAGGTCCAGCGCCAGCACCTCGACGAATTCGTTCAATAACTGCTGCCCGGCGCGGCGGCCGGTGGGGTCGGTGACAGTCAGGGTACTGTTTTTGCCCCGGCGCTCCACCACAATGCCGTTGGACAGAGTTACTTTCAGGTGGGGCGGCGTGATGGCTCCATCCCGGGCCGCAGCCGCCGGGCGGAATTTATCGCCGCCCAGCGCCCATGCCAGGGCATCCAGCACACTGGTCTTGCCCTGGTTGTTGTTGCCGCCGACCAGCGTTAGCCCTGTGGTGGAGGGCGTGATCTCAACGGCCTTGATGCGTTTTACGTTTTCCGCTTCCAATGCGGTAATGGTTACAGACATTTAATCGCCTCCGTTTGGATTTCGGTCAAAGTGTTGTTCAGCTGGTTGATGGCTCCGGCGCGGGTGTCCGGCGGCAGCTTTTGCAGCTGCGGCTTTACCGACTTCCAGGCGTTTTGCATGCTGCGCCCGATCAGCAAAAGGCTGTCGTAGGCGTTGCGCAGGTCATCCTCGGTGGTATCCGCTGCCGGGCGGGCCTTTAAATCATCCAGTTCTTCCCGCAGGGGTGCGGTCAGGTCGGCGGCCAGTTTGTGGGCGCGGCGGTCGATCTCTTCCTCATCCACCACGGCTGCCACAGGCTGCGCCTTGGCGGCTTCCACCTCTTTCTGCCATTTGTCGGCCCGCATCTTGGCGGCCTCGGCCACCTGACGGGCACCGTCCAGCTGCTGCTCGGCCTCTTTGGCGCGGGCGTTGGCTTTGTCGGCCTGCAGGCCAAGGCGGTTGCAGTCGGCGGCCAGCTGGCGGTTCTGCTCGTGCAAACCGTTGACATCGGCCAGGGCGGCATCGCGGGCGTGCTCGGCAGCCTGGGCGGCGTTGAGGGCGTTCACCCGGTCAGTGCGCAACTGCTGATTTTCTTTCAGCAGTTCCTGGTATTGCTTGTGGGTGGTGATGTCGCCATCCTTGACGGCCTGCACCAGGTCGGCAGGGGCATCTTTCTTCCCGGCGGCGTACAGCAGCTTGGCTGGGGCTAGCTGCAGGTTCTTCTGCTGCTCGGGGCTGGCATCGCAAATCAGGGCATAGGCGTTCAATAAGTTATAGGCTGTTGGTCGGCTGATTCCAATAAAATCACACCACGCGGTAAATGTGGCATCACCGCGATTTCCGTTTGCTTTTTTGTCGAGTTGTCTAACGGTTAGACAACTCCCACCTCCGCACAGCAGGTCATGGGCGCGGCCCACCTGGTAGGCCATGCCCCAGGCGTAGCTTTGCTGCAGCTCGCACACGCACTCGGTAATGCCGCGCAGCTTTTCGGCTGTGTCAGTGTCCAGTACGCTGTAGTCAAACTCGGCAGGTGCGGTCTGCCCTGCCGGGGTCAGGTTCGTTTCACTCATGGCAGGCCTCCGCAAACTTCATGCCCAACACAAAGCCGCGGGCTTCTTTTCGGGTGCTGTCCAGCTGGGCCAGGGTGTCTGCATCCAGCAGGCCGGTGGGCTGAAAGCAGGTGATGAAATCCTCCAGGTCCATCAAACCCTGCTCATACTTGGCGGATGGCTTTTCCTTGTGGCTTTCTACTTTATTCTCCATAGCGGTTCCTTTCGCTTTCATTCGTTTGTAAATGGCATAGGTGCGGCCTTTGGAAAGCCCCATGATGGCGGCTGCCTCGGCGGCGTTCATGCCGCCGTCCATCATGGCATACAGGCGCTGCGCTTCATCAGGGTGGGCTTCCTCCCAGGGGGCGCGGCCCCAGTGCTTGCCATTGGGCTGGGTGTGGTGCCGGTAGCGGGCGGGGATCTCTTCCTCGGACAGGCCCAGCGCCTCGATCACATCCTGCGCGGTGCAGGCATGCAACTGGGCTACCAGCGTCAGGTCATGGCTGCGGTCCCAGTCGGTCCGCAGCATATCCGCCTCGGCCAGCTTGAGCTTACTCATGGTGGCCATCTTGGGTGAAGCCCAGCGGAATCTTTATGGCGGTTGATTCCGTGGGAAGTTTTTTCTTGTACAGGTCGGTGAGGAACTCGATGTACACATTCAACAGAGCCTTACCGCGCAGGCCATCCAGAGACGAATCCTTCAGGATGGCTACCGTCGATTTTGCTAAAGCATCGATCATATCTACCTCGCACCCCTGTGCCCTGGTCTCAATATCACCGCTGGCAGCTTTCCAGCTGATTTCGATTTTTCCGTCATACTTCATCTGTAAATCCTCCCTTGATGTGGCTGATGCAGAGCAGCGCGCCATCGGCGGCTGCCGTCAGCAGGCGGCGGGTCAGTGTGCCCAGCTCGGCGGTGGTCTTCTCTTTGGCAGCGTCGTGCAGGCAGTTAAAAAAGTCCTGATATTTGGCCGGGTCGTTGTGCTCAAAAGCATCCCGGATGGCATTTTCTGTCATCATAACTGCACCTCCACATCCGCCCAGCGGCGGCAAAGCTCCTCGGCCAGGTCGGCGGGCAGGTCGGTCATGCGGTTATTGCGCCAGCCTACAATGCACAGCCGCCCGTAGTACCAGCGGTCAATGTAGTGCCGGTTGGGCATAGCCTGTTGCGCCTGGTGGGTGTAGACCAGCGCCGCAAAGACGTTGCCAAAGCGGTAGATCTGCACTTCCCCGCCCAGGAAGGCGTTCAAACCCTGGGCGGTGTTGGGCAGCTTGCGGATCTCCGGCGCACAGCTGGGGTCGATCAGAATGCCGCGCATAAGGCCACCTCCATTTCGCACAGGGTAAACCATGCCCCACAGACCCAGTTCAGGGCGGCGATGGCACCGATCAGCGTCAGCACTGCCGAGACGGTGGCCGTGGGCAAGGCTGCCAGCGCGGCCAGCCCCAGCAGGACCAGCATCACCGCGCAGGTCTTGCAAAAAACCTTGCCAAAACGCACGACATGCAGTAAAATATGATTGTGAATTTGCGTTAGTTCACGTCTTTGGCCGTTCGGGTGCGCCAACACCTGGGCGGCCTCTTTGTTTGTGGGCATAAAATTCTCCTTTCAAGTTCAGCAGATTTGTCTTGCCAGTGCGGTGGCGGGGATGCGCTTGCCGTGGTCGCCGCCGATCCAGCCGGTGAACTGCTGGCAGACTTTCCGCTTGCCGCGGGTATCATCGGGGCCATAAACGATGCGGGCAGCCTCGGACACTGTGACCAACTCACCCGCCGCCTGGCTGCGGATGCGCTCTAACGCATCCCGGTAGCCGTCTTTCTCTCGTGCCATGATAGTTCTCCTTTGCGAATGGTTAAATTGTGTTCCCCTTTTGCATCGTGTTATAATAAAGTCGAAGTACGAAAGGAGGTGAAAAAAATGGAATTCCCGCCAATCAATATTCCAGATTTGTCAAACATTATGGTTGACCCGCCACCGATTACCTTGAGCTATTCAGATACGCAGTTTGAAGTCATAAAGCGATACGTGGAGGATTTTCAGGCGAGTCTTGACAATGAGCACGATGTTGGGTTGATGTTGACTAACTTTGGTGCTACGATGCTTATGGAAGTTACGGAGATAAGCTATGAAGAATCTGTACTTATGATTTTTAAAGGGTATGTAAACGGTAGGATGTCAACTTTGATTCAGCATGTGAGTCAGCTGAATTTCCTTCTGACATCTGTTGAAAAATCCCCGGAAACGCCCAAAAGGCAGATAGGATTTACCGCTCCGTAGGCTCTGGAATTTCCCAAAGATCGGTACAGTGTTTCCCGACCATGTGGGCAGCATCGCGTTCTTCTTGCATGGTCATGTACACCGCGGCTTGAATCTCTGGCAACCGTTGAAGTAGCGATTCAATGGCAGCCAGAGATTTTTTTATTGTATATAAGTCACGGCGAATTTGGTTATCCATCGCGTTCACCTCCTTTTTGCGTTGGTAGTCCGAAGCATGGGACGGGTGGGGTGGCTTAAGGATTTTTCTTGAGCAGATAGTCAATAGAACAGTTGAAAAGGCTCGACATGGCTTCAAGTTTTGATTGGGGAATGTTCCCGTGAGCCATCCAGTTATAAACGGTCTTACGAGTTACGCCAAGCCTTTTAGCCAATTCTTCAATGGTCAATCCCATGCGACTTCGCTCGGCATTTATGTTGGGATAAGGCATTGCTATTACCTCCTTTCACTTTTGCGTTACTCGTTTTGAGTAACTGCAACTATAATATACCCGTTTTGGGTATTTGTAAAGACAAAAAATGCTCAAAATGAGTTGATGCAAATTGTGCACTATGCCCATTTTGAGTATTTTTTGCGCTTTGTAGTTGACCTGCTACTCATTTTGTGTATTATAATATACATATAGAGTAAAAGGAGGTTCGTATAATGAACCGAATGCAAGAATTACGGCAGGAACGCGGGATAAGCATGAAAGATGCAGCGCGCGCCCTGGAAATGCCCTATACCACTTATGTGAATTACGAAAAGGGCACACGCGAGCCGAATTCCGAAACGCTAATTAACATTGCAAATTTCTATAATACTTCTATTGATTATCTGTTGGGGAAGAGCAATGTTAGAATAGATGACAAGACTTTAGACATTGTAAATGAAATAGATGGAGACCTTCTTGCTCAAGCAGGCAATATTAAAGATGCCTTAACTCTACAGAAAAAACGAGATAACTCCATCCCCGCCGGTTTCGAGCCTCTCCCCGAAATGGCCACAATCCCCCTGGTCGGCTCCATCGCCTGCGGTACCCCCATCCTGGCCGAGCAGAACATCGAGGCCCGCATCGGCGTACCGGCCCTCTGGCGGGCCGATTTCGCCCTGACCTGCCACGGCAACAGCATGGCAGCCATGATTCAGGACGGCGACATCGTCTGCATCCGTAAACAGCCGGAAGTCGAGAACGGCGAGATCGCCGCCGTCCGCATCGGCGAGGAGGCCACCCTCAAGCGCTTCTACCGCCAGGGCGACACCGTCATGCTCCAGGCCGAGAACCCCGCCTTCTCCCCGCTGGTCTACACCCGCGACCAGCTCAACGAGATCACCATCGAGGGTCGCGTAGTCGGCATCTGCCGCGGGATATGAAAGGAAGCAAGGTATGCAGATTTATACGATTATCGGCGGCGTGAACGGCGCAGGAAAATCCAGTCTGACCGGCTCGCTGCGGGCCGAGCGCACTGACCTTGGCATCGTCGTTGACCCGGATCAGCTGACAGCCCAGTGCGGCGGCGATGAGTACGAGGGCGGCAAACTGGCCGTGCAGCGCATCGAGACCGCCCTTGCTGATGGCGTGAACTTTACCCAGGAAACGACCCTCTCCGGCGGCTACCCCAAGCGCCTGTGCCGCCGCGCCAAGCAGGCCGGGTACTTTATACGCCTGTATTATGTGGGCCTGGACACTGCCGAGGAAAGCCTGCGCCGCATCAAAAACCGCGTCGAGCGCGGCGGCCATGACATCCCGGCCAAGGATGTACAGGCACGGTTTGCACACCGCTTTGCCGATGTGGCGAAGATCCTGCCCTATTGCGATGAGGCTAAATTTTTTGATAACGACAACGGCTTTGCGCTGGTAGCCGAATACCGTAACGGTCAACTGCTACAGGTAGGCAACAAATGCCCCGCCTGGCTGCACCAGATGATGCAGGAGATACAGTAACCCCTGCACTGCGGGGTGGAATGCAGGGGTGTGGACTTTAACCAATAGGGTTCGTTTCTGAGATTTGTTTGCAATGAAAGGAGGCCGCTATGACCATACAAGAAGTTGTGGCGAGATTTAACACCATTCCGATTTTATTTGCAGGTTCTGGAATTACTCGCCGATACTATGATCTTCCAGATTGGAAAGGACTTCTCACAGAGTTTGCATCCAGGGTCAATCCTGATCGGTTTGCATACCGTTCCTATCAAAGCAAAGCATTGCAGATGGGATTTACACAGGGGCCTATGCCAAAGGTGGCTACTCTGATTCAGCAGGATTTCGATGCCAAATGGTACAGTGACCCACAACTGCGTACAAACGAAACGTTTGTATTGGATGCAGTGGAAAATGGCTGTTCCCCTTTTAAAGCGGAAATTGCATGGTACCTAAGAGAAAAGTCTGTTCCTAAACCAGAGTATAAGGCAGAAATTCAAAAATTAAAAAATATTTCAAAGAAAAATTTAGCAGGTGTCATTACGACTAACTATGATACTTTCTTTGAAAACCTTTTCGATGATTATACGCCCTATATCGGGCAAGATCAGCTCGTGTTTTCCTCTATACAAGGCATAGCTGAAATTTATAAAATCCATGGGTCTGTGAAGGTCCCTGACTCTCTCGTCATCAACGAACAGGACTATGAGACCTTTAATGAAAAAGGAAAATACCTTGCAGCAAAGTTGATGACGATTTTTATGGAGTACCCCATTATTTATATTGGATACTCTTTGAACGATTCAGACATTCAAAATATTCTAAAAGATATTCTTTTGTGTTTGCCGAACGACAAAATAGAAAAGCTACAAGAACGGTTCGTTTTTGTAGATTATAGACAAGGAACTACGGGATATTCTATTACACCCTATACTCTTACGTTCGGTAAGCAAATGCTTTCCATGACGAGGCTTACACTGTCTGATTTCGGCATTCTGTATGATGCATTGGCAGCGAAAAAAGCATCTATCCCCGTGAAGATGCTCCGCCGTTTTAAAGAAGAGATTTATACCTATGCGGTCACAAGTAAGCCCGGGCCGCTGCTCATGGTTGCTGATCTTGATGACAAAAATATTGATGAGAATAAACTGGCGATTTCGATAGGCGTTTCTAATACAGGGGAATTTGGTTTGCAGAGCATTGTTGATGCAAATGGGTGGTACCGTAGCATTGTCATGGGTGATTTGGGGAAGTTTACAGCTGACCAGTTACTGAAATATGCATACCCTGAGGTACGAAAAGGAAATAACGGAGATTTCCCTGTATATAGATATCTTTCACAGGCACAGGAAGATTATCCGCAAATTCAAGCTGAAACAAAGCATAACTTTGATGATTTTGCATCAAAGACAAACAAGAAAAATCGCAATGCGACAAGTGGTTATGAATCTCTTCAAGCGCTGTGGGATACTTTGAAAGGTAATCCGGCAAAAGCGTATCGTGTTATGTGCTCATTGCCAGAAGAAAAGATGGAAGTCGAAACGCTTGAAGCTATTTTGATTGAACTTTTTACACAAGATCCAGAAGCACTTGAACGTCTTAATGGAAACATGCGTGCAGATGTGAAGCGTCTCATACGGATGTATGATTATCTTAAGTGGGGAAAAAAATAAAGACCCACACGATAACAGTGTCCCATAAAGAGAAACCGTTCCGAATAGGTCTTTTCATGGACACCTTCCAGCCAAGTATCTAATGAATAGAGACCAGACTTTCCGATGCCACATTGGTTGCATTTTACCAGAGTGGGGACGGAAAGTCAACTGGTAAATATTACAAACAAAGCAATAGAAACTGTTTAAAATATGGAAAAACGCCCCACGGCGGCAACCGTGGAGCGTTTCGATAGATCAGCTTGCCCACAAGGTGGAACAATCGACCCAGCAATCGTATTGTACCACCTTCGGGCAGGCTTGTCAAAGTGTACCTGTAAGGAGGTTATTTTTATGGGAAAAACCAAGCAGCGGCCCAGCGGGCTGGTGGAGCGGACCCGCACCTACGATGGAAAGCGGGTGCATTTTTACGGCAGGCGGGTGGCCGAGGTCAATGCCAAGATCGCCGCCTACGAGGAAGAGCGCCGGCGGCTGGAAGCGGCCGGCCCGCTGTTCGAGAGCGTTGCGCCGGAATGGTGGGAGCTGTACCAGCAGCAGGTAAAAAACGGCACCACCCGCGCCTACCAGGGCGGCTACAACAGCGCGATGCAGGAGTTCACCGGCTACCACATGAAAGAGATCACCCCGGCGGTGGTGGATAACTGGAGCCGCAAATTTAAAAGCCGGGGCATGGCAGGCGGCACGGCCCGCAACGCCCGCAGCGTGTTGAGCCTGATTTTCAAGTACTGGTGCATCCGGGATGACCAGGTGTACAACCCTGTGCCGATGACTTCCCTGCCCCGCGGCATGAAAAAAACCGAGCGTGAACCGCCTACGTCTGCCCAGTTGGCCGCCGTCAAGGCTCACCCGGAGGGCTTCGGCCTGTGCGCCTGGCTGTTCATGTACACGGGCTGCCGTCTGGGCGAGGTGTTGGCGCTGCAATGGCGGGATATTGATTGGGAGGCAGGCCGCATCCACGTGTCCAAGTCGGTCACATGGATCCATAACCAGCCGGTGGTGCAGATTCCCAAGACGAAAAACGCGGTGCGCATCATTCCGCTGCTTTCTCCCCTGCGCGCCCTGCTGGAACCCCTGCGCGGCCAGCCAGAAGAATATATCCTTGGTGGAGAGCGGCCACTATCCGGTACCAGCTACCAGCGGCGCTGGACCTACTACTGCAAGGGCATCGGCCTGGCACACTACAAGATCGTCACCCGCAAGAACCACCACAAAGGCAAAGAGTACACCACCAATGCCAAGGTTTGGGAGGCCGATGTCACGGCCCACCAGTTCCGCCACGAGTTCGCGTCCATTCTGTATGAAGCCAACGTGGGCGAGCTGGAAGCGCAGAAGCTGCTGGGCCATTCCGACATCACGACCACTCGGCGGATCTACACCCACATCCGGGAGCGGCAGCTGGAAAACGCCGCCGCGCAGATCGAAAATTACATCCAGACAACCTCAAAATAAGCAAAAGCGGCGAAGAAATCTACCGCTTTTTTGTACGACGTTTTTACGACAAAATGGAAAAATAAGGGGCTATACGACGTTTTACGACGCGCACTTGTACACCTCATAGCAACACAAATACATTCACAACACATAAAAAATCACGCATCATCGCAAAACAAGCGACAATGCGTGATTTAATGATACATGCGGCTAACAGGACTTGAACCTGCACGTCTTGGACACTGGACCCTAAAACCAGCGCGTCTGCCAATTCCGCCATAGCCGCGTAGCGACTATTAGTGTAGCAAGTTTGGCAGGGTTTGTCAATGGGGCGTTTAGCCTGCGGTAGAAACAGAATTGCTTGCTGCCGCACTGCTGACGTTGGTCGCGCCAGTATCCACATCCGCTACCACGCCGTATTCATCCGTTTCTACAGGGTCGGCGTAGACGGCGTAGCGCTGGGTGGTGTGGGTCAGGATGCCGAAAGGATAGCAGGTGTACAGGATGCAGCTGGGCTCCTCGGCGCCCCAGCGCACCTTGTCGATATCTGTCTCCAAAATCACCTGCATATCGGTGATCTTATAGGCAAAATCGCCCCAGGTGGTCTCCAGGTGAATGATCGCGCCGATCTCGCAGGAGCCGAGGTCGGAGAAGTAGGTGCCGGTGTGGGCACCGATAAAGACGGTGCCGTTCTCGCCGGGCAGCACACAATCGTCCTCGGCATGGCAGCCGGCACCGCGGCTGAACTGTGTCTCGCTGTCGCCCAGGTAGAGGTCACAATCCACATTGGTGCCCTCCACCCAGATGCGGCCAAGTTTGTCGCCATAACGTGTGTTTTCGTGAGCTTCACTGGCGGCGGCGACCTGGTTGGCGCGCTTCTGCTTGGCCTCTTCCTCGGCACGGGCAGCGGCTTCGGCAGCCTCCCGCGCGGCGGCCTCGCTGGCAGCTTTGGCGGCGGCTTCACTCTCGGCAGCCGCCTGGGCAGCGCTGGCAGCAGCTTCGCTTTCGGCCTGCAGCCGGGCGCGCTTGGCGTTGGCAGAGACCACCAGCAGGATGGCTGCGGCCACCGAGACGACCAGCGCCAGCCCGCAGAGCAGCAGACGGCGTTTCAGGCGGGTTTGTTGTGCTTTGCTCATGGGCGCTCCCCCTCCCCCGTTCAGGTCAGGCTGGCCAGGTAAGCGGCGGGACCGCTTTGGTACAGGTCGCCCCCGTGGGTATCCAGCAGCACGGTCAGCGGGAAGTCCTTGACTACCAGTTTACGCACGGCCTCGCAGCCCAGGTCCGGCCAGGCGATGATTTCGCAGCTCTGCACGCTGTTTGCCATCAGGGCACCGGCCCCGCCGATAGCCGCCAGGTAGACGGCCCCATTTTTAACGACCGACTGTTTGACGGCCTCGCTGCGCTTGCCTTTGCCAATCATACAGGCCAGCCCCAGGTCCAGCAGGCGCGGGGTGTAGGCGTCCATGCGGCCGCTGGTGGTGGGGCCAGCGGCACCAATAGCACAGCCTGGGCGCTCCGGCGTAGGGCCGACGTAGTAAACGGCAGCACCCTCAATCGGGAACGGCAGCTCCTCGCCCTTGTCCAGCAACTCCATCATGCGGGCATGGGCGGCATCGCGGGCGGTATACACCACGCCGGAAAGCAGCACGGTGTCTCCTGCTTTCAGCGGTGCAAGGTCTGATTTTTGCAGTGGTGTCTGTAAAACATATTGCATGCGGTTCGCCCCCTTACAGTGTGCAGCTGGCGCGGCGGGTGACGTGGCAGCTGATGTTGACGGCCACCGGCAGGCAGGCTACGTGGGTGGGCCTTTGCTCAATGGCAACGCCCAGGCAGGTGGTGGCACCGCCAAAGCCCTGGGGGCCAAAACCGGTAGCGTTGATGGCATCCAGCAGTTCTTTTTCCAGCGCGGCGTAGTACGGGTCCGGGTTGGGCACATCCAGCGGGCGCAGCAGCGCCTGTTTGGCCAGTGCGGCGCAGTGGTCGAAGCTGCCGCCGATGCCGATGCCCAGCACGATGGGTGGGCAGGGGTTGGCCCCGGCCTGTTTGACGGTGTCCAGCACAAAATCCTTCACGCCCTGCACGCCGTCGGCGGGCTTGAGCATGGTAAGGCGGCTCATGTTCTCGCTGCCCGCGCCCTTGGGGGCCACGGTGATCTGGCAGCCGTCGCCGGGCACCAGATGCACGGTGAGGAACGCCGGGGTGTTGTCCCCCGTATTCACCCGCTGCAGCGGGTCAGCGGTGATGGACTTGCGCAGGTAGGCTTTCTCGTAGCCGCGGCGCACGCCCTCGTTGACAGCGGTGGTCAGGTCGCCGTCGATATGCACGTCATGCCCCAGCTCCACAAACACGCAGGCCATGCCGGTGTCCTGGCAGATGGGCAGGTCTTTTTCTTTCGCTGTGCAGAGGTTTTTCTGCAAAAGGCCCAGCGTTTCTTTCGCCAGCGGCCACGGTTCGGCGGCCTCGGCCTTGTCCAGCGCGGCCTTCACATCGGCGGGCAGCTGGGTGTTGGCTTCAATGCACAGCCGCTCCACCGCATCGGTGATGGCGGCGGCGGACAGTTCACGGATGATGCTCATACGCGGGCCACGCCGCTTTCTCTTGCGGCCTGGGCCACGGCGGCAGCCACAGCGTCGGCCACGCGGGGGTCAAACGCCTTGGGCAGGATGTTCTCCTCGTTCAGCTCGTCGTCGGGGATGAGGCCCGCGATAGCCTGGGCAGCGGCCATCTTCATGGCGGGGTTGATGTCCCGGGCGCGGACGGACAGTGCGCCCTTGAAGATGCCGGGGAACGCCAGCACGTTATTGACCTGGTTCGGGAAGTCCGAACGGCCGGTGCCGATGACGCGGATGCCGGCGGCCTTGGCCAGGTCGGGCATGATCTCTGGCGTGGGGTTGGCCATGGCAAAGACGATGGCGTCCGGGGCCATGGTGGCAGCCAGCTCAGGGGTCAGCGCACCTGCAATGGACGTACCAATGAACAGATCGGCGCCCTTAATGGCCTCGGCCAGGCTGCCGCTGATCTTCTCGGGGTTGGTCTCCTCGGCCAGTTTAGCCTTGTGGCCCTCCAGCCCAGCGGGGCGGCCCGGGACCAGGATGCCGTGCTCGTCGACGGCGATGATGTGCTTGGCACCGGCCACCTGCAGCATGTGGATGATGGCCGTACCGGCCGCGCCGGGGCCGTTCTGCACAATTTTAATATCCTCGATGCGTTTGCCCACTACTTTCAGGGCGTTGAGCACACCGGCCAGCACGATGATGGCGGTACCGTGCTGGTCATCGTGGAAGACGGGGATGTCCAGGTCACGCTCCAGCTCAGCTTCGATCTCGAAGCACTCGGGGCTGCGGATGTCCTCCAGGTTGATGCCGCCGAAGGTCGGGGCAATAGCCTTGACAGCCGCAATGACTTCCTCTTTGGTTTTGGTGTTCAGGCAGATGGGGAACGCGTCCACGCCGCCGAACTCCTTGAACAGCACGCACTTGCCTTCCATGACCGGCAGGCCAGCCTCGGGGCCGATGTTGCCAAGGCCCAGCACAGCGGTGCCGTTGGTCACGACGGCCACGGTGCGGCCTTTCATCGTGTAGGTGTAGACGTCATCGGGGTTGGCCTTGATCTTGCGGCAGGGCTCGGCCACACCGGGGGTGTAGGCGGTGGACAGGGCGTCTCGATTTTTGCAGGGGGCAAGGCTCTGCACGGCAATCTTGCCGGGATATTTGCTGTGGAGTGCTAGGGCAGCTTTGTTGTAATCCATGATGATACCTCGTTCCTGTGTTGTTTTTATTTGGTTTCGTGTATCCCGGCGGAATAGTCGGGTTCCAGTTTGATGATGCAGAAATGGTCGGGCCATTTCCGCTCGACAGCAGCGCGCAGGGCGGCGGCCAGTTTGGCGCCGCGGCGCTGCTTTTCAGTGATGTATTCGGCGGGGACGGCGCAGTCGAAGATGACGTTGGTATGCGTCGGCCCGGGCACGATGCGCAGATCGTGGATGTTGGCGCGAGTGTCCAGGCTGGCGACCTCCTGCTGCAGGAAGCTGCGCAGTTCGGCCACATGGCTGTCGCTGGCGATGACAGGGTCAAAGTGGATGGTGGCTACCAGGTCGTCTTGGTTCAGCAGGTCACGCTCAATGCGGTCGATGACGTCGTGGCTGTACATGACGTCGGCATTGGCGTCCATCTCCACGTGGAAGCTGACCAGCCGGTTGCCGGGGCCGTAGTCGTGGATCATCAGATCATGCACGCCCAGCACGCCGGGGTAGCTGAGGGCCTTGTCCTCAATGTGGCGTACAAGTTCCGGGTCGGGGGCCGAACCCAGCAGCGGGTCGATGGTATCTTTGACGAGCATCGCGCCGCTGTACAAAATAAACAGCGATACAGCAATGCCCATCAGCCCGTCCAGTCGGGCAAAGCCGGTCACTTGGGTCAGCACGGCGGCGATTAAAACCACGTTGGTGGTGATAACGTCATTGCGGGCATCGGCGGCGGTGGCCAGCAGTGTGTCGGAATCAATGCGTCGGCCGATGGTGCGGTTGAGGTGGCTCATCCACAGCTTGACGAGGATGGACGCGACCAGCACGACTACCGTCAGCCAGCCGAAACTGACCGGCGTGGGGTCCAGCGTTTTGGCGAAGCTTTCCTTGAACAGCTCCACGCCGATGACTAGAATCATCACCGAGACCGCCAGCCCGGCCAGATACTCGTACCGGGCATGGCCGTAAGGATGCTCAGAATCCGCGGGGCGGGAACCCAGCTTGAAGCCAATTAAACTGACGATGTTGGAGCTGGCGTCCGACAGGTTGTTCAAACCGTCTGCTGTGATGGATACGCTGCCAAACAGCGTACCAACGGCTATTTTACCCGCAAACAGCAGCAGGTTGCACACCACGCTGACCAGGCACGCCAGGTTGCCGTAGGCTGTGCGCACGGTGCGGCTGGTGGTATTGTCTGCATCCCGGATAAAGGTGCGAATCAGCAGTTGGATCATAGGAACTCACTTTCCGTATTTCACAAAAAGGCAGACCGTTGGGTCTGCCTTTGGTGGATTGTTTGGTTTAGAATGTGGTGGGAATTGTAGGGGCCGATGCTCGCATTGCGGGGTCGCGCAGCGATTGATGCCCCAGCGGGGCATTAAACCGCACGAGCGGGCCAGCTGGGCTGGCTAGTGGGCATCGTTTTGCCCGCCAAGCGGTCCCGCGGGCGGATGCAAGCATCCGCCCTTACAGAAGCGAGGCTACTCCCTTGCTTACTCCCGCACAATGCAGGCGTCGCGCTCGGGGCCAACGGAAATGTACTTGATCTTGCAGCCGACCAGCTCTTCCAGGCGCTTGACATAGTTCTGGGCATCTACCGGCAGGTCCTCAAACTTGCGGACGCCGGTGATGTCGCAGTGCCAGCCGGGGACTTTCTCCACGACGGGCTGGGCATCGTCCAGGGTCTTGCCCATGGGGAACCGGGTGGTGGTGCTGCCATCGGTCAGACGGTAAGCGGTGACGATGGGCACTTCCTCCATGTAGTCCAGCACATCCAGCAGGGTCAGGGCCAGCTCATCGCAGCCCTGGCACTGTACGCCGTAGCGGCTGGCAACGGCGTCAAACGGGCCAACGCGGCGGGGACGGCCGGTGGCGGCGCCGTACTCGTGGCCGTGCTCACGCAGGACGTCCTTCTCTTCCTCGGTCATGGCCAGCTCGGTGGTGAAGGGACCCTCGCCGACACAGGAAGAATAAGCCTTCATGATGCCGATGGAGAGGTTCAGCTTGTGGCCCGGGATGCCGGCGCCGATGGGGGCGTAGGCAGACACGGTGTTGGAGGAGGAGGTGTAGGGATAAATGCCGAAGTCGATGTCGCGCAGGGCGCCCAGCTGGGCTTCGAACATGATCTTCTTGCCGGCTTCGTCAGCCTCGGCCAGGTACTGGCCGACATCGCAGACATAGGGGGCAAACAGCTTGGAGTACTTCTCGCACCAGGCCCACATTTCCTCAACGCTGACGGGCTGCTGGCCGTAGATGGAAACCATGGTCAGGTTCTTGGAATCGACGATGGTCTCGAGGCGCTTCTTGACGCTTGCGTCCATGTGGACCAGGTCGCCCATGCGCAGGGTCTTCTTCATGTATTTATCGCCGTAGCTGTAGGCGATGCCGCGCTTAGTAGAGCCAAACTGGGCGCCGGTCTTGGACAGGCGCTCCTCCTCCAGGCCATCCTGTGCCACATGGAAGGGCATAGTGATGGTGGCGCGGTCGGAGATCTTCAGGTTCTTCGGGCTGATCTCAACGCCCTTTTCGGTCAGTGCGGCGATCTCTTTCTCGAGATGCTCCGGGTCGATGACCATGCCGCCGCCCATGACGCAGACAACGTCCGGGCGCAGGATGCCGGAGGGGATCAGGTTCAGGACGAACTTGCCGCGCTCGTTCTTAACGGTGTGGCCGGCGTTGTCGCCGCCCTGATAGCGGGCAACAATGTCATAATCCTGGCTGAGCAGGTCGACCATGCGGCCTTTGCCCTCGTCGCCCCAGTTGATACCGGTGATGGAAGTAAGCATACGTTTTTACCTCTTTCGTAAAAATTCGTAATCTAGGCAATACCGAGGTATCGCCATTAGGCATTTCAGCCTTCTCCGGGAACATCCGGGATCCGCTGCCGTTCTTTTATTATAGCATACTGCCTTGCAGATTTCCATAGTGATTTTTGGTGCAATTGTGCAAGGCTGCCTTAACTTTTCGGGGTGTTTGCGCTCCCCTGCCCGGCATGCTCAGCCTGGATGTCATTGGCGGCCTCTTTGGCGGTGCGGGCGTACTCGGCATAAGGGATCGTCGCACCGTCAGCGGTCTGCACGTAGGTGGAATCCAGCTGCGCCTTGAACGAGGCACGCATCTCGGCCAGGTATTCCTTGCGCAGGGCATCGCGCTCGGCGGTTTCGCGCTCATTCAGGCCAACGGTCTTGGCCTTTTTTGCCAGCGCATTGATGCGGGCAATTTTGGTTTTATCCATGGTGGTCTCCTTTTTTATATAGATGCTGTATTTACCGTAGGGGCGGATTCACTATCCGCCCGCGGAAAAACCTCCCTCTGGGAGGGAGGTGGCCCGAAGGGCCGGAGGGAGAGAGCCTCGCCAGGACCCGAAGCTTCGGACGAAACCAATGCTCTCTCCCCCACCCGCTTCGCGGGACCGCTTACGCGGCCAGACCCCTCTGTCGCTTCGCGACATCTCCCCACACTGTGGGAAGTCACCCTCCCAGAGGGGGCCAATGTGGGTTGCAGCCTTGCAAATATTATACCACGCTTTTGCAATATTCGCACGCCGTCATTCGTATTTCAAATGTCACCCACTGCGGCGGGCGCTGCAAATTTACAGGAGCGTGAAATACAATGAATCGTGATACCATCAAAATGCTTGCCATGGCGACGATGCTGGTAAACCACATCGCCAATGTGTTTATGCCCGCCGGGGCACCGCTGACGAATCTTTGCCTGTACATCGGCTATTTTACTGCCGTGACCATGTGCTATTTCCTCGTGGAAGGCTACGGCTACACCCATTCCAAAACCCAATACGCCGGGCGGCTTTTTGGGTTTGCGGTGCTGGCGCAGCTGCCCTACCAGCTGGTCTTCCCCGAGCACGGCATGGCGGGCATGCTCCGGTTTAACATGCTGTTTACGCTGCTGCTCTGCTTTCTGGTGCTGGCCGCGCAGGAAAAGATTCACAGCGGCTTTTTGCGTGCGTTTTGCATTGTACTGTTGATTTTTGCGTCCATCTTCTGTGATTGGGCACTGCTGGCCCCGGTGTTTACGCTGCTGTTTGCCTGGGCCGAAAACTCCCGCCTGCGCAAACACGTTGCCTTTGGCGTGGCGGCGGTGCTGTACGGCGGCATGGCATGGCTGAGCAGCATGCGCACCTTGGGTGCGGTGGGCGCCCTGCCGGATACCTTGGGCTGCGCGATGCCAGTTCTGGTCTCCGGCTTTTTCATCCTGTATCTGTATAACGGCCAGCGGGCGGCGCAGCATCGCGGTTTTTACAAGTGGTTCTTTTACGCCTTTTACCCGGGCCATTTACTGGTGCTGGGCCTGCTGCGGGTGGCGCTTTTGGGCTGAATTTGGCCGGGTCTTGGCCATATTTCACACCTTTTTCATCGTTTATACTGTACTTTTGCCAAAATGCGTGTATAATAAAAAGGTATGCAATTTTAAGAAACAGGAGAATCCCATGAAACTTTCTACCATGAACCGTGTCCTGGCCGCTGTGCTGGCCCTGGGCATGACCGCTGCCCTGGCAGGCTGCGGAAGCACTGCTTCCAGCGAGGCTACTGCCGAATCCGCTGCTACCGAGGAAACCGCTGAGTCCTCCGCCACCGAGGAGACCGCAGAGGCGGACGAGTCCGCTTACGACTACCTGGCTGATTTCAGCTTCTCCCAGGCTTACGACGACAACGGCTACCTGAAGGATGTCACCGCTCTGGATTACGTCACCCTGCCCGATGACTACGCTGACATCACCATCGACGCCGACCTGGGCCAGGTCACCGACGAGGACATCAGCAACTACATCGACCAGAACGTCCTGTCCAACTACGCCACCGACGAGAAAGTCACTGACCGCGCCGCTGCTGACGGAGACACTGTCAACATCGACTACGTTGGTTCCGTCGACGGCGTGGAGTTTGACGGCGGCAATACCCAGGGCAACGGCGCTGACTTGACCCTGGGCAGCCACAGCTACATTGACGACTTCGAGGATCAGATCGTCGGCCACATGCCCGGCGAGAGCTTTGACGTCACCGTCACCTTCCCCGAGGATTACGGCAACGAGGATCTGAACGGCAAGGAAGCTGTCTTCAAGACCACCCTGAACTATATCAAGGAGTCCAAGAACCCCGACCTGACCGACGACTGGGTCGCCAGCAACCTGGGTGAAACGATGAACCTGAACACCATCGATGAGCTGAACGACTTCGTCAAGAACACGATGCTCTACGACCAGCAGGCCAGCACCGTCTACAGCGCCCTGCACGATAAGGTCAGCTTTGCCAAGGAGCTGCCCCAGAGCGTGCTGGACTACTACCGCGATGTTGTGCTGTACCGCGTGTACAGCTATGCCAAGAACTACGGCACAACGATGACCACTCTGCTGAAGAGCGGCGTGCTCGGCACCAGCTATGACAGCATCGACGCTTACCTCGAGGACATCCAGGGCAGCCTGAACACCATCACCGAGCAGGCCCTGCTGATGCAGGCCATCGCTGAGAAGCAGGGTTTGGTCTGCGATACCGCCCTGATGAACCAGGACTTCGGTAAGTTCTACGGCACCACCGACCCCAGCGCCTACATCTCCTCCTACGGCGAGAACTACATCAAGATGAACGTGCTGCAGAGCGAAGTTATGCAGGGCCTCATCGATAACATTAAGTACAAATAAACCTGCCTGTTAAAGCAGTTTTGCCCCTGGCACCCGTTTGGGATGCCGGGGGCATTTTTTTGCCTCTCCCCTATTGACAAGGAGGAATGGGCGTGGTATTATGCAGATAGATAGTTAGACAAATATCTAAATATCTAATAACTGAAAGGAGATCCCTTAAATATGGGTGACGCATTCAAGGCGCTGGCAGACCCCACCCGGCGGCGCATTTTAGAGCTGCTGGCCCAGGGCGAGCTGACAGCCGGGGAGATCGCGGCGCAGTTTGATATGACCAAACCTTCCGTCAGCCACCATTTGAACATTTTAAAGGCGGCGGACTTGGTCAGTGATGAGCGCAGCGGCCAAAATATTGTCTACAGCCTGAACCTGACGGTGTTTCAGGAATTGCTGAAGTGGTTTTATGATTGTGGTTTCGTTAAAGGAGGAACCGATGATGAAAAATAATAAATTGGGCTCTCTGTTCTGGATATTGCTGGTTGTTTGTATTCTGAATATCGTCGGCCATCTGGCGGTCTACCCTGCCCTGCCGGATACCGTGCCCATCCACTGGGGCGCCAGCGGCGAGGTAAACGGCTGGAGCAGCAAGCAGAGCAACCTGATCTTCTGCGTGCTGCCGCTGGCGATGTTGGTTTTTATGGAGGTCGTGCGCCGCATCGATCCCAAGCACCAGAATTTTGAGCGGTTCGGCAAGGTGTGGAACATTTTTATCACGCTGATGGTACTGCTTACCGCGGGCATGACTTGGCTGACTGAGTTGACCGTGTTTAACATGCTGCCGCAAAGCAGCAATATCATCAGTTTGCTGGTGTGCGGCGGCGTTGGCCTGATGTTCATCATCCTGGGCAACTTTATGCCCAACATCAAGCAGAACTACACCTTCGGCTGCCGCACGCCCTGGGCGCTGAACGATGAGCATAACTGGCAGCGTACCCAGCGCATGGGCGGCATCACCTTTGTTGTGATGGGCATTACGCTGATCGCGGTGGCCTTTTTGGCCGGCCTGCTGGGCGATACTGTCACGCTGATCCTGCTGCTGTGCGCCGTGTGTGGCGGCTCGGCGTGGATCTATCTGTATTCCTATCTTGTGTATGTTGGCAAGATGAAGTAAAAACAGCACCTTGCATACCAGCCGCAAGGCCGAGAAAAAAAGCCCCATGTCTGCACCGTGAAGGTGCTGGACATGGGGCTTTTGCTGCGTGTTACTTCATGATGCCGTCTCCGCCCATCTGCGCCGTCATCTCACGGATGCGGTCAAGGGGGAACGGCGGCTTGCAAAGAGGTTTCATGGCAATGGACATACTCCTTTTGTTTCAAAGCATTGCAGAGCCGGACGCCCTGCTCTGGCATTGACTATAGCATGGCAAAAAAATGTTTGTCAAGAAAGATCTGCCAAAAGCCAACCGGTCTGCATCCTGTGCCGTACAGGATGCAGACCGGTTAAGCTGTGCATTTTAAAATTTTATCTGATTTCTAGGTGCATCTTTTGTAAAAAAAGCCAATCTCTTTATTCGTCTTATTCGTCGCCCAGTTCTGCCGCAATGAACTGTGGCACGGCGTTAGGCTCGATGCCCAGAATGTACGCGAACTCGCTGTGCAGCAGGTTCTGCGCCTCGCGCAGAGCGCGGTCGTCAAAGGCCGAAAGCCCCTTGCCCTGGGCCTTGCGGGCCTGGTGCTGGGCGTGGATGTCCCGCACCATCCGCAGCAGCCGATGGCGGTCGCCGCTTTGCAGGGCCTGACGGTACTGCTCCTTGCGGGCATCGGCGTCCGCCTCGTGGGCGGGGGCAGGCTCGTGGAGCATTGCCAGCAGTTCCTCTTTGGTGGGCAGCGGGCGCATGCGGTCCAACAGCACTTGGCTGGTGCAGGGGACGCAGATGGTCATGCTTTGGTCGTAGACCGGCTTTAAGATCAGGCAGTCGCAGGGCTGCCCCGCCAGCCGAACACGCTTCTGCTCGGTGATCTCGCACACGCCATTTGTGCCGTAACTGACAATATCTCCCGGATGAAACATAATTGACCTCCTTGTAAAGTTTCGATACTATGTAATTTCATATATAGTATAACACAATTTCCCGGGAAATGTTATAGACTTTTTACACAAAAAATCCCCCGCCCACCCCCTGTGCGGTTTGCACAAAGGGGGATGACAGCAAAAAGGCTCCCCTCAAGGGAAGCCTTTTAATGTTCCTTACTTATACAGATCCACCAGATTCAGCAGGATCTCAGTGCACTGGTCCATCTTCTCGGCGGTGATGCACTCACACGGGCCGTGGAAGTTGAAGCCGCCGGTACCCAGGTTCGGGCAGGGCAGGCCCATATAGCTCAGGGTCGCGCCGTCGGTGCCGCCGCGTACCGGCGTCTCGATAGGCTCCAGCCCGGCAGCACGGATGGCCTTGCGGGCATTCTCCACCAGGTGGAAGTGGGGCTGGATCTTCTCCAGCATATTGTGGTAGCTGTCGTGGATGTCCAGCTCGACAGTGCCCTCGCCGTAGCGCTCGTTCAGGCAGGCGGCGATATGTTCCATCTGGGCCTTGCGGGCGGCGAACTTGGCGGCATCGTGGTCACGCACGATGTAGCCCAGCTTGGCGGTGGTCACATCACCTACCATGCTGGTCAGGTGGAAGAAGCCCTCGCGGCCCTCGGTGTGCTCGGGACGGGAGAAAGCGGGCAGAGCGGCATGGAACTCCATGGCCACATTCTGGGCGTTGATCATGGTATTCTTGGCGCTGCCGGGGTGGACGCTGAAACCGTGAACGGTCACAACAGCCGCGGCGGCGTTGAAGTTCTCATAGCTGATCTCGCCGGCGTCCTCGCCGTCGACGGTGTAGGCGTAGGCGGCGCCGAAGCCCTCGACATCAAACAGGCTGGCACCCTCGCCGATCTCCTCGTCGGGGGTAAAGCCGATGCACAGCTTGCCGTGGGGGCGCTTCTCGGAAATAACGCGCTCCAGCATCGTCATGATCTCGGACACACCGGCCTTGTCGTCGGCGCCCAGCAGGGTCGAGCCGTCGGTGGTGATGAGAGTCTGGCCCTTCATCTCGGTCAGGAACGGGAACTGGGCGGGGTCCAGCACAGTGCCGGTGGCAGGCAGTACAACCTTGCCGCCGTCGTAGTTGGGGTGGATCTGCGGGTTGACGTTTTCGCCGCTGGCGTCATCGGCGGTGTCCATATGGGCGATGAAGCCCAGGGGCTTGGCGCTCTCCTGTCCCGGAGTGGCGGGCAGCGTGGCGTAGACGTAGCAGTGCTCGTCCACATGGGCATCGGTCAGGCCCAGGTCCTTCAACTCCTGCACCAGCTGGTGGGCCAGGTCAAACTGACGCATCGTGCTGGGATGGGTGCCGCTCTCGGGATCCGAGGTCGTCCAGACCTTGACATACTTCAAAAGACGTTCATATGCGCGCATGATAGGTGTCCTTTCTTACCTTATAATAATAGTAAAAGGTGTAAATGTTCTGTAGTTAGTATAACACAAATACCAAATCCTGCAAGAGGGGCGGTTCCCTCTTTTCAAATGGGGCATTTTATGGTAGAATAATAAAGATTATAAAGGATACCTGCGCCCGGCGGCGCTTAACGTATAAGGAGGCCATCATGGCAGACACGATTTTTAAAGACAAGACCCTTTTGATCACCGGCGGCACGGGAAGCTTCGGCAATACTGTGCTGAAGCACTTCCTCACCACCGACATCGGTGAGATCCGCATCTTCTCCCGCGATGAGAAGAAGCAGGACGATATGCGCCACGAGCTGCAGGCCAAGTATCCCGCCTACGCCGAGAAGGTCAAGTTCTACATCGGTGATGTGCGCAACCCGCAGTCTCTCCGCGATGTCATGCCCGGCGTCAACTTCATTTTCCACGCTGCTGCGCTGAAACAAGTCCCCTCCTGCGAGTTCTTTCCCATGGAGGCCGTGCGCACCAACATTGAAGGTACCGACAACATGCTGCACGCCGCCATCGAGGCCGGCGTCGAGCGCGTCGTCTGCCTGTCCACCGATAAGGCTGCCTACCCCATCAACGCCATGGGCATCTCCAAGGCCATGATGGAGCATGTCATCACCGCCAACGCCCGTGTGTCCGCCCAACGCGGCGGCCCGGTCATCTGCTGCACCCGCTACGGCAACGTCATGTGCAGCCGCGGCAGCGTCATCCCGCTGTTTGTCGAGCAGATCAAGTCCGGCAACCCTATCACCATTACCGACCCCAACATGACCCGCTTCCTGATGAACCTGGACGAAGCCGTGGATCTGGTTATGTTCGCCTTTGAGCATGCCAACCCCGGCGACCTGTTCATCCAGAAGTCGGACGCTTCCACCATTGGCGATCTGGCCAAGGCTGTGCAGACTCTGTTTGGCGACACCGGCACGAATATCATCGGCACCCGCCACGGCGAGAAGCTGTACGAGACCCTGATGACCAAGGAAGAGCGGATGCGCAGCGAGGATATGGGCAATTATTATCGTGTTGCTGCCGATAACCGCGACCTGAACTACGATAAGTTCTTCGTCAAGGGTCAGGTGCGCACCCAGGCCGACGAGGACTACACCAGCCACAACACCCGCCGCCTGAACGTGGAGGAGACCATCGCCAAGATCGAGACCACCGAGTACATCCAGGAGATGCTGAAAGAGGAAAGCAAGGCATGAAAATTCTTGTCACCGGCGCCAAAGGCTTTGTAGGGCGCAACCTGTGCGAGAACCTGAAAAACCTGCGGGACGGCAAAAACCGTACCCGCCCCGCCCTGACCGTGGACGAGATCTACGAATACGACATAGATACCGACCCGGTCCTGCTGGAGGAATACTGCGCCAAGGCGAACTTTGTCTTTAACCTGGCGGGCGTCAACCGGCCCAAAAATGAGGCTGAGTTCATGCAGGGCAACTTTGGCTTTGCCTCTACCCTGCTGGACATGCTGAAACGCCACGGCAACACCTGCCCGGTCATGCTGTCCAGCAGCATCCAGGCAACGCTCATCGGTCGCTACGGCCAGAGCGATTACGGCAAAAGCAAACTGGCGGGCGAGGAATTGTTCTTTACTTACGCCCAGGAGACCGGCGCGCCGGTGCTGGTCTACCGCTTCCCGAACCTGTTCGGCAAATGGTGCCGCCCGAATTACAACAGCGCAGTAGCGACATTTTGTTACAACACTGCCCACGATCTGCCCATCATGGTGAACGACCGCGCCACCGAGCTGGAACTGCTGTACATCGATGATCTGGTGGAGGAAATGCTGGACGCGCTGGAAATGCGCCCCCACCGCTGTGATTATGACGGCCTGACGCCGGTTTTCGGCGCCCAGGGCCGCTACTGTGCCGCGCCCGTGACCCATAAAGTGACGCTGGGAGAAATTGTGGACCTGCTGCAAAAATTCCACGACCAGCCGCGTACTTTGGTAGTGCCTGCCATCCCGGCGGGCAGCTTTGCCAAAAAGCTGTACTCCACCTACCTTTCCTATCTGCCGAAAGAAAAGGTTGCCTTCCCGTTAAAAATGAATGTGGATGTCCGCGGCAGTTTTACCGAACTGCTCAAGACCGAGAACTGCGGTCAGTTCAGCGTGAATGTCTCGAAACCCGGCATCACCAAGGGCCAGCACTGGCACAACACCAAGTGGGAGTTTTTCATTGTGGTGGCGGGCCGTGCCCTGATCCAGGAGCGCCGTGTGGACAGCGATGAGGTGCTGGAATTTACCGTGAGCGGCGACGCCCCCACGGCCGTGCAGATGCTGCCGGGATATACCCATAATATCATCAACCTGAGCGACACCGAGGACCTGATCACCCTGATGTGGGCCAACGAGCCATTTGACTCGGCCCACCCGGATACGTTTGGGCTGAAAGTGTGATGCGGCTTTTATGCCTCCCTCTGCGAGGGAGGTGCCCCGAAAGGGCAGAGGGAGAGAGCCGTGCCGAGGCCCGAAACTTCGGACATTTATTAGTTTCTCTCCCCCACCCGCTTACGCGGGACGACTTCGTAGCCGGACCCCTCTGTCGCTGGCGCGACATCTCCCCGCACCGTGGGGAGTCACCCTCCCAGAGGGGGCTTCAAAAGAGAGGTGCAATATGAACAAACTCAAACTCATGACCATCATCGGTACCCGACCGGAAATTATCCGGCTGTCGGCCGTTATCAAAAAGTGCGATGTCTACTTTGACCAGATCCTGGTCCACACCGGCCAGAACTACGATTATAACCTGAACCAGGTCTTTTTTGATGACCTGGGTCTGCGCGCGCCCAACTTCTACCTGGACGCCGTCGGAAAGGACCTGGGCGAGACCATCGGCAACATTATTGCAAAATCCTACGCTCTGATGGTGGAGCAAAAGCCTGACGCCCTGCTGATCCTGGGCGACACCAACAGCTGCCTGTCTGCCATTGCGGCCAAGCGCCTGCATATTCCCATCTTCCATATGGAGGCCGGAAACCGCTGCTTTGACGAGTGCCTGCCCGAGGAGACCAACCGCCGCATTGTGGACCATATTTCTGACGTGAATATGTGCTATTCCGAGCATGCCCGCCGTTACCTGAACGCCGAGGGCACCGCCAAGGAGCGTACCTTCGTCACCGGTTCCCCGATGGCCGAAGTGCTGCACGCCAACCTCGCCAAGATCGAGGCCAGCGATGTGCTGGAGCGCCTGGGCCTGAAGCCGCGGAAGTACATGCTGCTCTCCGCCCACCGCGAGGAAAACATCGATACAGAGCAGAATTTTATCGACCTGTTTACCTCCATCAACCATCTGGCCGAGACCTACGACATGCCGATTTTGTACAGCTGCCACCCCCGCAGCAAAAAGCGGCTGGATGCTATGGGCTTCAAGCTGGACGAGCGCGTCAAGCTGCACGAGCCTCTCGGCTTCCACGATTACAACCACCTGCAGATGAACGCCTTTGCGGTCATCTCGGATTCCGGCACGCTGCCGGAGGAATCCAGCTTCTTTACCAGCGTGGGGCATCCCTTCCCGGCGGTCTGCATCCGCACCTCCACCGAGCGCCCCGAAGCGCTGGACAAGGGCTGCTTTGTGCTGGCCGGCATCCGCGCCGGCGGCGTGGAGCAGGCCGTTGAGACCGCCGTGGCCATGAACGCCAACGGCGATTACGGCATCCCTGTGCCTTACTACACCGAGGATGTCTCCACCAAGGTGGTCAAGATCATCCAGAGCTACACTGGCGTGGTCAACAAGATGGTGTGGCGGAAGAATTAAGATTGGAACAACAAACCTATGCGAATTTTGGTCGTGACCCAGCATTTTTGGCCGGAAAATTTCCGGATCAATGATATTGTCGAGGGCTTTGCGCAGGATGGACTGGACGTGGACGTGCTCTGCGGCCTGCCCAACTACCCCAAGGGCGAGTGGTTCCCCGGCTACAGCGCGGACGGCCCCTTTGAGGAAACCTACAAAGGGGCGCACATTTTCCGTGCACGGGAGATTCCCCGCAAGGGAAACACCGGCAAGACGATCTTTTTGAACTACGTCAGCTGGCCGCTCTACGCGGCGGGGGCGCTGAACCGCCTGCCCGGCGGGTACGATGCAGTGTTCTGCTTCAACACCAGCCCGGTGCTGATGTGCTGGCCGGCCATTAAATATGCCAAAAAGCATAAAATTCCCTTTACCAACTATGTGCTGGACCTCTGGCCGGAGAACCTGTACAGCGTACTTCCGGTCAAAAACAGCTTTATGCGCTGGGTGGCCCAGACGGTCAGCGACAGCCTGTATAAGCGCGCCGACCGCCTGATCGCCATGAGTGTACCGCTGCAAAAGCGGCTGATCGCCCGCACCGGCAAGCCGGAAAAAGACGTGGCCGTAATTTCACAGTACTGCGAGGATTTTTACGCTGTCCCCTGCCATGACCCAGAGCTGGAAGCCCGCTTTTCCGGACGATTCAACCTGGTGTTCACCGGCACGTTTACCCCGGCACAAAGCCTGAATATGGTGCTGCGCGCCGTGCTGGATGCCCGCGCTGCCGGGGCCGAAAACCTGCATCTGCTGCTGGTGGGCGACGGCATGAGCCGCGAGAGCTTGCAAGCCCTGGCTGAAGAACTCCACGCCGGGGATGTGGTGACCTTTTATGGCAGTGTACCCGCAGAAAAGGTGCCGAGTTTTACAACCCTGGCCGATGCCCTGCTGATCTCCCTGTCTGATTCCCCAGACTTAGGCCTGACAGTGCCCGGCAAGCTGGCCAGCTATATGGCCGCGGGTAAGCCGGTGGTGGCCAGTATGAACGGCGCCGGGTACGAGGCGGTCAAGGAAAGCGGCGGCGGCCTTGTCAGCCCTGCCTGCGACCAGGCCGCGCTGGCGGCCAACCTGCTGGCGCTGTACCGCATGGCTCCCGAGGGTCGCGCCGCCCTGGGCGCCAAAGCCAAAGCCTACTACGAAGCCCACTACCGCCGCACTGAACTGCTGCGCCGCCTGGAAAGCTTTACCCTGCGGGGAGAATAAGAAAACACGAGGTACCCCCTTTTGGATAAAAAAATTTTGGTGTTGATCCCCTGTTATAACGAGGAAGAAAACATCGTGGCAACGGTGGAACATCTGCAGTCCACCTGCCCGCAGGTGGATTTCCTTGTCATCAACGATTGCTCTACCGACCATAGTGCCGACATCCTGCGCGCCCACCATTACCCGTTTTTGGACCTGCCGGTCAATCTGGGCATTGGCGGCGGCGTGCAGTGCGGCTACCAGTACGCTGTGCACAACGGCTACGACGTGACCGTGCAGATGGACGGTGACGGCCAGCACGACCCCGCCTACCTGATGGAAGTGGTGCAGCCCGTGCTGGACGGCACCTACGATATGTGCATCGGCAGCCGCTTTATTAAAAAGGAGGGTTTCCAGACCAGCTTCATGCGCCGGGTGGGCATCCGTTTTTTAAGCTGGCTGATCCACCTGCTGTGCGGCAAGCGCGTGCTGGATGTTACCAGCGGTTTCCGCGCCTGCAACGCCCGGATGACCGCCTATTTTGCACGTCACTACGCCATTGATTACCCGGAGCCGGAGGCTATCCTCGCCGCCAGCCTGGCGGGTTTCTCGGTGGGCGAGGCCCCCGTTATCATGAAAGAACGCCAGGGTGGTGTGTCCAGCATCCACAGCTTTAAAAGCGCCTACTACATGATCAAAGTGTCGCTGGCGCTCATCATCGACCGCTTCTCCATCCATAAGGTAAAAGGAGGCAAGGCATGACCCCACAATTGCAGCTGTTTATGGTGCTGGGTGCGCTGATGCTGCTGTGCATCATTTTTACCCTGCTCAAGCGCGGGCTGATGAGTGTAAAGTACAGCCTGCTGTGGCTTTTGCTGGCGGTGGCGCTGGTCATTGCGGCGGCGTTCCCCTACGTAATTTACGTATTGCGGGACGTTTTGTCCATTGAAATGCCGGTCAACCTGGTATTTTTGCTGATGTTCTGCTTTGTGCTGGTGGTGCTGCTTTCGTTGAGCATCGCTATCACCCAGTTGGCCGAAAAGTGCAAGCGGCTGACCCAGGCTAACGCCATTTTGGAAAAGCGTGTGCGCGACCTGGAAGAAAAGAACCGATAATACGTTATAAAAAGACGTTACAAAAGCGGAAGAGAGAGTATCCACTATGACGATCACTTGGGAGCAGATCCTCGCGTTCCTGTGCGAGGATCAGTCAATGGCGGTCACATCGCTGTTGTTTATCGCTTTTTTTGTGGCAGTGGCGCTGGTGCATTATCTGTTGCCGCGGGTGCTGCGCCCCTACTTTCTGCTGGCGGCCAGTTATGGATTTTTCTGCTATGACCCCGTCAACCGCCCGCTGGTAGGTGTGCTGCTGGGGGCCACGGCGGTCAGCTGGCTGTGCGGCCTCATCATCGGCAAAGTCAAGGTCAAACCTGTGCGGGTGTTGGCGCTGCTGGTGACGGTGCTGGGCGGCGTTGGCATCCTGGTTTACTACAAATACTGGAACATGCTGGCCGATACCCTCGGCGGCAGCATCCTCAGTCACCGGGACAATCTGCTGGCACCCTTGGGGTTAAGCTACTTCACCTTTGCGGCGATGAGCTACACCATCGATGTGTATAAACGACGCTGCAAGGTCGAAACAAACCCGCTGCACTATGCGCTGTTCGTCAGCTTCTTCCCCACGCTCATCACCGGCCCCATTGAGCGCTACCCCCAGATGCGCCCGCAAATTCAAAAAAGCCGCCGCTTCAGCTACAACCGCTGCGCGGGCGGCGCGTTCCGCATGTTGTGGGGCTACACCAAAAAGATGGTCATCGCCGATAACCTGAGCCAGTACGTTTCCTTCGTCTACGGTAATATGTCGGAGATGAGCGGCCCTAACCTGTTTGCCGCCACCGTGCTGTTTGCTGTGCAGCTGTATATGGACTTTTCGGGCTGCTGCGACATCGTGCTGGGCGCGGCGCGCATCCTGGGCTATGACCTGATTGAGAACTTCAACTCCCCCTTTGAGGCTCGCAGCTTCAACGATTTCTGGCGCCGCTGGCATATCTCGATGACCGGCTGGTTCCGAGATTACGTCTACTTCTCGCTGGGCGGCAGCCGCTGCGCGCCCTGGCGGCACTACTTAAACATCGTCATTGTGTTTTTGTGCAGCGGCCTGTGGCACGGGGCCGATTGGCGGTACCTGGCCTGGGGCCTTGCCTGCGGCCTGTGCGCTGCCTTTGGCGCCATGACCGCCAAGGCCCGCAAGAAGCTTGAAAAATTCAATCCGCTGTACCGCCAGGCCTGGCTGAAGGCCGTCTGCCAGGTGACCATCACCGATTTGCTGTTCTGCGGGACCCTCGTGTTCTTCGCGGCGGCGCTGTACAACGCTGACCCGTTCGCCATCTACAGCAGCATGCTGCAGGGCTGGAACGGCCTGGCCGGCAGCTGGCACCAGGTGCAGCAGATGCTGCTGGATTGCGGCATCGATGGTCGTTTGCCGGTGGTGCTGCTGTTTGGCACCTTTGTGGTGCTGGCCGTGGAGCACGGCGGGCGCAGTGTGACCCGCTGGATCCGTGAGCAGGTTTGGCCGCTGCGCTGGACCCTCTACTACGCCGCGGCGGCCGCGATCTTGTTCTTCGCGGCGTTCGGCCAGTCGGCGTTCATCTACCAGCAATATTAACGAAAGGCGGTGCATTATGGCTAAATCTCCTACCCCGATCCCCGCGCCGCCGGTTAAAATTCAGCGCGATACCAACGGCGCGGCCCCGGCCGCCCCAGCGGCAAAGCCGAAAAAGGCGGCCCCCAAAAAGCGCCGCAAGCGCCGCCGCAATCCCTTGCTGTGGTTTTTGCACGGCCTGATCCGCCGCATCTACTTTGGCCTGAAAACCGCCAGCCGCCTGGTGCTGCTGGTACCCATCCTTGTGTTCATGGTGGCGTTCAGCTATAACGTGGACCGTAGCGGCCTGTTCCAGGGCGCACTGGCACCCCGCCGCATCGTGGACCTGATGCTGCAGGGGTACGATGTGACCAACTTCGAGCAGATGGACGAGCGCCAGGTGGTACAATTGTTTGCGCAGGATGTGGAGCAGGCCCCCGAGGCCATTGGCATTGGCTCCAGCCGCGTGCTGCAGTTCAACCGGGAAAACACCGGCGTGGATACCTTCTTTAATATGGGCGTTACCGGCGCGGACGTGCGCGACAATATGACCAGCTACTACAAGATGGTCAGCTACGGCAAAACGCCCAAGGTGCTGCTGTGGAGTATCGACCCCTGGGTCTTTTACGGCAGCGAGGACGCCTTTGACTCCCGCGCCGACGCTGACCTGTACAACGAGTTTTTGACCAAGGTGCTGAACGTCCCCACCGATTATGAGGAGCCGGACAAGGTGGAACTGTGGAAGGCGCTAGCCGACCCGGCCTACTTCCAGGGCAACGTGGACTACTACATAAAGAACCGCGGCCAGACCACCGTCACCGATGACGACGGCAATACCATCGAGTTCAACCCTGTGCAGGGCGACCCCTACGACCAGACAACGACGATCAAGCGGTCGGACGGCAGCGTTTTGTACGATGTGGCGTTCCGTACCCAGACGGCGGATCAGATCCGCACCCTGGCCGCCGAAGCCTGCATGAGCTTTAACAGCGTGCACATGGAGGGCTTCGACGAGATGAGCGCCACCCAGATCCAGGCGTTTGAGTCCTTTATGGACTACGCCAGGGAGCAGGGCACTACCGTGATTCTGGTGCTGTCGCCCTGGCACCCGTACCTCTATGGTTACCTGATCACCGAGCCGGAACTGCACAAGGGGTTCTTCCAGGTGGAGAACTGGCTGCGCGAATACTGCGCCCAAAATAACGTGCCGCTGTATGGCAGCTACGACCCCGAGTGCATCGACGGCTTAGAGGAAACAGACTTTTTTGATGGCCTGCACTGCGCCGGGACTGGCATTGCACGGTTCTTCCCCGGCATACCGCGGGCATTGCAGCAGTTGGAGACGGGCACCCTGCCCGACCCGCTGGCCGTGCACCCGCGCACCAGCCTGGAAAGCGCGGACCCGGATGTTGTGGAGACCCTGAACGGTGAGACTGCCGAAACAGCACAGGAGGGATAAGTATGGCATTCATTTCTATCAGCATCACCAAAAATCACCCACTGATCCTGGGCAAGGGCGGCTTTGGCCGCCAGCTGGCGGATTGGCTCTCGGCCGAAGGCTGGGGTGAGGCGGAATTCCTCGATGATAGCGCCCCCGGCTGCGTGGGCGGCCTGCGTGACTACGCCGACCCTAAGCTGCTGAAACCGGGCCGCCCGGCCTTTGTGGCCCTGGGCGACAACGCCCTGCGCGTGGAGCTGCTGCAAAAGCTGGCAGCGGCCGGGTATGACACGCCGGTGTTTATCAGTGATATGGCGGCCGTCAGCCCCAGTGCTGTGTTGGAGCCGGGCTGTGTGATCCTGCCCCAGGCTTATGTGGGTGCCGATGCGCATCTGGGCGTGGGCTGCATCATCAACGGCGGGGCCATCGTGGACCACGACGCGGTCCTGGGCCGCGGCGTGCATGTTGCCCCCGGCGGCATCGTAAAGGCCGGTGCCGAGGTGGAAGCCCTAACCAAGGTGGATTCTGGGGAAATCATTAAAAAGTGATGCGACCTTAAAAGCTTCTCTCTGTGAGGGAGGTGCCCCGAAGGGGCGGAGGGAGAGACAAATAAATGAGCGGCTGCTAAATTTTAGGCTCTCTCCCCCACTGCCTATCAGCGGAGTCCTTCGGACCCGGTCCCCTCTGACGCTTTGCGACATCTCCCCGCACTGCGGGGAGTCACCCACCCAGAGGGGGCCTTTTGCTATCCCAAGGAGGTTCTATGTCAAACAACAAAACTGCACGCCGCGATTATATTGATATTATGAAAGGCCTGGGCATCCTGCTGGTGGTGCTGGGGCATTTTATGGAGCAGTTCCGCTTCGGCTTCAAGCCCATCGGGGCGACGTTTATCTGCATCTACCTGTTCCATATGGCGTTGTTCTGCATTTGCAGCGGGCTGGTGGCGCATTTCAGCTTGTGGAAGCTTATCACCCAGCAGGTGTGGCTGTATGCCGTGGGCCAGGCAATCATGCTGGCGTTCCGCGCCGTAATTTTGCGGGAGGATTTTGCTGCCTCCGGCGGGCTGCTGCTGGCGTTTTTGCTGCCCTGGCGGCACATGTGGTATCTGTACGCGCTGATCTTCTGGCATCTGACCCTGCCGCTGTTGACCCGTCTGCGAGATAAGGGCCTGCCTTTTGCCCTGCTGGGCCTGGCAGGTGCCGTGGCGCTGGGCCTGTGGGCCGGCAATGTGGATTGGCCGTTCACACTGGTGCGCGTGTTTGCTTACTACCCGTTTTATGCGTTCGGTGTGCTGTTCCGCCCGCAGATCGACCGGCTGGATGACCTGGCCGCGACCAGCCCTGTGATGCGGCTGGCCCCGGCGGGGGCGCTGGTGGTATGCTACGGGCTGTATTTCCGCAGCCTGATGCTGCAGGAAGGTCAGCTACGGGAAAGTGCCAAGATTTTTAACGATGTCGCCTACGGCGATGGGTATGCCATGCCCGACCGGGCACGGTTCTACGCCATCGGTATTGTGACCAGCCTGGCGCTGATCGCCGCCCTGGGCGGATGCAAGGCCTTTGCAGGCCTAGGCAAAAAGACGCTGGCGGTTTATCTTTTCCATATGCCGATTTTTGCGTTTTACAGCGAACTGGGCTTTTTCCGGCTCGCCCACGAAAAGCCGCTGCCGGTCACGGTAGTATTTGTGCTGCTGGAGGCCTTGGGCTGCGTCTGCCTGCTGGCCAGCGCACCGGTGAGCAAGACATTTGATGCTGTGGCAAATGTCTGGTATAGGCTGCGTAAAAAGTGATTTCGTCCTTTGGGGCGCCGGGAGACTGGCGCTCTTTTCTTTTGCACAACACCTATTGACAACGCTGCTACTATGTATTACAATGTACTCAAACAACACCATGGTAATACAAGGTAGCGGAAGGAGGGCATGCTTTGTTCGACCAAGCACAGTTACGCAAGGGTACGCTGGAAGGCTGCATTTTAAAGATCATTGACCGGGAACCGACCTACGGCTATGCCATTGCCACCACCTTGCGGGACAGCGGCTTTGCCGACCTGACCGAGGGCACCCTCTATCCCCTGCTGCTGCGGCTGGAGCGCAAGGGGCTGATTGGCGCCGAGTACCGCGCGGGTTCCGGCGGGCCGAGCCGCAAATATTACCAGCTCACGCCAGACGGAGAGACCTATCTGCAGGAATTCACGGCTGCCTGGCGTGCCGCCAGCGCCGCCGTCAACCATATTTTACAGGGCGAGGAGGACTGAACATGAAGTTCCGCAACGAGTACAAACAACTGAAACAGGAAAACAACCTCATCTTTTCCACGCTGGCCGAGTGCGACCGCGACACCATCACCGACATCCTGAACACCATCAGCAATAGCCGCGGCATCAATTACGATGTGGAGCTGGTGCGCAAGGACCTGATCGCCATGGCGGCCAGCGCCGAGGCAGACGGCCAATACCTGCCCGCCGTCATCGGTGACGTGGAGACTTTTAAGCTGGACCTGCTGGCCAGCATTCCCCACCCCAAACTAATAGACTACATGCTGGACAGCCTGGTATGGATGTGCATTTACGGGCTGGCGATGTCAACGACCTATCTGCTGCTGCGTGGTGCCTGGGACAGCCATTTTGACGCTGCCATGCTAGGGATTTGCATCGTGGTGATGATGCCCAGCGCTTGGCTGATGCAGCGCATCGTTCCCGCGTCCTGGCTTTCCTACGGCAAGGGGCTGCGCTATGGCAGTGCGCAGACGGTGCTGCTGGCGTTGTGGCTTGTGGAGTTTGGGCTGATTTACAACTGGGTCTACCCCAATCTGCCCAACATTGGCATCCCCAACGTGGTGGCCGCCGCGCTGTTTGCGGTGCTTACCCTGGCCTTGCGCGCTTGGCGCACCCACCGCTGCAATCAGTTGGCCGATGCCCGCCCCTGGCGTGACGTGGTCGACAGCAAAAAACAATAAAAACAGCCCTCGCTGGTTTGAACTGCACCCCATTTGTTAGACAGTATGGTATACTATCTAATAAGTGGG
>OLSC01000743.1_pt1 | contig 36962 bp, 29 predicted proteins | sample 1672881 | NCBI WGS metagenome assembly OLSC01 (sample SAMEA3136733, study PRJEB25190) | human gut metagenome | biome: human gut; feature: human-associated habitat; material: faeces | place: Austria | collected 2013
CAACGGAATCTTTGATTCGTTGGCGCCATGAACGAAGTGAATTTTAAGCAACGGACGAAGTCGTTGGCGTCATGAACGAAGTGAATTTTAAGCAACAGACGAAGTCGTTGGCGTCATGAACGAAGTGAATTTTCTGTTTAATATTATAAAAAACTTGGTATTATATTAATTTGAAAATCATCTTAATCCAATAATAAATACATAACTATATTTTTTTTGACTTAAGATGATATAATAGTAATCGTATGTAAATTTTAATATTTGTAAATTATAAAAATAAGTATAGATAAATAGGAGAGAAATTTATGAAAGAAATAGAATTATTAGCACCCGTTGGTTCATTTGATTCTTTAAAAGCAGCTGTACAAAATGGAGCCAACGCTGTATATCTAGGTGGAAAAGATTTTAGTGCTAGGGCTTCAGCAAACAATTTTGATAGAGAAGAGCTAAAAGAAGCAGTTAAATATGCTCATATAAGAGACGTAAGAGTTTTTGTTACTACAAATACATTAATAAAACAAAATGAGCTTGAAGACTTTGTAGAGTATGCTAAATTTTTATATGACATAGATGTAGATGCTATTATAATGCAGGATATTGGAGCAGCAATGCTTATACATGAGTTACTTCCAGATTTCGAACTTCATGCAAGTACTCAAATGGTTGCTCACTCACTTGAAGATGTTCAATATTTAGAAAGTATCGGATTTAAAAGAGTAGTTTTAGCGAGAGAGCTTACAGTAGAAGAAATAAAATATATTTGTGATAATACAAATGTTGATATAGAAATATTTGTTCATGGAGCATTATGTGTATGTTACTCTGGTGGATGTTTAATGAGTAGTATGATCGGAAACCGCTCAGGAAATAGAGGAAGATGTGCTCAACCTTGTAGACAAAAATACACAATGATAGATATATCTACAGGAGAAGAAATACACAACAATGGAGACTATCTATTAAGTACAAAAGATTTAAATACAATTGAAGAAATTGATAAAATAATTGATACTGGAGTTTTATCTTTAAAAATTGAAGGTAGAATGAAAAAGCCAGAATATGTAGCTACAGTTATAAAAAGTTATAGAGATGCTATTGATGAGTATGAAACTACTAAAAAAGTAAATATATCAGACGAAACAATGGAAGATTTATATACTATATTCAACAGAAAATTCACAAAAGGTCTTATTTTAGGTGAAGTTGGCGAGGAAGTTATGAATAGCAATGTGCCAAACAACCAAGGTCTTTATGTTGGTAAAGTAGTAGATTACAATAAAAAAGCGAAAAGACTAAAAATAAAACTAGAAGGAACTCTTAAAAAAGGTGATGGAATCAACTTAGGTGGAGGAACTATCGGAAGAATAATAAAAGGAAAAGATATTGCTCAAATAGGTTATAAAGGAGAAACAATAGAACTTGACTTTATAGGAGAAGCTAAAAAGAATCAACTAGTTTTCAAAACTTCAGATACTGATTTAATTGATAGAGCTCAAAAAACTTATACACAAGATAAAGAATTTGCTAAAAGTCTAATTGATGCTGAAATATCTATTAAATTAGGCAGTTATCCAGAACTTAGATTAATAGATAAAAATAAAAATATAGTATCTGTTCAAGGTGATAAATTAGTAGAAAAAGCTTTAAAAGTAGCTTTAAGTGAAGAAAAAATAGAAACTCAAATTAAAAAACTAGGTAATACACCTTATGAAATTGACCAATTAAAAATAAACTTAGATGAGGGTGTAAGTATGCCTATAAGTTTAATAAATCAAATGCGTAGAGAAGCAATTGAGTTATTAGATAATGCGAGAATATCAGTTAAGGGAAGAATGTATAAAGACAACGATATAAAATATTCACCTAAAATATATTCTAGAAATGCAGACAATAAGTCAAAAATAAGAGTAAAAGTAAATAATATAGAAGCTCTAAAATCAATCTTAAACTTAGATATAGATATGATTTATTATGAAGATGTAAGCACTATAGAACAAGCAATGACAATGGCCAATGCAAATAATAAAAAATTAATTTATAGTGCACCTAGAATCGTCAGAAATAGAGAATATAAAAGATTAGAAAAATCAGAGGAATATTGCAAAGACCATGTTCAAATTTCAGCATTAGGTCAAGTTAAGTATTATAAAGAAAATAGTGAAAGTGTAAAATTTGATGTAGATTATTATTTAAATCCATTCAACAGTGAAACAATAAATCACTACAAAAAAGAAGGAGCAGAAACTGTCTGTATATCACAAGAATTAAATCTACACGAAATAAAAGAAACTACACAATATACAGACCTTGAAATTGAAACAGTGGCATATGGATATATTCCAATGATGTTAAGTGAATATTGTCCAATGGGTGTTGTAGCAAGAAGCTGTAAAAAAGACAAAAGATGTGCTAACTGTAAAGAAAGTAAATATGTACTTAGAGACTTTAAAGGCGAAGAGTACAGAGTATCACAAGATATATTCTGCAGAAGTACTATATATAACTCAAGTGCAAATTGCTTAATAAATAATTTAGATGAACTTTCAGAAGCAGGAATAAATATATTCAGACTTGATTTTACACATGAAACACCAGAATTAATAGAAAAAATAACAGAATCATTTATAGATGTAATAGAAAATGATTTTGTAGCTGATGCAAAATCACTTGAAGTTTTTGAAGATATGGACACAACATTAGGACATTTATATAAAGGTGTTGAATAAGTTATAAAATGAAGTTAACCAAACTTATGAGGAAATTAATTATTTTATTGCTAATAACAATTATGTCGGTTGGATGTAGTAAATTAAAAGAAAAGTCTTCTGATAATACCTTAGAAGATTCACAAGCATCATCTAAACAAACACTGCAAATAGATGATGTTGAAGGTTATTGGGAATGTAGATCTAGTGAAGATGATATATTATTGAGAATTGGTTGGAAAAATGATATAGATATATATTACTCAGATAATTCTAAAGAAAATGCATCTTATAATATAATTAAATCAATGAAAAATTCTATAGAAATTGAAATTGAAAATGATAGTAATAAAACTCAAGCTATCATAACAACTGATGACAATGGTGAAAGCATAACATTTAAAAGAAATAAAAATGAATATTATTTTATCAGAATACCAAAAGACAAATTTTATGAAAAATTAAATAGTGATTCTATTGATTAGCAAAATATATAAATTAAACCATACAATCTATATAAAAGGTTGTATGGTTTTTTATATATTTAAAACTTAAATTTAAAATAAGTTATAATAACGTATATTAGATTTAATTTCTAAAAATGGTTTGAAATAGATTAAATGGTATATAATAAATTTTTTGTCGATAAATGTAGAATATTGAAAAATTTGGCGATGTATAGTAATATATTGTTATTCATAATAAATTTATAGTAATAAGAAAGGAAATAATATGGGTATAAAGACATTTGTTAAAAAAGGTATTATATTATTTTTATTAAGTATAATAATATTCAACTCATGTCTATTAGAATCATATGCAAGTAATAAGAATATTACATTCAATAATCTGAATATTGAACAAGGTATAAGTCAATCTACAGCAGAGATAATATTCCAAGATAGTAAGGGATATATATGGATTGGTACAAGTGATGGTTTAAATAGATACAATGGATATGAGTATAAAATATATAACTATGAGGAAGGAAAAAATAGTATAAGACATAATGGTATAACTGATATAACAGAAGATGATGATGGTTATATATGGGTAGCTACTGTTCAAGGGATGAATAAAATAAATCCTGATACAGATGAAATTAAAAATTATACAGAAGAAAACGGTAAAATAAAAACTGACAGTACTTCTGAAGTAATAAAAACTCAAGATAATAAAATGATAGTTGCAACTTATGAAGGATTAAGTATTTATAATGAAGAAAAGGATTGCTTTGAAGTTGTTTTAGATGAAGATAATGGATTAATGACTAATATGATATATTCATTAGATGAGGATAAACACGGGAATATATGGTTAGGGACTGATTTAGGTGCTCACAAGATATCTAAAGATTTTAAAATACTAGAGACATATGGTGGAGAAGAAGAGGAAAACTCATTAGTTGAAGATTCAGTTTATAATATGTATTGTGATGATAAACGGGACCTTGTATGGATAGGTACTGCAAATTCAGGTGTATTTAAATTAAATACAAAAACTAATGAAATTAAGCAATATAAAAATGATCCAAATGATGATAAATCTTTACCATCAAACCAAATTGGGGAAACATTAAGAGATAAAAATGGAGACCTATGGATTGGTACAGATGGTGGATTAGCTTATTACAATGAAAAAGAAGATAATTTCGATATTTATAAAAATAAAATTTATGACAAAAATAGTTTAGTATATGACAATATAAAATCCATAATTCAAGATAAAGAAGGGATTATGTGGATTGGAACATATTCTGGAATAAGTATATTTGATACAAATAGCAGTATTAAACACTACAAAGCTGGTGAAGATGATGACTACTTATTAAATGAAAATATGGTTCATGGAGTATATGAAGATAGCGACGGATATCTTTGGGTAGGTTCAAAGTTAAAAGGTATAAGTATTATCGACAGAAAAAACAATACCTCTACAAGTATAAGTACTGAAAATAATAATATAATTCAGTCTGATATGATAAATGACATAACTGGATACAAAGACTTTATATTTATTGCGACTGATGGTGGTGTTTTAAAAATAGATAAGAAAACATCAACAATGAAAAACTACTCTACATTAGATGGTTTAGTAAATGATGCAGTAAAAGATATCATGGTCGATGATAAAGGTTATTTATGGGTAGGAACAATAAATGGACTTAGTTTAATAAATATTGAAACTGATGAAATTATAGATATGACTGACTACATAAGTGATGATAAATATATAAAACATATGTATCAAGATATCTACGGAAATTATTATTTAGGATTATTACGAGATGATGGTTTATGTTATATAAATAGAAAAGAAAAAACAATTAAATATTTTAAACATGATAAAAAGGATAAATCGTCTATAAGTAGTGACCGTGTTAGATATATAAACGGAGACAGCAAAGGGAATGTATGGATTGGTACTAGTTATGGTATAAATAAGTTTGATCCAAAAACAGAAACCTTTGAAAGATATACTGCGCAAGATGGTATAGCTAATAATACAATTTATGGGATACTAGTTGATAATGATGATAATATATGGGCAAGTACAAATAAAGGTATTAGTAAACTAAACCCAGAAACAGGTAAAATTGAAAACTTAAGTGTAACAGATGGTCTTCAAAGTAATGAGTTTAATGGTAATGCATCATTTAAAAGTGAAAGTGGAGAGCTATTCTTTGGAGGTATAAATGGATTAAATACATTTTATCCTCAAGACATAAATAAAATGAATAGTGGTACAAAAGTTTTATTTGATGGTTTTAATATCGACCATAAAGAATACTCTAACATAGATGGCAAGAAGTTTAGTAGTCATACTGACAATATAAATATTAAATTCTTCACACCTATATACTCAGGCAATAAAAACCTGATGTATGAGTATAAATTAATTGGTGCTAGTGGAGAAGTATTCACAACAAAAAACAACTATGTTACATTCAATGAATTATCACCAGGAAAATATACTTTTGAAGTAAGAGTTATAGATACGGGTGGAAACAAAAGTGAAGCAAGTAGCGTTACATTTACAATAAAACCTCCTTTCTTGAGAAGTTCTCTTGCGATATTTATATATATACTTATTGCAATATTATTCGTTATAAAATCTAAATATGAAGTTAAAAAACTAGAAAGATTAGTTAAAGAAAGAACAAAAGATTTAGAAGAAGAAATGGAGAAAAATACAATTCTTCATAATAAAAACTTAAAATTAGAGAGAAATAAAAATAGTTACTTTATTAATTTATCTCACGAATTAAGAACACCTTTAAATGTTATGAGTAGTACAAATCAATTATTAAAAGGATTAAGTAAAAATTCAATAATTGACGGAGAAAAATTAAACTATTATGTTGATATATCTCAGCGAAATTGTAAGAGACTATTAAACTTAATAAACAATATATTAGATAGTAGTAAATTACAAAATGATATGTATCAAATAACTTTAAAAGAAATAGACATAGTATATTTAGTTGAAGAAACAGCTCTAACATTAAAAGATTATATAACTTCAAAAGGAATTGACCTTATAATTGACCCTCAAATTGAGGAAAAAATGATTAATTGCGATCCGTATGAACTTGAAAGATGTATAATAAACTTAGTAAGTAATGCTGCTAAATTTACTCCTGAAGGAGGAAGTATAACAGTAGATATTGAAGATTTAGATGATAAGATAAAAATAAGCGTTATAGATACTGGTACAGGTATAGATAAGAAATTCCACAAAAGTATATTCGATAGATTTAGTCAAGTTGAAGATAGCGAGCCTGTGAAATCAGGAAGTGGCTTAGGATTAACTATCACAAGTCAAATTATAAAATTACATAAAGGTAAAATTTATGTAGAAAGTGAACTTGGAAAAGGTAGTACATTTGTAATAATATTACCAGTAAACCCAGAGATTTAGATAAAACAAAAAGGGAGTTTAAGTAATTTTACTTAAGCTCTCTTTTTATTTTTAGATTTTATATTTAGTCGGTGTTTTTATTTGAAAATAATGTTGGAATTAAGAAAATACCAGCTAATCCGACTAATCCAAATATTATTCTGCTGAAAACAGAATAAGTACCTCCAAATATAAAGCCAACTACATCAGTTGCAAAAAGTGCTACACAACCCCAGTTAAGGGCACCAATTATAACTAAAACCAATGCTATTTTGTTCCACATATAAATTCACTCTCCTAAATGTAAATTATTACATCTTTATTATTTACCATTTTTTAAAAAAATATTTAAAATTAGTATAAATTTTCTAGAAGAGGAAATAAAGAAATCTTTACTCTAAAGAATCTTAAATATGTAGATTTTTTGATAGATGATAATTACGTATTAAACATAGATATTAACTTTTTTATGAATAATTATAATTTAATTAAAAAAAATAAAATATGAATTTATTTGATTAAATTACTGCGTGTTAAACAAAATAAAAATATATATAAACTTTATTTAATAAGGTTGATAACGATGCACAACTTTATTAAATAAAATACTTTACTTAAAATACCTTATATGTTATATCTAAAAAGTGAATGGGGTTAATTTACAGAAGCATTTTTATAAATATAAGTTTATAATCATAGGAGGAAATTTGTAATGAAAAATATAAGCAGACTTGAACTAGAAAATATATACGGAAAAATAAGTCCATTTGAGTTTAAAAATAAATTAATAGAATTGGCAACTTTATCAAATAGAAAGAGTACACGTACTTTACTTGATGCAGGTCGTGGGAATCCAAACTGGATAGCATCAACTCCAAGGGAAGCATTTTTTACTTTTGGACAATTTGCAATAACAGAAAGTAGGTATACTTGGGATGATGGTGATTTAACTGGTATGCCTAAAAAAAATAGTAAAAGAATATTTAAAAAGAGAAATGAAATATGATGTGGAAAAAGGAGGAGAATTTAATGTGTTTGCAGTTGAAGGTGCAACTGCTGCAATGTGTTATATATTTGATTCATTAATAGCAAATAACCTTCTTTTAAAAGGAGATAAAATAGCTATTATGACACCAGTATTCACTCCATATTTAGAAATACCACATCTTCCAAGATATGAATTTGAAGTGGTTTATATAAATGCAGATGAAATAGATGAAAATGATGAACATACTTGGCAATGTAGCAATAAAGAATTAGAAAAGCTAAGTAACCCAGATATAAAAGCATTATTTGTTGTAAATCCTAGCAACCCACCATCTGTAGCTATATCACAAAAATCTATTTCAAAAATTGTAGATATAGTAAAAACTAAAAATAAAGATTTAATGATAATTTCTGATGATGTTTATGGAACTTTTATACATGGATTTAGATCTTTGATGGCTGATTTACCATACAATACGATAGGAGTATATTCTTATTCTAAATATTTTGGAGTTACAGGATGGAGATTAGGAACTATAGCCCTTCATGAAAATAATGTTTTTGGTAAATTAATAAAAGAGTTACCATATTCTATAAGAAAAAGAACTATGAGAAGATATGCAGATCTTAATACAGTTCCGGAAAATGTTCCTTTTATAGATAGAATAGTTGCTGATAGTAGACAAGTTTCATTAAATCATACTGCAGGGCTTTCTACACCACAACAGGTACAAATGGCATTTTTCTCTGCATTTACTCTTATAGATAAAGAAAATAATTATAAAGATAAAACTATAAATATTTGTAAGACTCGTAAAAAATTATTATTTGATTCACTTGATATAGGAATAAATGAAAATGAAAATGATGCATCTTACTATACACAAATAGATTTACTGAAATTATGTAAGAAACGTTATGGAGAAGAGTTTGTAGAATACTTAAAAGCAAATTATAAACCAGTTGATATTTTATTTGATTTAGCTCAAAAATCATCCATAGTTCTACTTGGAGGAGGTGGATTTGCAGGTCCTGAATGGTCTATTAGAATATCACTTGCAAATCTATATGATGAAGCTTATTCGGAAATAGGAGTTGTTTTAAAAAGAATTTTAGACTCTTATGCTGATGATTGGAAAAAGCTTCAGGGTTAAGCTTATACTAACTCTAGTAAAAGTTGATAACAGGTAAGAAGTAAATAATATATTTAAAATAGAAAAATAATATTAATAAAAGGAGTATTTAAAATAGATTTTATCTAAATTAAATACTCCTTTTTATATTATTTTATTTAATTAATTCTCTCGATATAATTACAATTAACATATATATGGTTTAAATACATTGTAAGTCTTTCATAAAGAGGATGAGTAGCATCTCCATACTCTGACTCCAAGTTTTCGCCTATTTCTTCAACTGTTTTTTTCCCATCTATTTGTAAAAAAATGAAGCTGCCATATTCATCAAGTTTAATTTTTTTATAAAGAGGAATTCTAAATTTTAATTTTCTAAAAAAATTTTGTATAGGATGATTTTGTTTTTCTAATATTGTTACAATCCTATCCTTAACCTCATAGTCTATACTATTTGAAATTTTAAATACTACATTTAACGAATCTTCATTATTCATTTTTATGACCCTTAACTTTTGAATTTAGTATAGGAAGAGCAGTTAACACTACTAGTATAACTAATAATACAACAGCCATACCATTTCCTGCAGCAAATCCACTAGGACCATTTCCTCCAACTAAACCAGTTACTTGACAGATTACACCGATAAGCCCAAGTATAGAACCACCAGCAACAAGTCCTGAAGATAAACTTATACCATTACTAACTTTTACTTCTTTTTCTACTTCATTTTTAGTACTTCTTTCGATAAATTCACGAACTAAAGCACCTACTAATATTATAGAAGTAGTTGAAATTGGTAAGTAGAATCCGATAGCAACTGTCATTATAGATAGATTTAAGAAGTGTAGTACTATTGCCATAAATACACCAACTATTATCATAACCCATGGAAGATTTCCTGACATTATACCAGATGTAAGTGTAGACATTAAGTTAGCTTGTGGTAAAGCAAATGGAGGATTATCTCCAGTTATTTGTAATTGTTCAGTTAATAAAACCATAACAGCAACAACAACTATAACACCAACTATAGCAGATATTGTAAAGTAACGTTGCATTTCATTTTTATTACCACCAACAACAAATGTTACCTTTTGTGATTGACAGTATCCTCCAGCTATTGCTATAGCAACAACTATGAATGAACCGAATAAAAGTAGAGATTTGTTGTCTGCTTGAGAAGTCCATCCCATAGAAACAAATACTACAGTAGTTATAACTAATGAAGCTATTGTCATACCTGATACAGGTAGGTTAGAAGTACCAATAGTTCCTGTTAATCTACCAGCAACTATAACAAATAATAAAGATAGTATAAATGATAAAATAGCTCCAACTATAGTCATTACTATGCTTTCAGATATTATAAATGAGGCAATAAGTCCTATAACAGTACCAGCTAATAATATTATTAAGTAAGATGAAGAACCTTCACCATCTTCTGAAGATGATTTTGCATTCATAGTTTCTTTTACTGAAGCTATTATAGTAGGTATAAGTTTTACTGCACCTATTATACCACCACATAACATCATACCAGCACCTATATATTTAACATAAGAACCAGCAATATCACTAACAGCCATTTGATTTACTGCAAGTGAAGGATTATTCCATACCATAGCTCCATCATGTGCCATTTCAGCAAAATAAGCAAGTAAAGGAGTTATACCAAATGCTGATAATATTGAACCAGCAAACATAGTTAAAGAAACATCCATACCTACTATAAATCCAATTCCTAGTAAAAGTGGATTAACTTCTAAGTCGAATTTCCATTTGTAGAATGATTTTCCTGCAAAAGACATAACATTGTTTGTTAAGTTTAAGAATGAACTTGAAAGTGTGTTTAATACACCACCTATACCAAATCCTATTCCCATGAATTTCATTGAATCTCCGCCAGCATTTTCTGATGCTACAAGAGTTTCAGATATAGCCATAGCTTCAGGATACATAAGATGACCATGTTGATCAATTATTAAATAGTTATAAACAAGTGAAGCTGCACCTATACCGAATAGAACTCCACCTATACCAACTGCTACACCTTCTAAGAAAGTAAATTCACTACCTATTAGTATAACAGAAGGTAGTACAAATATAAGACCACTAGCGACAGATTCACCACCACTAGCCATACCTTGAACTAAGTTTCTACCAAGGATTCCTTTGTGTTTTGCAAACATTGCAACAAATGCTGAACCTAAAATTGCACCTGGAATACCAGCGGCAACAGTAAGTCCTGCTTTCATTCCTGAATAAGCTGTAGAAGCTGCGAATACAGCAGCAAATATAATCCCTATAATTAATACAGCAATATTTCCTCCAAGTTTCGATTTATCTGTGATATATGGCACGTAGTCTTTTCCTGCAACTCCACCATATGCCTCTTTAGATAGTTTTTTATTCAAATGACATACCCCCTTCATTGTCGTTTAAATTAAATTTTATATTAATGTTGGTTCATGCTTTCTAAACAAGCAACTAAATAATCCCAAACATTTTTTATTGAAGAAATACTTACATGTTCGTTTGGAGTATGAACATCATAAGCATTAGGACCTATTGATATAGCTTCACAGCCATCCATTTTCTTAAGGAATAACCCACATTCAAGACCTGCATGTATAGTTAATATTTTAGGGTCATTACCTGTTAATTTTTTGTAAGTTTCTATACTTATTTCTTCTAGTTTAGAGTCAATAGCTCTTTCCCAAGAAGGATAATGGTCAGTTTCTTCATAATCAGCACCTAAAGACTCGGCAACTAATTTTACAGTGTTATTTATATAGTCTTTTCTAGTTTCTACAGAACTTCTTGTAGTTGCTTCAAATGTCATAACATCTTCTTTAGTTGTTACAACACCTAAATTTATAGAACTTTCCACTAAACCTGGCATATCTGCTGCCATAGTTTGGATTCCAGATGGTATTAAGTTTAAAAGTTGAATTACTTTATTTTTACATTCATCAGTTAGAACTTTTTCAAAAGAAGTTTCACTTAATTCAATTTTTACGTCTGGATCTGGAATTCTGTATTCATGTTTGAATATAGATTCTATTTTAGCCAATTCAGCTTTTAATTGATCTATATCTTTAGTATCAATAGCTATAACAGCATCGCATTCACGAGGGATAGCATTTGTTTTAAGACCACCATTTACATTTACTAAATCATAATCAATAGTTAATAAGTCTAATATTCTACCCATTAATTTATTAGAATTAGCATGGTTTTTATCTATTTCCATTCCAGAGTGTCCACCTAAAAGACCTTTTAATTCTATTAAGAATCCTTGTTTTTCAGAAGATTTGAATTCAAGTGGTAAAGTTGTACAGTTTCTGTTACCACCAGCACAACCAACTAATATACATCCTTCTTCTTCAGAATCTAGATTTAACATATATTTTCCTGTTAAAACGCTAGTATCTAAATTCTTAGCGCCAGTCATACCAACTTCTTCATCAGTAGTTATAAGTATTTCTAATTCAGGATGTTTAATAGTATTTGATGCAAGAAGTGCCATACCATAAGCAACCGCTATCCCATTGTCAGCTCCTAAAGTAGTTCCAGTTGCATATATCATGTCATCTACAACTCTTAATTGGATAGGATCTTTTAAGAAATCATGGTTTGAATCTTTATTTTTTTCACAAACCATATCCATATGTCCTTGTATTATTACTCCTGGACAATTTTCATAACCTTCAGTAGCTGGTTTTTTGATTATTACATTTAAGTGTTCATCTTGTATGTATTCTAGATTTAATTCTTTTGCAAAATTACATAAATAATCACTTATTGCTTTTTCATTACCAGAACCTCTAGGTATTTGAGAGATTTTTTCAAAATAATTTAAAACTGATTGTGGTTCTAAACCTTTTAGTATGTTTTCCATTTAAAATCAACCCCTTTTTTTAAAAATTATTTTTTATTAAGAATTAAATTATCTTTTAGATAAGTATAATAATATGTAAAAAAAAAGTAAAGTAAAGATTTTACAAAAAAGTTAATTTATATTTGAAAATTAATTTAAAAAATTCAGAAAAATGAAATGAAAATATTAGGAAAATCATGAAAATAATATGTTAATTTATATGAGGTAAATGTATAATTAAATGTATCATAATATATAAACATCTGTTAGTTAGGCAGATGTGTTTTAGTATGTAAAAATATTTTAAATATATTGGGAGGTTGTTTAATGGAAAATAAAAAATACAAAACTAAGGATTTGATAGGACGATTTATTCCTTATTTTAAGCCTTATAAAAATGTGCTATTGTTGGACTTATTTTGTGCATTTTTAACTACAGGCTGTGATTTGATATTACCTATGATATTAAGGTTTCTTGCAAATAAAGGGACTGAGGACTTGTCATCAATTACGGTACAATTAATAGCCAGTTTAGCAGGAGTTTATTTAGTACTTAGAATAATAGATGCAATAGCAAATTACTATATGACTAGAATCGGGCATATAATGGGAGCTAGAATTGAGACAGATATGAGAAAAGATGCATTTGACCATATTCAAAAATTATCAGATTCATATTTCAATAATACAAAAGTAGGTCAAATAATGTCTAGAATAACTAATGACTTATTTGATGTTACTGAGTTTGCACATCACTGTCCAGAGGAATTTTTCATAGCAGGTGTAAAGATAGTTATTTCATTTATACTTTTATCTAGAATAAATTTAGCTTTAACAACGATAATATTTATCTTCATACCTTTAATGGTTATATTCAGTATGGATCAAAATAGAAAAATGAAGAGAGCATTTAAAAAACAAAGAGTTCAAATTGGAGAATTAAACTCAAGATTAGAAGATAGTTTATTAGGTGTTAGAGTTGTAAAAGCATTCGCAAATGAAGATATAGAAGCAGAAAAATTCACACAAGATAACAGAAAATTCTTGGGAACTAAAAAAGAAACATATAAATATATGGCTGGATTTAAAATTATAACTTGTATATTCGACGGAATAATGTATTTAGTTTTATTAATTGCCGGTGGAATATTTATGATGAAAGGTCTTATCCAACCAGCGGACTTATTTGTATTCACATTATATGTAACAACTTTACTAGCAACAGTTAAGAGAATTGTAGAATTTACAGAACAGTTCCAAAAGGGTATGACTGGAATTGAGCGTTTTATAGAAATAATGGATTCAGACATAGATATATTTGACGATGAAGATGCAAAAGAACTGAATAATGTAAAAGGACGTATAGAATTTAAGAATGTATCATTTGGATATAATGATAAAGATAAAGAAGTATTATCAAATATAAATTTATCTATTAAAGAAGGTGAGAAAGTGGCATTAGTAGGTCCATCAGGCGGAGGAAAAACTACCATATGTAACTTAATCCCACGTTTTTATGATACTACACAAGGAAGCATTTATTTAGACAATAATGATATAAAGAAAGTTACATTAAAAAGTTTAAGAAAAAATATAGGTATAGTTCAGCAAGATGTATATCTATTTGCTGGAACTGTTTATGAAAATATAGCTTATGGAGACCCTAATGCAACTAGGGAACAAATAATTGAAGCAGCAAAACTTGCAGGCGCACACGAATTTATCTCAGAATTAAAAGATGGATATGATACTTATGTTGGAGAAAGAGGAGTAAAATTATCTGGCGGTCAAAAACAAAGAATAAGTATAGCTAGAGTATTCTTAAAAAATCCTAAAATATTAATTTTAGATGAAGCTACATCAGCCCTAGATAATGAAAGTGAATACTTAGTTTCTAAATCACTTGAGAGACTTGCAAAAGGAAGAACAACACTTACAATAGCACATAGATTAACAACTATACAAAATGCCGATAGAATACTTGTTTTAAATGAAAATGGAATAGTAGAACAAGGAAGTCATAAAGAATTATTGGATAAAAAGGGAGTTTATCATCAACTTTATATGATGGCAAATGAAATTGCATAAAGAAAAATAAAATAGATTAAAATAAATATAAAAATTTTATCCATAATAAACTTGGATTAGGTATAATAGAAGGTGGCTTTATAAAGAATTAAAGATTTTCTTATTTATACTTAATCTAAGTTAAATAAAAGTCTCATATAAGTATAAATTTGGGATTTTTATCAATAATACTAATAATAAAAATATTGTGGCAAACGCCACAATAATTAGGAGGAAGAATGAACGAAAAATCGCTTAGAGTTTTAGAGTTTAATAAAATAATAGATAAGTTAAAAACAAAGGCGTCATCTTCTTTAGGGCTTAAACACATAGAGAATTTAAAACCGAGTAATGACTTCGATGAGGTAAAAAACACATTACTTGAAACAAGTGAAGCACAAGCTATACTTATTAAAAGAGGTTTAGTAAGTATGGATGGAATACATGATATAGAAGACAAGGCAAAAAGAGCTCATGTAGGGGCTACATTAGACCCAGGGTCACTTCTTAAGATAGCAGACTGCCTAAGAGTAGCACGTAGCCTAAAAAGAAATTTAGAAGGTTCAGAAGAAGAAGATTTCAATTATCCAATAATCCAAGCTCTTACAAACTCTCTATATACATATAGAGACATAGAAGATAGAATATACACTTCTATAGTAGGAGAGTCTGAGATTTCTGATAATGCATCGACAACACTTAGAACAATAAGAAGAAGGATTGTTCAAAAGAATCAATCTATCAGATCGAAATTAAATTCTATAATAAGTTCGACTACATATCAAAAATACCTACAAGATAACATAATATCTATGAGAGGTGATAGATTTGTTATACCAGTAAAAGCTGAATATAGATCAGTAGTTTCAGGTATAGTACATGACCAATCATCATCAGGGGCTACATTATTTATAGAACCTATGAGTATAGTTGAGATGAACAACGAACTTAGAAAATTAAAACTTGATGAACAAGAAGAAATAGAAAGAATCCTTGCTGAACTATCAGCTATGATAGGTGAAATTTGCAACGAATTAATTTCTAACCAAGAGATTTTAGGAAAATTAGATTTTGCATTTGCAAAAGGTAAATTATCTGTAGAGATGAGGGCAATAGAGCCAGTTTTAAATGAAGAAAAATACTTCTATATTAAAAATGGTAGACACCCAATGATAGATAAAAGAGACGTTGTTCCGAATACTGTTTATCTAGGTAAAGACTTTGACACATTAGTTATAACAGGTCCAAATACAGGTGGTAAAACTGTAACAATAAAAACAGTAGGTCTATTTGCACTTATGACGCAAAGTGGTCTTCATATTCCGGCTGATTTTGGAACTAGTATGTGTGTATACGACAATATATTTGCTGATATTGGGGATGAGCAAAGTATCGAACAAAGTTTATCTACATTCTCTTCACACATGACAAATACAGTTTCAATATTAAAAGAAGTAACAAGCGATTCTTTAGTAATATTCGATGAGCTTGGGGCAGGTACAGACCCAGTGGAAGGTGCGGCACTTGCAATTGCAATATTAGAAGATGTAAATATGGCTGGAGCTAAGTGTATAGCGACAACTCACTACAGCGAACTTAAAAACTATGCACTTACTAAAAAGGGTGTAGAAAATGCTGCAGTTGAATTTGATGTAGATACTTTAAGCCCAACCTATAGATTATTAATAGGTGTTCCAGGGAAATCTAATGCCTTTGAAATTTCAAAAAAATTAGGTTTAAGTGAATACATAATAAATAGAGCTAAAGAATTTATAAACACTGATAATATAGAATTAGAAGATGTACTACAAAACGTAGAGAAAAATAGATTAAAAGCAGAAGAAGATAAATTAGAAGCAGAAAAATTAAAAAGAGAAATAGAAGAAATTAAGGCAGAATACGAAGATAGGCTTGAAAGAGTTATGTCTCAAAGAGAAAAGATAATTAGCAAAGCTAAATCTGAAGCTTTCAGTATAACTAGACAAGCTAAAGAACAATCAGAAAATATCTTAAAAGAGCTTAGAAAATTAGAAACAGAAATGGCATCAAAACAAAAACAACAAAAAATTGATGCACTTAGAAAAGAATTATCTGACTCAATGGGGAACTTACAGCCTTCAGTAAAAAGTATGATAGTGCCAAAAGTATCTTCTAAAGAAATAAAAGATTTAAAACCAGGTGATGATGTAAAAGTAGTAACATTAAACCAAGACGGAAGCGTAGTTTCTGTAGACAAAAAGAAAAAAGAAGCTGTCGTACAAATTGGTATAATGAAAATGACTCTACCATTTAAATCATTACAAAAAGTACAAAAAGACAAAAAATCAACAGTTACTAAAACAACTCGTAAGATAATTAGCGAAAAATCAGGAAAAGTAAAAGGCGAAGTTGATTTAAGAGGAATGAACTTAGAAGAAGCGATAATGGAAGTTGAAAAATATCTTGATGATGCCTGTGTTGCTGGACTTGAAACAGTGACAATAATCCACGGTATAGGTACTGGAGTTCTTAAAAAAGGTCTACAAGACGTATTAAAAAGAAACAAACACGTTAAATCAAAACGTCCAGGAGAATATGGAGAAGGTGGAGCAGGAGTTACAATAGTAACTTTAAGATAATATAAAAATCTAAAAGATTAACTTTATAGTTAATAAAGGTGAAAATTATGATAATAGTATCAGCTTGCTTATTAGGAGAAAACTGCAAATATAGCGGTGGAAATAATAAATCAGAAAATGTGATTAAGTACTTAGAAAATAAAGAATATATCTTAGTATGTCCAGAACAACTTGGTGGATTATCAACACCAAGGGATCCGTCTGAGATTATAACAACTGGAAAAAAAGATGGACATGATGTATTAGACGGTTCTGTAAAAGTTTTATCAAACAAAGGTATAGATGTAACATCAAACTTTATAAAAGGTGCAGAGGAAACTTTAAAAATAGCAAAAGAGTGCAATGCTAAAAAGGCAATATTAAAAGCAGGAAGCCCTTCTTGCGGATATAAAAAGATATATGACGGTACTTTTTGTGGAAATAAAATAAAAGGAATGGGAGTAACAGCTGCCATTTTAAATAAAGAAAATATAGCGTTATTAGATGAAGATGATATATAATTTATATCTTGAGTATATATAAGTTGAAAAACTTGAAAAAAATTAGAATTTGATTTAACATAGAGTAATGAATATGAACGTATTACAATAAGAGAGGAGAATAGAATGCAAGATTTTAAACTAGCAATCGCAAACTGTCTTAAAGAAAAGATAGAAGACTTAACATTAGAAGAAATAGTAGCATTAATAGAAGTGCCACCAAATAAGGAGATGGGGGACTTTGCGTTTCCATGCTTTAAATTAGCAAAAGTATTTAGAAAGGCTCCAAATATGATAGCTGCTGATTTAGCAGAAAATATTGAAGCTAACGGTGCAATATCAAAAGTTATGCCACTTGGAGGGTATGTAAACTTTTTCGTAAATAAATCACAATTAGCTAAAACAGTAATAAACGACGTTTTAACTAAAAAAGAAAAATATGGACATTCTGATTTAGGACAAGAGAAAGCTGTAGTAATAGACTTCTCATCTCCTAATATAGCAAAACCATTCCATATAGGACATATAAGAACTACTGTTATAGGTAATGCATTATATAAAATATATGATTCACAAGGATACAACGTAGTTAGAGTAAACCACTTAGGAGATTATGGAACTCAATTTGGTAAACTAATAGTTGCGTTCAAACTTTGGGGAAGTAAAGAAGCTGTTGAAGCTAACCCAATACCAGAACTATTAAAATTATATGTAAAATTCCATGAAGAAGCTGAACAAAAACCAGAAATGGAAGATGAAGCTAGAGCTTGGTTCACTAAATTAGAAAACGGAGATGAAGAAGCTAAAGCTTTATGGCAATGGTTTAGAGACGAAAGTTTAAAAGAATTTGCTAGAGTTTATGACTTACTAGACATAGAGTTCGATTCATATGCAGGTGAATCATTCTATTCAGATAAAATGGATTCAGTTATAGAAACATTAAAAGACAAAAAATTATTAGTACAATCTCAAGGAACAAATGTTGTTGACTTAGAAGAGTACAATATGCCACCAGCATTAATAACTAAAAATGATGGTTCTACTTTATATATGACTAGAGATTTAGCTGCTGCTATATACAGAAAAAATACTTATGATTTCGACAAATGTATATATGTAGTTGGTTCTCAACAATCTCTACACTTCCAACAATTATTTAAAGTATTAGAACTTATGGGATATGAATGGTCAAAAGACTTAATCCACGTTCCATTTGGTATGGTTGCTTTAGAAGAAGGAACAATGTCTACAAGAAAAGGTAGAGTTGTATTCTTAGAAGATGTTTTAAAACAAGCTGTAGAAAAAACAAAAGAAATAGTGCTTTCTAAAAATCCAAACGCTAAAAATGTAGACCAAATAGCTAAACAAGTTGGTGTTGGAGCAGTAGTATTCCAAGAGTTATCTAACAGTAGAATAAAAGATTATACATTCTCTTGGTCAAGAACACTTAGTTTTGAAGGTGAAACAGGACCATATGTTCAATACACTCACGCTAGATGTTGTGCAGTATTAAGAAAAGCAGAGGAAGAAGTAACTACAGATATAAACTACGATTTATTATCTGATGGTGATGGAGCAGAAGTATTAAAAGTAATCGGATCATTCAATAAATCAATACTTGCTGCAATGAGAAAAAATGAGCCACATATAATCACTAGATTTGTTTTAGATTTAGCTCAAGCATTCAACAAATTCTACCACGATAATCCAATCTTAGTAGAAGATGCTGAACTTAGAAAAGCTAGACTTGCATTAGTTGCTGCAACAAGACAAACTATAGAAAATGCTTTAGCATTATTAGGAATGCATGCACCAGAAAGAATGTAATTAATTGTAATAAAGTAAAATTTAAAAGGGGCTGTTGTACTATTTGAAGGAATACTAAAATAGTACGGGGCTCCTTATTTAATTATTAAAAGGAGGGAAGCTCCATAGGGCGGTTATTATATGAAAGATGATTTAATTAAAAATTGTTATATATCATCATTTGACATAGAGGACACGAGTTTAAAACATTTGATGATAATTGGTACAAAATGTCTTATAGATAATAAGTTGCAGAGAAATGTATATGTTGATAACAAGAGGCTTAGAGACGAGCTAATTTATTTTAATTTTTATGAAAATAAGCCACAATATATGGATGTATTAAATGTATTGTTGCCTCTAATTTTATCAAATACAAATATACAAAAAAGCGAAGATGAGGTATTATCCCTTATTCAAAAATATGTGAAGTACTTAAAAAGAGATAAGTATTTATTTGATTATATTTTAGCATCTGTATTATATAATAGTCTGATTCACAATTTAATAGACAATCCAAATTTAGAATATGAAGAAATACTTCAATCTATTAAAGAAAAGATGATTGGTTTACAAATAGAATTAGACAAAGCCAGTATGATAAAGTTCCAAATGGCGAGAATAAAAGCTATACAGATTATAGACAATTATATAGATTTAAAAATATGTGATTATGCAGAAAATGAATTAATAACAAACTTATTAAATGTTATTTATGACATCTATATAGAAGATAGAGAATGTTTAAATGATGGAATTTTAAGTATGAAAAAATCTATATTATCTATACTATCAGCAGAAGCTAATTTAAATATAGAGAATATAGATTTTATATCTTCAATGGGTGCGTATATTACAAAATTGAGAAAATACTCAATAAATAAGTCTCCGTATAATACTGGTTCAGATCCAAGAAGTTTGATTAATTTGAATCAAGGCGATACTATAGTTGATCCAATTTTAAACAAAATACAAGTTATATCTAAAGATTTTAGTAATAACATATTGAGAATTTCTGTTAAATCAAAATCTGGGCAATATACATTTAATTTTAAAAGAGTTTAGCAGTTTTCTTCTAGATAACCAAGAAATTGATCTTCACTAGTTTCTGTTAAAAAACATAGTTCTTTTACTATGCTATTTCTAAGTTCTATGAAGTCAGGATTTTTTGTTTTTTTACTAGTAAACTCTAATGATTTTATTATTAATAATAAGTCTCTTTTTGATAAGTCATTAATAGTAACTTGATCGATTAATTCCATAGCAAACTTCCTTTCTAAATAGTAATTATATACTTATTATATTACAACATTATTCGATTTAAATACAGAGAAAAACAGTTTATAAATAAAAAAAGAGGTGGAAAATTTGAAAGTATTGCTTACAACTTTGAATTCAAAGTTCATTCATACAAATTTAGCAATAAGATACATCAAAGAGAGTATAAAAGACTTAGTAGATGTTGATATAAGAGAATATACAATAAATAATCAATTAGATTATATTTTAAAAGATATTTACTTAGCTAAATACGATGCCATATTCTTCTCAACATATATATGGAATATATATGATATCGTAAAATTATGTGAAAATATTAAAAAAGTAAATCCAAATGTAATAATAGGATTAGGTGGGCCAGAAGTTTCTTATGACAGCGAAGAGGCTATGGAAAAATATGAATTTGTAGATTATATAATTCGTGGCGAAGGCGAAATGGTTATGAGAGACCTTATGAAGCACTTCAACGGGGAAATGGATATAAAACATGTCGACGGAATTACATATAGACAAGATGGAAAGATTATTCAAAACAAAGAACGTATGTTATTAGCAGATTTAGATTTAATCCCAAGTCCATATGAAAACTTAGACATAACAGAATATGAAAATAGAATCGTATACTATGAAACATCAAGGGGATGTCCTTTTAACTGTCAATACTGTTTATCATCAGCTATAAAAGGACTTAGATATTTCGGTATAGATAGAGTAAAAAGAGACCTTAAAAATTTAATTGATGCTAGAGTTTCACAAATTAAATTTATAGATAGAACATTTAACGCAAATAAAAAGTTTGCAAAAGAGATAATGGAATTCCTTATGGAAAATGATAATGGTTACACTACTTATCATTTTGAAGTAACAGCTCATTTATTAGATGACGACATGCTAGAATTCTTAAAAGACTGTAAAGAAGGATTATTCCAATTTGAAATAGGTGTTCAAACTACAAACCAAGAAGCATTAGATGCAGTTGGAAGAAGAGATGATTTCGAAAAGTTATCTTACGTTGTAAAAACTATAGAATCTTATCAAAATATACATCAACATCTAGACTTAATTGCAGGATTACCATATGAAGGATATGACAGCTTTGAAAAATCATTTAATGATGTATTTGGATTACAAATAGAACAATTACAATTAGGTTTCCTAAAAATGATAAAAGGAACAGGTATGAGAGCTAGAGCGGAAGAATTTGAATATGAATACAAAGATTATGCTCCATATGAAATACTTAGCAATAAATTTATAAGCTATGATGAAATATTAAAATTAAAAGATATAGAAGATATATTAGAAAGATATTATAACTCTAATAACTTCTCATTATCAGTAAAATATATAATTGAAAATTATTATAGTGAAAGTGCATTCAAATTCTTTGAAGAATTTGCAACTTATTTTGATGAAATGGGATATTTCCATCTTGCACAAGGTAAGAATCAGTTGTATAGTATATTACTAGACTTCTATAAAGAAAAAATTACAGAAAACTATGATTTATTTATGGAAATATTAAAATACGATTATGTTTCTTTAGGTAAAATTTCAAGTGTTCCTAATATATTTACAAAAGTAGAAGTAGATAATATTAAACCGAGAGTACATGAATTTTTACACGAAAGAGAAAATTTAGAGAAATATCTACCTAAACATGTAGATACGCCTACAAAATATATACTAAAATATGTTCATTTTGAACCATTTAAATACGACATATTAAAATTAAAACAAGATATTCATGCAAAATTGCAAGAAGAAGAGAACATAATATTATTTGTATATGACGACATAAAAGTATTTGAAAAATCTAGAACTTATAAAGTTGAATTAAAAGAACTTGTAAAATAGTTCGTAAGGAGGAACAATATGAAGTTTAGAATAGATAAATATTTATTATCTAAAACAGAGGAATTAGCTTTTATAACAGTTAAAGAAGATGCAGAATTTAATTTAGAAGGTTATACATTACCTAAAGAAGGTTTAAATGTGCCTATAAAAAATGAAGTATTAGTAAAAGGTATAAAAGAAAATACAGCACAAGACGGAATAAACTCTATGTCTATAGCTGATGCTATGATATACATAATAGGTATTGACCCACAGTTTAGATATAATGATGAATATAAAAAATTCTTAAAAGCATTAGAAAAGAATGTTAAATTTGATGCTAAATCATATATGGGATATATGTCTAGAAAATACTTTGAAATAGGTGAAGTGACAGATGCTCTTATATATGTAAAAGCACTTATAACTTTATACCCAGATGACATTCAAGGATTATATAACTATGCAATAGTTTGTCAAGAATTAGCGACTGAATACCAAAAAGATTACGATGCTAAAGCGATGAACGATATGTTATTAGAAGCTGGTGAAAAGCTTGAAAAAGTAACTAACTTAGATCCTAACTTTGCACTTGCATATTATCATTTAGGATACCATTATTATAACCAAAATCAATATATAAAAGCAAAAGTAATATGGGAAGAAGCATTAAAACTAGGACTTGATGAAGATTTTGTAGCAGAAGTACAAGATAACTTAGGAAAAATGTACTCTAAAGTAGAATATGAAGAAGGATATACTCTAGTATTCCAAGGAAAATTTGAAGAAGGACTAGAAAAACTACTTCCATTAGAAGAAAAATACGGAGATTGGTGGAACCTATTATTTATGATTGGTTTAGCTTATAAAAACATGGGCGAAATAGAAAACGCTAAAGAATATTATGAAAAAATACTTAGAATGAAACCACAACAAGTTGATACTCTAGTTGAATTAGCATTATGTGAAGCATCTACATTAAACATGAATAGAGCAATAGAGCTTTTAGAAGCAGCTGCTAAATTAAAAGAAGACCCAGAAATACTTTGTAACTTAGGTATGGCGTACTTAAACGTAGGTAACTTTGATGATGCAAATTACTACATTGAAAGAGCTTATGAATTAAATCCAGAAGATGAAGTTACTGTAGCTTGTAAAAGAGAACTAGCTAAATATATATAAGTAAATAATATTTGAAATTTTATATACGGATAGACAAAATTTTTATAATTACTATCAAACAGAAAAAAGTTGTAGAATATACAACTTTTTTCTGTTTGTAAAGATTATTAATGCTTGTTAGAATAAGAAAAATGATAGAATAGTAATCTATAAAATAAAAGAGAAAAAGAAGAGAAAAAGTTTTAATAAGTATAAATGAATAATAACAAATTGGAATATATAAAAGGCGTATTTTTATTGAAAAGGTATGATTAATAAAATATAATATGAGAGGTAAAAATAAAACTTATCTTCTATCATATCTTTTAAAAATATGAAAAATTTACTATTCTAAGAATTATTTTCAAATATGTAAACAAAAAGTATTATTTAAAGAGTTTAAAATTATCAAGTATAGGGATAATTTAAATACAATATATGAATACATGAACATATATTGGAATGTATATAAAATAAATTAGGATAATAATGAAGGGAGTATGGATAAATATCAGTATTTATCACAATTAAATATGAAAAATAAATTAAAAAAAGTATTATTAGTTATGTTATCAATAATTTCGATGATAAGTTTAGTAGCGTGTTCTAGCTCAACACAAAGTAGCCAATCATCAGATTCTAACGCAAAAGAAAATATAAGAACAATTACTGATGCAGTTGGAAATAAAGTTGAAATTAAGGGAGAAGTAAAGAAAATAGGTGTAGTGCCGATACCTTGGGCATCAGTTATATATTCTATAGATGGAAGTTCAGAAAGATTAGCTGAAATAAATCCATCTGCTATGAAGGCTTATGAAGGGAGTTTACTTCAAATACTAGATCCAAACTTTGCAAATATATCAACTAAAAATATAGGTAGTGATTTTTCAATAAATAAAGAAGAAATACTTAATGAAGGTGTAGATTCAATGCTTATTTGGGATTATCAAACTGAAGAAGCTGAACAGTTAAAGAAAATAGGTGTTGCACCAATAATGTTAAAAAACTCTAATATGGATGAATTAACAAGTAGTTTAACAGTTGTTGGGGAGTTATTAAATAAAGAAGAAAAAGCACAATCTTTTATAGATTGTTATAAAGATACATATAAATATATAACTTCAAAATCAGATGAAATAAAAAATAAAGAAAAACAAAAAGTACTATACTTAAGAAGTTCTGATTTAAAAGTTCAAGGAAATGATAACTTTATGAAAGAAGTTCTTGAAATATGTGGTGCAGAAAATGTAGCTGCTGATGTAGATAGCACTGTAACAATGGAAGAAGTATTAAAAATGGATCCAGATATAATTTTCTTAAGTGACTTTGATGAATTTACTCCAGAAGATTTATATGAAAATAAAATCGATGGTCAAGATTGGAGCAATGTATCAGCAGTAAAAAATCGTCGTGTTTACAAAACTCCTTTAGGTGTATATCGTTTTGATGCACCAGGTGTAGAAACTCCTCTAATGATGCTATGGATGGGTAAAATTATATCACCAGATGTATTTACAGAATATGAAATAGACAAATCATTTAAATCTTACTATGAAGAATATTTTAACTATAAACTTACAGATAAAGATTTAAATTCAGTATTAAAAGATGAACAAAATAGCAAGAGCATGAAATATGACAGATAGAGCAAATGTAACAATAAAACCTAAAATATCACAAAAAGAGAAAAGAGAAATGCCATATCAAGCGATAGTAATAATATTACTATTCGCCTTGATAGGCGTAGTATTATTATCTCTTTGTACGGGTAGATATTATATACATATAAAAGAAGTATTAAATATTTTTATTTCAAAATATACTCCATTAGATTTAGCATATGACCAAAAAGCAGAGCCGGTAATTTATACTTTAAGGCTTCCAAGAATTATAGCCGCAGTATTAGTTGGTGGGGCGTTGTCTCTATCAGGAGCATGTTACCAAGGAGTTTTCCAAAACCCATTAGTTGCACCTGATATGTTGGGAGTATCTGCAGGGGCTTGTATAGGAGCTTCTTTGGGAATATTATTTGGATTAAATAGCTTTGCAATACAAGGATGTGCATTTATTGGAGGGCTAGCTGCTGTACTTTTAACAACTACTGTTCCAAAAGTTATAAAAAATAGATCAATTATGATGCTTGTTATATCGGGTATTATCGTAAGCGGATTAATGAATTCTATAATGGGTATTATAAAATATTTAGCTGACCCAGAAACACAACTAGCAGAAATAACATATTGGCAGTTAGGAAGTTTGGCACAAGTTACAATGAAAGATATAAAAATTATACTTCCAGTAGTAGTGATTGCATCTTTAATATTATTAGTTATAAGATGGAGAATAAACATACTATCACTAGGTGAATCAGAAGCGAGAACTATGGGGATAGATGTAGAAGCTATAAAAAGAATTATTATCATATGTGCAACGATTTTAACAGCATCATCTGTATGTATTAGTGGAACTATAGGATGGATTGGATTAGTTATACCTCATCTAGCTAGGATGATGGTGGGCTCTGATAATATCAAAGTATTGCCTGTTTCATTAATATTAGGTTCGATATTTTTAGTTTCAATAGATACATTGTCTAGAGTGATGACTAGTGCTGAATTACCATTAGGCATTCTCACAGGTTTAATAGGAGCGCCATTTTATTTTTATTTATTACTAAGACAAAGGATGAGGTTGGGATGAAATTAGAATTAAAAAATGTGAGCTTTTCATATGATAATAAAAAAGAAGTATTAAAAGATATAAACTTAACTGTTAATAAAGGCTCTGTAATGACTATTTTAGGACGAAATGGTGCCGGAAAGTCGACAATGTTAAATTGTATTACAGGTGGTCTTAAACCTACAAAAGGCGAGATATTTCTTGACGGGAAGGAAATATCATCAATGAGTTATCAAGAACGAGCAAAAGTAATTGCATACGTACCACAAAATCATACAACAACATATGCATATATGGTAAAAGACTTTGTAGTAATGGGTAGAGCGCCATATCTTAAACTATACGAAAAACCATCAAAAAAGGATTTTGAATTAGTAAATGAAGTATTAGAAGAACTAGTTATATTACACTTGGCAGATAGGTTATATACTGAAATTAGCGGTGGAGAAAGGCAAAAGGTTACTGTTGCAAGAGCAATAGTTCAACAAGCTGACATAATTATACTTGATGAGCCAACATCACAATTAGATTATGGTAATCAACTTAGGCTAGTTAGTCAAGTTTCAACACTTGTAAAAAGAGGTTTCGGAGTAATAATGACTACACATATGCCTGACCATGTATTTTTAGTAGGTGGAGAAGTCGCTATATTAGATAAAAAAGGTAATCTCAATGTCGGTAAAGTCGATGATGTTATGACAAATGAGGCCTTATCTGAATTATATGAAAGTGAAATTAATATAGTTGAAGTAAAAGAATTTAATAGAAAGATATGTATTGCAAGTGATTGGTAATAAACTCTATGCTTTTGATTAATATAGTATTAAATAATTAAAAAAGAATGTTACAAAAGGATTTAAAATATTTTGTTACATTCTTTTTAATTCTAAGGAAATTATATATTATCTGATTTGTGGATAATGTATAATTTCCAACCTATTAACTAAAGCAACGGACGCAGTCGTTGGCGCCATGAGCGAAGTGAATTTTAAGCAACGGACGCAGTCGTTGGCGCCATGAACGAAGTGAATTTTAAGCAACGGAATCTTTGATTCGTTAGCGCAATGAACGAAGTGAATTTTTTTATTTTACAGGTGGGAGTAATATAAGCAAAGCCAGGTTCAAAAATTTTCAAATTTATTTGATTATTTTTCGAACAATTTTAATGTATAATTATAGTATGGGCAGTTTTAGTTCGAGCATAAATATAGTCTAATTTAATTAAAAAAGATAGATTATTTATAAAAAGGGGGAAGATAAAATGAATGTTATAGGTCAAGTTGTTGAGCACAAATCTCTTGGGGAGGGGAAAATTTGTGATCATAAAATCAGAGAGAGAGAGTCATATATTATCGTTGATTTCTCTGGTGACCAAAAAGAATTCCAATTCCCAGATATTTTTAAAAACATTATTAGAGCGAAGGACGAAAAATTCAAGGCTTATGTGGCTGATTTGGTACAAAAAAAGGAAGATATAGATAGAAAAGAGGCAATCATCAGACAAAGAGAGATTGAAAAAGAACAGAAAAATCTTATTAGGGATGAGCCGATAATTAGAAAGACAAAAGTAGGAAAGAGAGCGAAAAAGGAAGGTAAGAAAATAACTTCTACAAAGGAAAAGGGCAAACATAACAAGAGTTATAAAGGGCATAATATAGCATTTAAGTGCAATTATTGTGATGGTGGTAAGTCCAGCGAACAAGTTGGATTTAGTGGGATATGTAGTAACAGAACGATTGCTCAAAATATCGATAGGGGCAGGGGCGAATGGTGCAAATTCCAAGACTGCGCATGTCGACATTATTACGACAATATGATTGATAGAGATGAGTTGGAGCAAATTTATGAAAATGAGGGTATTTGCTATGAAAGTGATTTGTTGAAGAATTGGACTGCATATGCAGGCGCTACCCTCGATGAAAAAAGTGAGTCAGTTCCAAGAAGAATAGTCGGAGCGAAGGAAAATCACCTTGCAATCTTAACAACTGTAAATCCAGACATGGCAGAAGACAAGCGATATATATTTGCGGTGTTTTTGATTGATGAGGTGTTTGCGGGTGACCCTGAAAATAACGAAGAAGGATACGTTATGTCTGCTCCAAAATCGAGATATAGAATAAAACTTTCAGAAGGTGAAGCGAAAAAAATGCTCTTTTGGAATTATTACAGCAACAGCGGAAAAAAGGAAAACACAAGATGGGGAACTGGCTTGTTTAGATATATGACAGACCAAATGGCAGTACAAGTTTTGAGAGATATTGCAGACATGAAAAAGGGTACAAAGTACGAAAAATCTGCAGATGACCTTCTAAAATATTTTTGCAGCATAAATAATATCGACTTAACAAGTATCGGCCCCGAAGTAGGCGCATTAAAACAAAGTGAGTAATATAAATTTGAGCAGCTTATTGTTAAAACCAATTTTATCAAAAAATAAAAATGGGGGTAAAATATATGAATAATAACCAAGTGCCACAAAACACAGATAAAGGATTAAAAAATATTTTACTTGGAACACAAATGCAAAAAAATACTATCGCAATAATCGCGGGAGTTGTAGGAATTATCTCGTTGTTTTTACCATATGCAAAAGCACAGGCTTTTGGATTTTCTCAAAGCGTGTCATATATACAAACTGGTAACGGCATCGTCTTATTAATACTTATTTTGATTGCAATGGGAGCGTATATTGCAAGAAGGGGAGGAATTGGTTTTATTTTATCAGCAATAGCAGCGCTTTTAACTATAGTCGATTTTATGTCTATAGCTAGTGTTGTTCAGGATTCATACGGAATAGCATCACATGGAATGGGCGCATATTTAGCAGTTATCGCAACAATAGCAATGACTGTAGCCGCATTTATAGGAGCTAATTCGATTATAAATAACAAATGATTTAAATTTTAGATATATAGTTTGATTAAGCAGTGCTTGTGCGCTGCTTAATTTATTTTTTATGCATTCTATTCAATTTATTTTAATTTTAATGTGCGCTACATTATTAATTTTAATGTACGCTAGCTGATTTATTTTAAAATGATATTCATTATCAAACACACCCCCAACAATGCTATAATTTAAATAAGAAAAGGGGTGTTATTTATGAGTTTTGATGAATTACTCAAAATCCTATTAATATTTAAATAATGTTTCGATACTGGAATATTGTGGTATACTACAATTAAAGACCAAAATGGGAGGGGTATAACATGATAGAAATAATAAAACCAGAAGAAATATTAGCAGAGTTAGAAAGAATAACTCAAAAGGATCTAGAATGTATATATATCACAACAAATGCATTCGATATATATTTAAATGATGCGAGTTCGCTAAAGATGGACACAAACAAGGGGATAACTGGTATATATTTCAACACAAATGTGAACATGGAAAAATTCAAAGTAGATTCTATTGAAAAATTAGTACATGCAACAGAAGCATTTGACATGTTTACTGAGTATTATGATGAAGATGACGAATACGACTATTACAGAATTGACTTCAAAGACAGCGAAGTAAAAATATTCTTTAATAATGAACTATAAAACGAAAGGCTAGGTAGCAATACCTGGTCTTTTTATATTAAAAAACTATATGTTGGAATAAAATACAAATGAATATAAAAAACGTTATAATATAAATAGGCATAATTACGATATACTAAAAATAATTTTTATGGGGTTGTATAGAGTAGTTATTGATAAGAGATAAAATGGGAAAAGGGAATATTAAAGGAGAAATTTAGCATTATGGAACAATTAAACAACAATGTGATAGGGGAGTTTTTTGAAAAATTAGGAATACTAGAGGAAAATGATAGAGATGAATTTTTCAAGAAAATAGATGAAAAGCATAAGGTGAATTTAACACAAGATTTGGATTTGGCAGTAGCTCTTAGAAAAGATAAAGGAAACGGAAAAATATACACGGTAAAAAATAAAGATTTAGAAACAACTATGGATTTTGCCGGATATTACTATGATTTATATAGACAATTTTTTGCATGGTTTATAGATTTTAAAAATTCATATGATAAAAACCTAGATGGAAAGAAAATACTTGATTTAGGATGTGACAATGGTATAACTACTTGTTTTATTGCAAATCTTTATCCAAATTCAGAAATAATTGGTGTGGATAAGTGTAAAAAGGGAATTAAATGTGCAGAGGAAATAGCTCAAAAACTAGGGGTTGAGAATGTAAAGTTTGAAGCAGTTGATGCAAAAAAAGTGGACAAATTCTTTAAAGAAGAAAAATTTGATTTAGTTATATCTAATAGATCAATGCTTGAAATTACTAATTTACCTAAATTAAAAAGCTTTTGGAGCATAGATGAGGTTGAAAATTCAATAGTTGTTGCAAATAGTGTACTTAAATTCTTCAAAAGCGTAGAAAAGGTAATGACACATGATGCAAAACTTATAACATTCGAGAGATTAGATGGTCTTGAAGAGATATTAAACTTTATAAAATCTATGCATGCATCAGGATTATATGCAGATACAGATGCTATGTGTAAAATCCAATTTAACGAACTTAATGATGTTGAACAAATGCCACTTATAGTATTTGATAAAACTGAAAGAGATGAAATAGGATTTTATGATGCTATTGAAATATATAATAAACTTCCAATTTTAAATAAACAAAAAGACATAGAAGACGAATTTGCAATAGAACTACAATTTAAAGCACTTGGCGAAAAAGAATTAGTATATGGTACACAAATAGACTATAAAACTGGAGTAGGTAGTGAGAGAAGAGAAGTTTGGAAAGTTGGAGATAAATATGTAACTTACAAATACAGTAATGTTGGCCGTAGAGAATTAGTAACAGAAGGAATAGAAAAAGATAAAGCTATAAATGAAATCAGAGCAATGTCTAACTTTATCGGAAGAATTGGTCATAAGGTTACAGAATATCATAGTATAGAAGAGAGAGAAAAACTTGTAAAATAGATAAAAACTCCCATGTTGATTTAAATTTCGATGTGGGAGTTTTTAATATATTTGATTTATTTTAGATTTTAGATGATTGCAATATTATACGCATTTTGCGAAGTTAATATAAAGTCTATTACATAAGCCTGTGAAACTGTCAATATATAATTAAAATGGATTGAAAATAGATTCTGATAGCTAACTTAGTGATTAATAATATATAATATAATTAAGTTCGCAATTGTTATATATTACGAATGAAATGAAGGGGGGAATTAGTATGTTGAAAATTTCATTATTTATGTCATGTGCATTATTATTCGTATCATGTATGTTTTTTCTTCTTAAAGATAAAGCATCCATATTAATCACTGGATATTATTTCATATCAAAAAATGAAAGAGAATTATATGATGAATTTAAACTAAGTAAAGATTATGGAATAATAATGTTAAAATTAGCTTTAATACTTTTAGTAGGAGCAATTGGCTATGTTCTAATATCTAAATTAGTTTTATGGATATCGATTGTTATTTGGATTGTATACTTTGTGAAATTTACTGTTACTTTTAGATTTGATAAGTATAAAATTAATACTAATAATTAATTTTATTAGTATTAAACAATATTAATATATTGCGAATCACTTACAACAAATTAAACAAGCATGCCTTAGTATCTGTTGACATTACTAAGACATGCTTATTTTTTTTATTATCATACAGATTTTATTATAATTTTCTTATGCTTCTGCATCACATAATTCATGGTTAGGGGCATCATTTGTTTCTTCTTTTTTAAATAATGTTCTCGACAAGAAGAATAAATAAACACCACATATTACGATTTGAACAATTGTAGATGATGGAGTTGCAAGACCAACTCTAAATAAAGAAACTGGTTCAATTTTACTCATAACATAAGCAACAGGTATTCTCACGAAGAACGCACCGACTATACCTTGAATCATTACGATTGTTGTTTTTCCACATCCATTTAAGAAACCAATCATGCAGAATAAAAATGCAGTAAAGAAGCAGTCTATTGCATATGATTTTAGATAATCCCAAGCAGCAAGAATAACTTCATGATCAGTAGAGAATATCGAAGAAAGCATATCTCCTTTGAAAAATGCCAAGAAGAACATGCAAACACCACAGCATAATGAAGTTCCAATTGCATAAATAAGTGCTTTTTTTGCTCTGTCGTATTTTTGTGCTCCGTAGTTTTGTGCCACAAATGCCGAAACACCTTGTGAGAATGACGATGGAACAAGCATTATAAACGCCGCTAGTTTTTGGGCAACACCCATACCAGCTGATGGAACAACACCCATAGAATTACCAATCATTACGATTACTAAGAATGATATTTGAACAAGTAATTCTTGTAGAGCTATCGGTGCACCGAATTTTATTATTTGTGAAGTTAGCCCTTTGTGGAATTTTATGCTTTTTAGCGAAAACTCAAAAGGCAATCCTCTTTTTGCGATTATTACTAGCGATAAAATAACGCTGACAGCTTGTGCAAGAACAGTTGCAAACGCAGCCCCAGTAGATGCCATATTAAAATAACCGACAAATACTAAATCGCCTACAATATTTACAATACATGCTATTAAAACAGTCATAAGTGGAGTTTTTGCATCTCCAAGCCCTCTAAAAATACCGCCGATTACGTTGTATGCAACTATAAAAATAGACCCAGCACAACAAATTCTGATATAAGTTGAAGTGCTATCAAATGCCTCTTTTGGTGCATTCATAAATGACGCAACGCCTGGCGCAAATGTAACGAAAACAATAGTTAAGATGATTGCTATTACTGCAAATATTGAGATACCGCTGCCGACAACATCACCAGCGTCCTTTTTCTTTCCTTGACCTAGTTTTTGACCTATTAATATAGTTATTCCCATTGCAAGCCCTGTAACTGTAAGAGTTATAACTTGCATAAATTGACTCCCAGTCGAAACAGCAGAAACATCCGCCGCATGACCAAATCTACCAACTACAAGTAAATCCACCGCACCATACATAGTCTGCAAAAATAATGCCGCTAATATAGGGATGATGAATGTTACTAGAGGTGAGAAAATTTTTCCCTGTGTAAAATCTTTAACCTTTGACATATATGTGCCTTCCTTTCCAAATTTTAATATAGTTATTTTCATTGATTTATATAAGGTTTATATCAATATAGATAGATTTATATCAATATAAATCAATTTATATATATAGACTTATATTGATAATCTTTAATTTAAAATAACAGTGCTATTCAATATTTGATCTAATTTTACCCAACATATTTAAAAGACTGTTTATCTCGTCTTGCTCCATATTTTCTAATAATTTACCTTCAACAGAATCTATAGCAGATGAGATTTTCCTTGATATTTCAACAGCCTTTTCTGTTAAAACAAGTTTTTTCAAACGGGCATCACCAGCTACTGGCACCCTCTTTATAAGATCGTGTTTTTCCATATTATTAAGCATAAGACTTACCGAAGAACGCTTTAAATCAAACTCAAGCTCCAAGTCCTTTTGGAATATGTCTTTGTCTTTATTGTCAGTTATAAAATCTATTACATATGCCTGAGATACTGTGATATTGTCATCAATCACGTTTAAAACAGCAGCGTCCACCTTTCTCGATATTATACGACTAAGCTTATTTATATGTAGTCCTATTGGAAATTGTGATTTCATATTTGCCTCCTAGAAAAAATGTTTTGTACAAAACTATTTATCTATAATTGTTTTGTACAAAACAATATTACAAGGATAATTCAAAAATGTCAATAAATAAGTATCTCAATAAATAAGTATATTGATATAGATATTAATATACAACTTAAACCAAGAATATAAATCACCAAAAAATATTGGTAAAATAAATATATAGTGATAAACTTACAACATAGACAATAAATAATATTTGGAGGAAATTATGAACAAAAGGGAATTTAATTGGGCAATATTAGGAACAGGGGTAGTTGCAAATGAAATGGCAAATGCTTTGAAAAAAGCGGGCAAATCAATATATGCAGTCGGCAATAGAACACACAGCAAAGCAGTGGATTTTGCAGAAAAATACGGAGTTAAAAAGGTATACGACGATTTTCACGAGATGTTTTCTGATAAAAATGTGGACATAATCTACATAACAACACCGCACAACACACATATAGACTTTATGATGGAGGCGATCTCTAACGGCAAACATATACTTTGCGAGAAATCAATCACATTAAATAGCGACGAGTTAAACAAAGCGATCGAACTTGCAGAGAAAAACAACGTCGTGTTAGCAGAGGCAATGACTATTTACCACATGCCTTTATATAAAAAGTTAAAAGAAATAGTAGAGCGTGGCGATTTAGGTGAAGTCAGAATGATTCAGATGAACTTCGGAAGTTACAAAGAGTACAATATGAAAAATAGATTCTTCAATATGAACCTAGCAGGTGGGGCACTTCTCGATATAGGAGTTTATGCTATTTCATTTGTGAGATGGTTTATGTCATCAAAACCAAACCAAGTGCTAAGCCAGGTGAAATACGCACCAACAGGAGTAGACGAACAAGCAGGAATCCTTCTTATGAACGACGAGCAACAGATGGCGACAATATCACTTACACTTCACTCAAAACAACCAAAACGAGGAATGATATCTTGTGACAAAGGGTATATCGAAATTATGGAATACCCAAGAGCACAAAAAGCAGTCATAACTTATACAGAAACAGGCGCAAGAGAAGAGATAGAAGTCGGCAAACACGAAGACGCACTGTTTTACGAAATGCAAGACATGGAAAACGCAGTAATGGGCGATAGAGAAGTCGCTCACCTTGAGTATACGAAGGATGTTATGGAGATAATGACTGGGATAAGAAGAGAGTGGGGACTTGTTTATCCTGAGGAGAGATAATATGCCAACGTATACAATATTTGCAGGGGTTAACGGATGTGGAAAAACATCAATATATAAATCTGTGATGAAGTAAATATATATGATAATACAGATAGATTTAAAGAAATAATATATTTTAAAGATGGAAATCTAATTTGGAATGACAATACCATTCCCAAATGGGCAAATAAGTTAGTAAAGTAAAATTTACTAACTTATTTTTTTAGTGCAAAGGAAATTATAATCATCTTTACATTGTGGATAAATATAATTTCCTTTAATGCGTTTCAAAGAAATCTACATCTTTAAGGATATGAATGTACTTTAATAATAGGGTATGTTTTAAATAAATGTTGATATTTTTATATTTTATCATAAAAAAGCAGGGGTATTAATTACCTCTGCTTTTTAGTTCGTATTTTATTAATATTGTTTCTCTATTTTATGTTCCCAACAATACTATTATTAATTTAAGTCTAAATACCTAACATAGTAGAAATTATTATATAAAGAGTAGTGATAAAAAGTAATACCTCTACGACTAAATAAGAACTTATTTTTCCAGTTTCTTTATAATGATTAATTGTATTTTTTGTTTCAGGTATAAATGCAATCAATAACCCTATAAGACTAATCGGATATTTTGTGTAAAAAAAACCTGAGATTATAAGAATTAGTCCCACTACAAAAAAAATATTAAATTTACCTTCACTTGAAAAAAACTTTTTCAATATGTCATCCCCCTCCTATGCTTTTATGCTATTTGTCATCTGTATGATTCTAAATGCACTGCTTCTTCACATTATATTAAAAATTGCGTAATTATTTTTCATTATACTATATTTCTGATTTCTTTATAACTATTTATATGAATTGTAGTGTTCTTAATTTGAAATCTTTTACTCTAGTGTAAGCATATACTACATTGCTTTGCACAATAAAATTCTTAGTTTTAATAGAATCTTTGTCACTTTCAAATATTCTTAGCCATTTAAACCAGTGCATATAGTTGGAAATATATTTACTTGCCACACCATTAAATCTACCCATCCATCTCTTTAAATTACTGTGTAAACTATTAATGTGTTGAATATGGTAAATATCTTCTTTATGCTTACCTGTTTTTATACGTTTATGGTTTAAATTGAAATCTGTAGCAAATCTAATGTAAGATTTGTGGCTATCTGTGCATAATATAGAATTCTCACCGATATGACCTTTATATAAATTTTCAAGCTCTTTATATGTCATTCTACCTTTGCATAATGGTTCTATTATTAAATTACCTTGTCTATCTAAGGCTGTGGCTATACATATCTGTTCTTTAGATATACCTCTCTTTTTAATAGATTTACCTCTTTTATGAGATTCTCTTGGCATATTAATAGTTTTTGTTCCTTTAAAACTTTCGGCAAAAAAGACTTCATCAGCCTCTATTAAGCCATCAACATGACCAGTTCCTAAAAAGGAACTTATGCAATCAAGAATTTTATGTCTCCAAAAGAAACTCGTCGCTATATTTATGCCTACAATTTTAGCAGATTTTCTTATTGATAAGCCCATAATCA
>OLSC01000771.1_pt1 | contig 36233 bp, 29 predicted proteins | sample 1672881 | NCBI WGS metagenome assembly OLSC01 (sample SAMEA3136733, study PRJEB25190) | human gut metagenome | biome: human gut; feature: human-associated habitat; material: faeces | place: Austria | collected 2013
TGGTCGCGCTTTCATGCTCCTTCCGCGTGCAGCTTTTTGGCGCTTCGCCTAAGCCATTGGTTACTCCCACAACTTTCCGTGAAAAACCAACAAAAAAGCCGCCCGCAGGCAGCTCTTTTACCATGTTATTCAGTTTTTTCGGTTCAGGATCACCAGCCCGATTTCCCGCGCCCGCACGGCCAGCTCGGTACGATTTCTGAAGCCGGTCTTTTCCAGCATGTTGAGGATGTGCGTCTTGACGGTTGCTACGGACATGTGCAGTCGCTCGGCAATCTCCTGATTGGTGTCGCCGCCGGTCATTTCGCGCAGCACCTCCAGCTCGCGGCTGGTGAATTGATAGCTGCTGGCAAGCCCTAATTGCAGCTCCGGCGTTGCGTCCGGATAAACGGATTCGCCCGCCATCGTGCGCGTCATCACGTCCAGCAGGCTTTCGCGCTGCTCCTCCTTGTACCAGAAACTCTCCACGCCAATCTCTCGCGCGCGGCTCAGGTAGGAGCATTCCGGCATGGAGGTCACGATGATGATTTTCATCTGCGGGAAGGTACGCTTGATTCGCTCCGCTGCGTCCAGCCCACTCTCGCCGCCGCGCGTGACCACGTCCATGAGAATCAGATCCACGGGAAAGCGCAGGCAGTATACGTCCGCCAGCGCGGCATTGTCGATGGACAGCGCCACCTCAAAGCGCTCCGAAGCCTGAATCCGCAGTTCAAACAGCTCGCGGGGCATGGTCTGATCCTCAACAATCATGACTTTGTATTTCATGGAATCCCTTGCCTCCCCTCGAAAAATGTCAGCGTCAGTTCAAAACGCGGGGCGTGAGCAATCTCCATTGCGCCGCCAGCGGCTTCCACCCGTGCGCGCAGCGCGGTCAGACCGCTGCCTTCGACGATGGGGCCTGCCGGCGTGCTGCCGTTGTTGAGATAACGAACGCGCCAGCCGGACGCGGTTTTCCCGCCGATAATCTCCAGCCGTGTGCCGCCCGCGTGGCGAACCAGATTCGTCAGGCATTCATGGGCGGCGATTTCTACAAGCTGCGCGCTCTCCGTGTCCTCCGCCGGAAATACGCCGCGGCGCTCGATGGTCACGCCGATGGCGCGCGCGGCGCGGGCAAGCTGATCAAATGTGTCGACAGGCTGTTCATCCGCATATTTTCCCAGCAGCAGCCGAACGTTCTGCCGCCACACGGCGCAGACGCTTTCCGCATCGCCCTGTGCGCCGGAGAGAAACTGCCGGGTCTGCAGGAGCGCGCGGCCAATCTGGTCATGAACGCGGGTCTTGGCGCGCAGAATCTCCTTTTCCCGCGTCGCTTCCTGTACGTCCTGCCCATATTGCCGAAGCCGCCGGTTCATGCCTTTCAGGCGAAGATTGTCCTTTTCCACTTCCCGCTGGAGCCGCGCTTCCTCGGTGATATTCGTGCCGGTGATTTGGTAAATGCTTTTTCCTGCCATCTCCATCTGTACGCGCTCAAAGCTCCATGTCTGGCCATTCTCCAGCGTGACGATAGGCTGCGATTCAATCGCTTTCCAGAAAACGTTCGCGTTGAGCAGCGCTTCTCCCGTGAGCAGATGACTCAGTTCGTCCATCTTGAGGTTCTTCAGGCAGGGCAGCCCGTTTTCCCACGCAAAACACAGCGCGCTTGGCAAATGGTCACAGCTTTCCTTGATGGAAACCGGCGAAAGCTGCCGCCTGCTTTTGCGCCGCAATAGAAACAACGCAGAAAGGCTGAGCACCGTGAGGAGCAGCGCCGCAGCCGTCCACGGCGCAGGCGAGAGCGCCGCGCTTTCCGGCAGCCGGGAAAGCAACATTGCCAGTGCTGCAAAATCCAGCGAAACGATGGTCAGGCAAATTGCAAACACAAAGGGGCGATGGCAGCGCACGGCGCTCATGCAGCCGAACAGACCGGCAACCGTTCCGCTTAGCAGCAATGTGCACATCAAACCGGCGTAAAGCGGAGTCATGCGCACTCACCTCCCAGGTCAAAAGCGAGCGTTGCACACAGCGCGCCGTCCGCATCGTCAATGGTTATCTTCCCCAGAACCTTGTATTTGTCCACATTCGGCAAACCTGCCGCGTCTTCCATCATCAGGCGAATGGAAAAACGCCTGCCGCATTCCACGCGCACCATCAGCGCGCTGAGCGAGGGCAACGCGGCCTCCAGACAATCCTCGAAGAAGTCGTAAGCGCTCTGCGCATGGCAGCTGCATACGCTGTCTGTTCCTTCCTGATGGAGCGCGCAGACAGCGCCGTACTGCGTCAAATAAGTCAGCGATTCTCGGAGGCAGTGGGTCAGCTCGTCCGCGCGGATGACCGCTTTCTTATCGCAAATCAGCGCAAGATTGACCCGCCGCTTGACATACGCGCCCAGCAGACAGATCCGCTTTAATTTTTGAATATCCAGCTTTTGAATGCTTTCTTCGCCCAGAAGCTGGTTGATTTGAAGCAGCTGAGGCTGCACGAGCGCAATCATCTCGTCCATGAGCCGATTTTTTTCTTCAATCTGCGCGCGCTGACGCTTCAGCTCGTTTTCCGCCTGAATCAGCTCGTTTTCCTCCGAAAGCCGGGTGTTGATTTCGGCAAGCTGCGCCTGAATCCGATTGATTTTCGAAATATCCTCCACCCAGTACACGCGCCCGTCCTGCACCGGCGCGCTTTGCAGGCGTGTGTCCGCGTTCAGCAGAATCGCCTCGCGCGCTGCTGCGTCCAGTTGACAGGCGGTGAGCTCCGGCGCATTTTTCGCGCGGTAGATGGGGACGCCCTGCTCGTCCACAATCTGCGCGGCAACAGTGGATTCGGAAAAGAAATAGCGGTAATGGTCGTTGGTTGGCAGCAGCCCCACCTGCAGGCAGCTCTCCCAGAACGCCGCAAACGTCAGGCAGCAGCATTCCGGTATCTTGTGGAACGTGTAGATGTTAACAAAACTCAGCGCGCACAACGCAAACCCGCCCAGAAATACACAGAGTGGCACCCATGCGTATCGCCTGCTTTCAGACACGCGGCACTTGCAATAGATAACAGCCCCGGTTGCCAGCAGCAGAACGACAATCCACGCCATGGCAAGATAGTACACCCAGCCGTGAATATAGTCGGCTGATAGCGTTGCAGCGCCCGGCGCGGCACGGAAGGCCATCTGGTGCAGATCGTTGCTCAGCACGCCGCCAATCAGGCATATCGCCGGAAGAAACAGCAGATACCACCGGAGCGAAAACGTGTCGCCATCGCGCCGCCCAAGCTGCAGCGCGGCGAACAGGCTGAACAGCGGCGCAAGAATCTGCGGCACATAATACAAATACCACAGATAGCGTGTAACGGTATCGTCGTTGAAAAAGCGATATTTGACCGTACGCAGGAATAGCCACAGCACGGCCATGACGCATCCAAGCAGCAGCCAACGCCGATCACAGCGGTGCAGAATCCTGCGAGATATGGAAAAGCCCCAGCCCATGGCCAGACCGATGTAAATCAGGTTGGTCAGCAGAAAGAAAGCGGCAGAGGGCAGCGGAGCGCCCACGCGATCCGCCTGGCGAAAAAAACCGGCAAGAACGAACAGACCAAGCGCAAGGCAGAGCTTCGCAATGGATTTTCGTTTTGCGGCAGCCATATATCCACCTCCTGCCCGTATTTGAAAGAACAAATATTATGCTATTTCCAGATTCACCTGCGCCATCTGCTTGGCGTCTTTTCATCTGGAAATAGTATTATACCATACAAGCGACTGAAAAACCAGTGTTTTCAAGACAAACGAACGGGCAGGAGTCTTTCGCAGACTGTCCCGCACTGGTTTATCCGCATGGTATGCCTTGTTCCTCCGCAGAGATGGGCAGTGTCAGCTCAATCACGGTTCCGTCTTTGCCGCTCTCCGTGATGCGCACGCTGCCGCCGTGGAGATGAGCGATTTCCCAGACCAGCGATAAGCCCAGCCCCACGCCGCCCTTTTCCCGGCTACGCGACTTGTCCACTCGGAAGAAAGGCTGAAACACGCTTTCTCTGAAGTTTTCCGGGATGCCGCAGCCTGTATCCCTGACCTCGATCACCGCGCTGCTGCTGCCCCGGCGCGACGCGGCGACGCGTACGCTGCCGCCCGGATGATTGTATTTTACGCCGTTCTCTACCAGGTTGAAAATCGATCGATATACAAGCACGTCGCTGCCGGTAATCCAAAGATCTTCGCCGGATTGAGAGAGCGCCACGCCGCTCTTTTCCGCCAGCGGCGACAGATCTGCCAGCACCTCCTCAATCATGGGGGCAAGCTGGATTTTGTCCGTGCGCGGCACAGCCTTCAAGTCGCTCATATCCAGCAGCGTCCGCACCATTTTGGATAGCCGATCGGTCTGCTCCCGCAGCATGGAAATCGTTTCTGCGGTTTCCGGACGATTATCTCCGTGGTCTGTGGCCATGTACAGATCCAGCCGCGCCTGCATCAGCGCCAGGGGCGTGCGCAGCTCATGGGCGGCGTTGCCCACAAACTGCTGCTGGGCGTCGAACGCCTGATTCAACCGCAGCAGCATCTGATTGATGGCACGGCTCAGCCGGCTGAACTCCACGGCCTCATCCTCACTGAGGGTGATTTCCGTCAAACTCTGCAGCTGTACGCGTTCTGCCTTTGCGGTAAAGCGCTTCAGCGGCTTCAGCGCCTTTCCGCTGACGAAATACGCCACTGCGCCGCCCAGCGCCGTCACCGCCAGGGCGATGTACCAGCCGCGAATGCAGAAACTGTGCTTCGCGCCGCTCAGCTCCAACACGAACTCGCCATTGAAGCGCTCCGACAGATCCTTCCACTGCTCGTCAGGAATGTCGACGCGGACGGCCTGCGGATCCTCCTGCACATAGTGCATCACATAATTGCCGATGGAGTCCATATAGGCATGACCAGAGGAGCACAAAAGCGTTTTCATGGTCACGCAGGCAGTCGCCAGCAGCAGAATGGTCAGCAGTGTGATTCGCCATTGCAGAGAAAGGCGTTTCAAAAGTCGTTTCATGGCTCACGGCCTCCCATCAGATAACCCTCGCCGATGCGGTTCAGAATCGGGTCATAGCCCAGCGCCGCTTTCAGCTTTTTGCGCAGGGATGAGATGTGCACCCGGATGGAGTTGCTGAAGCTGTTCACGCTGCCGTCCCACACATGCTCCATCAGCTCCTCCTGGCTTACCGGCCGTCCCTGGTTAAGGAGCAGGTATTCCAATATGCCGTTTTCCTTGCGGGTCAGCGCGACGACCTCGCCCCTTACCTGTGCCGTCCGTTTTACCGTATCGAAGGACAACTCCCCGCAGCGCAGCACCGCGTCGTGCTGCACAAAGCTGCGCCGGGTCAGACTGCGCACCCGCGCCTCCAGCTCCTCCAGATGAAAGGGCTTGACCAGATAGTCGTTGGCGCCGCAGTCCAGCCCTTCCACCTTGTCGCTGATTCGGCTGCGGGCGGAGAGAATCAGCACACGGGTTTCCCGGTCCTGCTCCCGCAGCGTTTTCAGCAGATCCATGCCATCCCGTCCAGGCAGGTTCAAATCCAGCAGAAGCAGGTCGTACTTCTCCGTCAGCAGCCAGTCCAGCGCGGAATCGCCGTCATAGCAGGCATCCACCTCGTAGCCCTTTTGCTTCAGGCTTTTGACCAGCGTGTCGCACAGTGCCCGCTCGTCCTCCACAATCAAAATCCGCATACTGCGCCTCCTTTGCGCTCGTGTGATCATGTCCAGTATAGCATATCGGCATAAAATGCGCATAAAATTTTCTGTTTTAACGTAGATTTTACCCCCGCTATCGTATAATGAGCCTGCGAGAAGACAAAAGGAGGGAAGCTTCATGAATCTCATTTCATCGGCTGCGGGCAGGCGCGTCGTGAGGCTGGGCGTGCTGATACTGGGCGCGGCGATGCTGATTTACGGCGCACAGCGGGGCGAGGCCGCCACGGTGCTGTCCAAGGCCGTCCGAATCTGCCTGGAGTGTGTGGGCATTGGATAAGAAGAAAAAAACTTCGAAGGCTCCGCCCGTTTCCGGATTTCTCGCCCGGTTTCGGGGATTTGCGCAGGCCTGCGCTGCGCTGCTGACAAATCCGCACCTGCCCAATCTGCTTAAGGGGCAGATTTACCGGGGAAAGGGCAAGACCGTCTGCGTGCCGGGGCTCAACTGCTACTCCTGCCCTGCCGCAACAGGCGCGTGCCCCATCGGGGCGGTGCAGTCGGTAATCGGCTCGTCCAAATTCAAGTTTTCCTATTATGTAACAGGCACGCTGATTCTGCTGGGGGTACTGCTGGGGCGGTTTGTGTGCGGCTTTCTGTGCCCTTTTGGGTGGTTTCAGGAGCTGATTCATAAGATTCCATTGCCCAAGAAGAAGCTGTCCACGAAGAAGCTCAGACCGCTGCGGTATCTCAAGTACCTGATTCTGCTGCTGACGGTGACGCTGCCGCTGATTTTCACCAACGAGGTGGGGATGGGCAATCCCTTCTTCTGCAAGTACCTGTGCCCGCAGGGCGTACTGGAAGGCGCGATTCCGCTGTCCCTCGCCAGTGAGAGCGTCCGAAGCGCACTGGGCAGCCTGTTTACATGGAAGAGCGTCGTGCTGGGCGCAGTGGTCGTCTTGAGCCTGCTGTTCTATCGCCCGTTCTGCAAGTGGCTATGCCCGCTGGGAGCGTTCTACGCGCTGTTTAACCGGGTATCGCTGACGGGAATGCAGGTGGACGCGCACAAATGTGTTCACTGCGGCAGGTGCGAGAAAGCCTGCAAGATGGACGTGGACGTGACGAAGACACCGGATCATCCCGAATGCATCCGCTGCGGCATGTGCGTCAAGGCGTGTCCCACGGGCGCGGTCAGCTTCCGCTGCGGGCTGAGCCGCGGGGCAAAGGAAAAAGAGAATCCAGCCGGCAAACAAGCCGTGGAGAAATAATCACAGAAAAGAAACGGAGGACATTTTCAATGAAGAAGACCTGGATTGCGCTGCTGCTGGCGCTGTGTATGCTGACCACCATAGGAGCGGCTTCCGCCTGCTGCACTTCCGCCTGCTGCACGAAGCCGTCCGGAACGGACGAGGCACAGACCATGGAGGAAACCTGCACCTGCATCATCGATGGCAAGGCCATGGATGACTGCGCCTGCATGACGGGCATGTGCGATGAAAAGTGCAGCTGCGGGGAGAAATGCGACTGTGCCGAAAAGAAGCTGGAAATGCTGACTGCCGAAATGAACGCCGTGTTCGAGAAAAACATGGACCTGTGGAACCGGTTCTTCGGCATGATGGACAAGCAACCCGACATGGGCATGAGTTACGCCGATTACCTGACGGCGCAGCTGGAACTGAAGAAGGAAAAGTTCACGGAGGATGAGTACAAGCTACTTCAGCAGGACATTGAGACCATCCGTCGGCTGGACGAAGAGATGGAAAGGCTCATGCCGAAAGACGACGTGACGGCGGGCTCGGACGTGGCGCTGGAGAGCGGCGTGGTGACGGCGGGCGGCGGCATCGTCATGGGCGGCGAAGGGATGATGATGACGGACGGCGGCATGGATGACAAGGACATGCGTGTGGAAGATGATTCGTCCGAGAAGTTCCCTGCTTTCCAGGGCATGGATTTAGACGGCAATCCCGTGAGCAATGAGTTGTTTAAGGAGAATTCCGTCACGGTGATCAACTTCTGGTTCTCTGCCTGCGCTCCCTGCATCGGGGAACTGGGCGAGCTGAACGCACTCAACGAAGAACTCAAGCTGAAGGGCGGCGCGGTGATCGGCATCAACGCGGACACTATCGGCGGCGACGAAAGCATGATCATGGAAGCCAAGAACATTCTGGAAAAGAAGGGCGCCATGTATCAGAACATTTACTTCCCTGCGGACAGCGAGGCAGGAAAGCTGACCTACAGCATCACGGCGTTCCCCACCACCGTGGTGGTGGACCGCAACGGCAACATGGTGGGCGAGCCAATTCTGGGCGGCATCAACAGCGAGAAGCAGATGAAGGCGCTGCAGACCATGATTGACGAGGTGCTTGCCCGAGACGCGGCGATGCTGGACAAGGACATGCTGATGAAGCCGGACGGCAAGTAATCGCCGAAGCGGCGCAGGCAGCATCCTGTGCGAAAGCAATTTCCTGCTTGTGGGGAATTATCTCTATAAACGCGCTCGTCGGCGGAAAAGACCACCGACTGGTGAACTTTTTCGATAAGCTGCGGCGTCTCTCTCAGCGTGAGGGAGACGCCGCTTCGGCATTCATCCAGAAACAGTGCCCGCAGACAATCCTGCCGCGGATGCAGGAGTCGCACAATCATCCCCTGCGCCGCCAGCATCCATCGGCGGTGCTTTTTCATCCCCTATTTGACATTTCCCGCAAAAGCAGTATAATAAAATAGAGATTCGCATCTATCGCGCCGAATCCCGCCATCAACACGCAAAAACGAGGGACAGCATCATGCCAATCCGCATTCCGAACGACCTGCCCGCCGCCAGCGCGCTGCGGAGCGAAAACATATTCGTCATGACCGACACGCGCGCGAAAACGCAGGACATTCGCCCGCTGAAAATCCTCCTGCTGAACCTGATGCCCACCAAAATCGCCACCGAAACGCAGCTGGCGCGCCTGCTGGGCAATACGCCGATTCAGGTGGAGCTGGAGCTGCTGATGGTGAAGTCCCACGTCGCGAAAAACACGTCCGAGGAGCACATGCTCGCGTTCTACAAGACGTTCGATCAGGTGTGCGGCAAGACGTATGACGGCATGGTCATCACCGGCGCGCCGGTGGAGCGGATGGCGTTTGAGGACGTGGAATACTGGGACGAACTGTGCGCCATCTTCGAGTGGACGAAAACGCACGTCACGTCCACGTTCCATATCTGCTGGGGCGCGCAGGCGGGGCTGTATTACCACTGGGGCGTGCCGAAGTACATGATGGAGAAGAAGCTGTCCGGTGTGTACCGTCACCGCGTCGTGCATAAAAACAGCATCCTCTTCCGCGGCTTTGATGATACGTTCATGGTGCCGCACAGCCGCTACACGACCGTCCGCCGGGAGGATATATTGGCGCATCCGGAGATGAAAATCCTTGCCGAAAGCGACGAAGCGGGCGTTTATGCCATTTCCACCCACGGCGGACGGCAGATTTTCATCACCGGTCACAGCGAATACGACGCGGACACGCTGGAGAAGGAGTACCTGCGCGACAAAGCCGCCGGGCTCCACCCCGATGTGCCCTGCAACTACTATCCCGATGACGACGATACCCGCGCGCCGATTTGCTCGTGGCGCTCGTCGGCAAACCTGCTGTACTGCAACTGGCTGAACTACTTCGTCTATCAGGCGACGCCGTACGATTTGAACAGCGTCGGCATTGTCGTCATGGATGATTTCAAGGAACAGCACGAATAAAGAACCGCCGCACCTCCAGCAAACGGAAGTGCGGCGGATTTTTGCTGTTGATTTACCCCTCCTGCGCGCGAATCTTCTCCAGATAATCTTCGTAGCCGCAGTAGTAGTCGGCAATCGTGCCGTCGGGCTTGATTTCAATGATGCGGTCGGCGATGGTCGTGATAAACTGGTGGTCCTGCGACGTGAAAAGCACGTTGCCGGGGAAGTTGATCAGCGCGTTGTTGACCGCCGTGATGGATTCCAAATCGAGGTGGTTGGTGGGCTGGTCGAGCATGAGGAAGTTCGCGCCGGAGAGCATCATGCGGGAGAGCATGACGCGCACCTTCTCGCCGCCGGAAAGCACGCTGACGGGCTTGTACACGTCGTCGCCGGAGAAGAGCATCCGGCCGAGGAAGCCGCGCATGTACGTTTCCAGCTGTTCGGGCGAATACTGGGCGAACCACTGCATCATGTTGAGGTTGCAGCCGTCGAAATACTTGCTGTTGTCCTTGGGGAAGTAGTTGGTGGAGATGGTAACGCCCCACTTGAAGCTGCCGCTGTCGGGCTTGATTTCCTCCGCGAGGATGCGGAAGAGGGCGGTCTGCGCCTGTTCGTTCGAGCCGACAAGGGCGATTTTCTGCCCCTTGGTGACGATGAAGGACACGTCCTTGAGCAGCTGCACGCCGTCCTGCGTGTAGTTGAGGTTCGACACTTGCAGGATGTCCTTGCCCGCCTCGCGTTCAGGCGTGAAGCACACCCACGGATAGCGGCGGGAGGAAGCGGGCATCTGCTCAATGGTCAGCTGATCGAGCAGCTTGCGGCGGCTGGTCGCCTGCTTCGCCTTGGATTTATTGGACGAGAAGCGCTGAATGAAGGCTTGCAGTTCCTTGATTTTGTCCTCGCGGCGCTTCTTCTGGTCGTTCATCAGGCTCTGCATCATCTTGGAGGATTCATACCAGAAGTCGTAGTTGCCGACGTAGAGCTTGACCTGATTGAAGTCGATATCGACGATATGTGTGCAGATATTGTTCAGGAACCAGCGGTCATGGGACACGACAATCAGCGTGCCGGGGAAATTCATCAGGAAATCCTCCAGCCACGCGACGGAGCGGTTGTCAAGGTTGTTCGTCGGTTCGTCCAGCAGCAGGATGTCCGGATTGCCGAACAGCGCCTGCGCCAGCAGCACCTTGAACTTCTCGCCGCCCTTCAGGTCGCCCATGAGCATCGTGTGCATTTCAACGGGCAGCCCCAGACCGGTCAGCAGCGTCGCGGCATCGGACTCGGCGTTCCAGCCGTCCATCTCCGCGAATTCGCCCTCCAGTTCGGCAGCGCGTTCGCCGTCCGCATCAGAAAAATCAGGCTTCGCGTACAGCTCGTCCTTTTCCTTCATGATGTCGTACAGGCGCTGATTGCCCATGATTACCGTGTCCAGCACAGGATAGGCATCGTACTTGAACTGATCCTGCTTCAAGGTGGACAGGCGCTGCCCCGCGGGAATCGTCACCGTGCCGGTCGTGGGCTCCAGCTCGCCGGACAAAATGCGCAGGAACGTTGATTTGCCCGCGCCGTTCGCGCCGATAACGCCATAGCAGTTGCCCGGCATGAATTTCAAATCCGCACCCGAAAACAGCTTCTGACCCCCGAAGGTCAGGGAAACATTGCTTACCGTGATCATGGGTTTTCTCCTTACATTTCCGTGGTCGTTCCATTATATACAGACGTACTTTTCTACTATACCATATTCATCCCGGAAATGGAAGGGGGTAGGCGAAAATTCCATGGGAGTTCATGCGTTCGAGGGCGGTTGGCGCGGCTATGTGGTCGCGCCCATCTGGCGCGACAATGTGCGAGGGGGAGGAGAGAGCAGCTTGGGGGCGCGTCTGCGGACGCGCAAAGTTACTGGCAGGGACGCTTCGCTGCCTGCGCCCTTGTTGATTTTGCTCTTTGGATTGGTCGGACGAGGAACTGTTGGGGCGCTGCCCCAAGCCCCGCAAGGGACGCTGTCCCTTGACCCTGCAAGGGGCATTGCCCCTTGACCCTTTTTTTGTCGCCCGGCTTGAGCGCTTTTCCCTACGCTTTGGGTGAAGCGGCTTTTTTGCCCTTAACCGACATTTTCCTTCTGCGGAACCGTCGGCGCGGTCGTCTCCGGCGGTGCGTATGCCGGCGTAAATATCTGCGCCTTCGCCCAGTCCCACTCGAAACTATCAAGCTTCAATATCAAATTACTCTGCCGCAGCAGAATCGCCGTGTTTTCCAGCATAAAATACAATCCACGCGCCAGCTGCCCGCGGTGGCTGCCGAAATCACGCGCAATCATGTTCCCTAAATCCTCGCAGCGAAACATCGGATGCCCCGAAAACCCGAACATGCTCGTGCTATGCGGCTTGGAATCCGCCTGAATCAGCAGCGGAACCGTGCCCATCCACCAGCCCTCATGTTCAATCTGCACGGTCAGCTTTGCCGCCGTTCCCGGCACAAGATAGAAGAAATCGGTATCCAGCACCTCTTCCCGCTCGTTGAACGTGCGGAACATCAGCGTGTCATCCTGATAGATGGTGATGCGGTAGGCGCGCGGGCCTGTCCAGCGGCGGTCGTGGGTCAGGTAGGCGTAGGCAAAAATGGGCATAGTACCCTCGTAATCGACCATATACATCCACCTTCCCCCCTTTACTTTGACGCAAAGCACACATATATTATCATAGTTGTTTTTCTTGTTTTCGTCAAGGGGTTTCCGGACTTTTCCGGTATTTTTCTGCAATTTTTTTCCGCAGAAATTCCGTCCGGCGCATTCTTTTTGCGCATTCTCCCGCATACCTTATGATGAAGGGAGGAATGCAGGTGGTTACGTTTCAGCGGCAGAGGGAACGGCAGGCAGAGGAGCTTCTGCTGACGCCGGGAGAAATGGCGGCGCGGTGCGATTGGCAGCAGGTGCGGCGGATGCGAGAGGAGATGCCCGACGACGTGTGCAGCACACATGCTTGGTATCAGAATTGCGATGCGCTTGACCGGGAACTGCGGGCGCAGTACCCGATGATTGGCGCACTGGAAACGGCGGTGCGGGCGTACGGGTACGCGATGGAGAACAGCACGCATCCGCGCGTGCAGGAGACGATGCGCTGGCGGCTGACGCTCGACCAGTTCGGCATCTTGGCGCAGGTGCTGGCGCGGCATGGGCTGATTGCGGATGTTCGCGAGGCGCTGGAGTACTTCGCGGAGGCGAAATGAGCAGGGGGGATTGTCCGGGCGGGCAGTCCCCTTTTGCTTGCAATTTTCTGCGGATGACGGTATACTATCCGCAAAGGAGGTGCTGATGATGCTGTATCTGCGCAGCTTCACGTTCCCCAGTCAGGAGCGGGAGTCCTTCAACTTCCACGGCGCGCGGCGGCAGTGCTACAACACGGTGTATCCGTTCGGCGTGCTGTCCCGATTCGACCCGACGGTGCTGACGATGGATGCCGTCACCATCCTTTATGGCGGCAACGGGTCGGGCAAATCCACCATGCTGAACGTGATGGCGGACAAGCTGGCGCTGACGCGGGATGCGCGGTATAATCGCTCGACGTTTTTCGAGGAGTATGTCGCCCTGTGCGACGCGGAAGTGCAGGGCAATCTGCCGCCTGAAAGCCGGATTATCACCTCGGACGACGTGTTTGACTACATGCTGAACCTGCGCGCGCTCAACGAGGGCATTGACGCGCAGCGGGAGGACATGTTCCGGCAGTACGCTGCTGACCGGCAGGTGACGCAGGCGTTCCGCACGATGGCGGATTACGACCAGCTCAAGCGCGTGAATCTGGCACGGCGTTCGACGCAATCCGCCTACGTCCGCAAGCAGATGGGCGGCAACATCCGCGAGCAGTCGAACGGCGAAAGCGCCATGTTCTGTTTCACCAGCCGCATCGGCGACGGCGGATTATATCTGCTTGACGAGCCGGAAAACAGCCTATCGCCCGAACGGCAGCTGGAGCTCATGCAGTTTCTGGAGGATTCCGCGCGTTTCTACGGCTGTCAGTTCATCATTGCCACGCACTCGCCGTTCCTGCTGGCGATGCGGGGCGCGCGCATCTACGATTTGGATGCTGACCCGGTCGTCCGCCGCAAGTGGACGGAGCTGCCCGCCGTGCGGACGTACTTCGACTTTTTTGCATCCCACGCGGATGATTTTCGCGGGGAATAATCCGAAACTTTTTGCGGATTTGCTGTTGCAATGTACGGCATAATTCAGTATAATAATGTAGGATAGCTGAATTTCATGCGGAAAAAATCAGGAGGATCATCATCATGCCGACGGATTTGGAGATTGCACAGGCGGCACAGCCGAAGCGGATTCAGGAGATTGCGGAAAAAGCGGGCATTCCCGAGGGCGCCATCAGCCCCTATGGGCAGTATATCGCGAAGGTTGACCCCATGCAGTTAGGCGTGGGCAGCGAGATGCGCGCCAAGCTCATTCTCGTCACCGCCATCAACCCGACCCCCGCGGGCGAGGGCAAAACGACCGTTTCCGTCGGCTTGGCGGACGGCATGACGAAAATCGGCAAAAAGGCGATGCTGGCGCTGCGCGAACCGTCGCTCGGCCCGGTGTTCGGCATGAAGGGCGGCGCGGCAGGCGGCGGCAGGGCGCAGGTGCTGCCGATGGAGCAGATTAACCTGCACTTCACGGGCGATTTGCACGCCATCACCGCCGCGAACAACCTGCTTGCCGCGATGGTGGACAACCACATCCAGCAGGGCAACGTGCTGGGCATTGACCCGCGTCAGGTGACGTGGCGGCGCTGTCTGGACGTCAACGACCGGCAATTGCGCGCCATCGTCAGCGGGCTGGGCGGCAAGCCCAACGGCAGCCCCCGCGAGGACGGATTCGACATCACCGCCGCAAGCGAAGTGATGGCGGTTTTCTGCCTGGCGAAGGATTTGCAGGACTTGAAGGCGCGTTTATCCCGCCTGCAAGTCGCGCGGACGTACAGCGGCAAGCCCGTTACGGCGGGTGATTTGCACGCGGCGGGCGCAATGACGGCGCTCCTGCGCGACGCGCTTCAGCCCAACCTCGTGCAGACCATTGACGGCACGCCCTGCCTGATGCACGGCGGCCCGTTCGCGAATATCGCCCACGGCTGCAACTCCGTGATTGCGACGACGACGGCAATGCGTCTGGCGGATTACGTCGTGACCGAAGCAGGCTTCGGCGCTGACCTCGGCGCGGAGAAGTTCATGGACATCAAGTGCCGGATGAGCGGCATTTTCCCGGACGCGGTGGTGCTGGTGGCGACGGTACGCGCGCTGAAATCCCACGGCGGCTGCCCGAAGGCGGACTTGTCGCACGAGAATGTCGAGGCGCTGCGCAAGGGCTTGCCGAACCTGCTGGCGCACATCGACCACATCCGCAATGTGTGGAAGCGCCCGGTCGTCGTCGCGCTGAACCGCTTCGTCAGCGACACGGAGGCGGAAATGGCGCTGCTGCGTCAGGCGTGCGCGGATGCGGGCGCGCCGGTGGAGCTTTGCGACGGCTGGGCGAAGGGCGGCGACGGCGTAAAGGAGCTGGCGGCGCGGGTGTGCGGCATTGTGGACAGCGCTCCGAAGTCAGAGCCGTGCTACACCTACGACATCACCCTGCCGCTGAAGGACAAAATCGAGGCGATTGCGACGCGCATCTACGGCGCGGCAAAGGTGGAATTCGCCGGGAGCGTATTGAAGCAGCTGCAAAAGCTGGAGGACGAAGGCTGGCGCGAATGCCCGGTTTGCATTGCGAAAACGCAGTATTCCTTCTCCGATGATGCGAAGCTGCTGGGCGCGCCGGTGGGACACACGCTGCACATTCGGCAAGTGCGGCTGAACGCGGGCGCAGGCTTTGTGGTGGCGTTCGCGGGGGATATTATCGCCATGCCGGGGCTGCCGAAGGTGCCTGCCGCCGAAGCGATTGATGTGGACGAAAACGGCGAAATTGTGGGCTTGTTCTGATTTTTTTACGCTGCTTTGTTTCAATTTGAGACAAGGCAGCGTATACTTATATTGCAGAGGATTTCGCGCCTGCGGACGCGACAAGGGGGCAATGAAAACAGACGAATGTCTGCGGTCGCCCCCTTGCCCCCTTCGCAGCGCACTCCCATGTTACTATATGGTTATGTTTATTGGAAGAACGAAAGGTACACAAACTAAAAAACTTCCAATATGAATCAAGTAACATCCGAAGGTTTCCAAAGGGCGATCGGAAAGCCCTTTGGTCGCTCCCGCAGGAGCGAAATTCCCTGCAACAAACAAGCACTTTATAAAAAGGAAGTACATAAAGCCATGAAAAAGATTTTCATCATCGGCGGAGGCATCGCCGCCCTCGAAGCGGCAAAATCCGCCCGAAGCACCCAGCGAGACGCGCTGATTGTCCTCATTTCCGCCGAGAATTTCCTTCCCTACAGCCGCCCGATGCTCACCAAGCAGCTCATGGGCAACGTTACGGCACAGGATTTGGCGGTTGAATCCGCCGCGTGGTATGACGAAAAGGATATTGTCGTCCTCACCGGGCGAACCGTGACTGCCATCGACCCCGTCGGCAAAACGCTCGTGGCGGGCGGTACCCCCTTCCATTGGGATTCCCTCATTCTGGCGACAGGCGCAAGCTGCTTCGTGCCGCCGATTCCGGGCGCGGACGGCGCGAACGTCGTCTCCGTGCGAACCTTTGGCGACGTGGCGCGCGTGCGGGAAATCGCGAAAACGGCAAAAAACGCGGCGGTTATCGGCGGCGGCGTGCTGGGGCTGGAAGCGGCATCGTCCTTGGCGGAAGCGGGCTTGTCTGTGACCGTGCTGGAGCACGGCGATCAGCTGATGAAGCGGCAGATTGACGCGCAGGCGGCGCAGCACCTTGAATCCGCCATGGCGGGCAAAGGCGTGAAGCTGCTGAAAAACGCGGATTCCGCGCGCATCGACGCATCCGGCGTCACCCTCGTGGACGGCACGCGCGTTCCGGCGGAGCTGGTCATCGTATCGGCGGGCGTACGGGCAAATATCCGCCTCGCCAAGGACGCGGGCATTGCGGCCGAGCGCCACATCACCGTCGATGACCACATGCGCACGAACCTCCCGGACGTGTACGCGGCGGGCGACTGCGCGTCGATGGGCGTGAGCTACGCGCTGTGGACGGAAGCGGCGGATATGGGGCGCATCGCGGGCATCAACGCGGCGGGCGGCGACGCGGCGTATCAGGCGCTGCCGCGTCCGCTCATCTTCCACGGCTTCGGCACGGCGCTGTTTGCGTTCGGCGACGCGGGCCGTCAAGCGAATATCGCGTACGAAATCGGAGAAATGCCCGGCGCGCGGTACTATTCCGCGGGCGGAAAGCTGGTCGGCGCGGTGCTGACGGGCGACATCCGCCGCATGGAAGAAGTCACGAATCTGATTTTGCAGGCATAACGCCGCTTCCCGCGCATAGACTGAACCGACTCTTAAACGAGGAGGAGAAAGTTTATGTCGCAGACAACAAGTCAAACGTGCGCGTATGAGTACACCGTCCGCCGTGGGGACAGCTTCTACCTGATTGCGCATCGCCTGGGCGTGCCGCTGAAGGATCTGCTGGAGGCGAACAGCGACATCAACCCGGCGCGGCTGATGGTGGGCGACGTGCTGTGCATCCCCGGCGCGGCGGCGGAAACGCCCGATACCAACATCACGGCGCCGGCCACCCCCGACGCCTCTGACACCACGACGAACGACGCGCTGGATACCCCCGCCGCCGACATGAACGCCCCCGCGACCCCCGGCGGCGAAACGCCTGACATCAGCTTTTGCCCGGAGATTGACCGCTACACGGTGCTGCAGGGCGAAACGGCGGCGGATGTGCAGCTGAAAAAGGACGTCAACCGCCATACGCTGGAAACCGCGAATCCGGATGTGAACCTGGACGCGCTGCAGGCAGGGCAGGTGCTGTGCGTGCCGGAAAATCAGGCGTGCCCGCCGGGCAACACATACACGCTGGACAAGGACGAGACGATGGAGACGACGGCGCTGCTGCTGAACGTGTCACTGTCGGCGCTGCTGCGGGCAAATCCGTGCCTTGCGCCGAGCGACTTCAAGCAAGGCGCGTGCATCAATATTCCGGAGGACTGACAGAAAACGGCGCTCAGCGGGATTTCTTCCCTGCTGAGCGCCGTTTTTCAATATGCAATTATTCCGCCTTGACAATCTTTTCCGCGCTGATTTGCCCCGGCAGGCTCATCGTCATCGCGCCGTTGGAGTAGACCGTCACGGTCATGCCGTTCTCCATGCCGTCCAGCAGCGCCGCGTCCGCGTTGACTTGCACCACATCGGTTTCCGTCGTCAGCAGGAAGCCGGATTCCGTCAGTTCGCTGACCGTGCCGGTGGTCTTGTAGCAGCCGATTTTCTGCGCGTACACCTGCGCCGGCAGCGAGCGGGTCATGATGCCGTCGTAGAGGACGTGGATGTAGTCGCCCACCGCGAGTTCGCCGTCCGTCTCGTAGACCGTGCCCTCGTCCACGTTGACCAGCACCTGCATGTCCTTCGTCTGGAGGAGGATGCCGTCGCCCGTGATTTCGACAATTTCGCCCGCCAGCTCGTCGATGGTCACGGCAATATCAATCGTATCCGCCGTCACCTGCGCGGGGATGGAGCTGGTCATCTGCCCATTGTAGGTCACGCGAACCGTCTCGCCCAAGTCCGGAATGCCGTCCGGCAGCTGCGTCAGGGAGGTCAGGTTGACCTGAATCTGCTGACCATCCGCGGTTTCCATGGTGATGTACGCCTCAACGACCGTGCCGGTGAGGACGGCTTCCTCCTCCACCGCGGTAATCTGCTCGGCGCTGATCTGCCCCGGCAGGCTCATCGCGATCACGCCGCTGAAATACACGTTGATTTCCGCGCCATCGGTGATTTGCGCCAGCTGTTCCGCCGTCGCGTGAACGATGTAGGTCGTCTCGTCGGTGGTGAGGGTGAAGCCCTCGTCGGTGATGTCGCTGACCGTACCCTTGAGGACGTAGCAGCCAATGTGCTGCGCCGTCACCTGCGCGGGGTAGGAGCGGGTCATCTGCCCATTGTACATGACGTGGATGAAGTCGCCCACCGCGATTTCCTTGCCCTCGCGGATGGTGTCCGCCGTCAGAATCGCCTCAATCAGCTGCCCTTCGGGCGTTTCCAGCAGGATGGATTCTTCGCCGATTTCCAGCACCGTCCCGGCAATTTCCGCGATTTCCGCCACGTCGCCTTCCTCGGCATAAGCGGGCAGCAGCAGCGCCGCCATCAGCAGCGCCATCAGGATTGCAAGCATCTTCTTCATATTCGTGTTTCTCCTTGTGGGGGAATGTCAGGGCTTCTTTTGCCCTGCACTCTAACAGACGAAAAAGGCGGGCGGATTGTTCCCGCCCGCGGAAAAGTATTTTTTGTCAGTATCTGTCCGTCCGCAAAAGCCATTCCGTCACACCCATCTGCATCACGTATTTTGTGAACCATGGCAGTGGAAATGCGCCGCCATATACGGGTACGGGTTGTCGCGGAAGCCCAGCAGCTGCACGCTGTCCAGCAAATGCTCGTCAATCACCTGCTCCGCCAGCTGTTCGTACAATTTCCCTTTGTAGTTGGAGTATATGCCGACCGTAGCCAGCCCGTCAAACGCGGACATAATCAGGTTATCCGTACCGCGGACGATAACCGTCGCCAGCTTATGCAGGCTCAGCGCGCCAATTGCTGCTCGTCGTTCTGCGCCGCCGGGCGGTACATGCTGAAAATCATCGCCGAGCCAATGCCCAATTCTGCCAGATTCAGCATTCCCAGCACATCGCCGAAGAGGCCGTTCACGCCGAGATATTCCTGCGACAGGTAGTGGACGAACACCATGCGTCCGCCGAAGGACAGCAGCATGTTCAGCAGCTGCCCCACCAGCCCGACTATCATATTGATGATGGAATTTTTCTTTCTCATCCGTGCTCTTCCGGCGCTGACTGACCGGATGCCTCCTCTCCTGCGCTGACTGCAAAGCGCGTGAGCCGTTTGCAATCGCTTCATTATATCACGGTTACAACTGCCTTGCAACAAAAACGACTGTTATCATCGGTTTTGCGCGAAATTTTCGCCCACGCTTCACCCAATCCACACATTTTGTGATATATCCTTGTTTCTTTCTTGTCAATATGCTATAATGGAATGCAATCCACCGTTTTCGGTGGAAATTTCGCGGGGCTTCCCCGTACAAGGGAGATTTGGAGGACATGGGAAAGGTCAGCGCGTTTCTGAAGCGGAAGAACGTTCTGTTTTCCGCAAAACGCTACGGTATAGACGCAATGGGCGCCATGGCACAGGGGCTGTTCGCCTCGCTGCTGATTGGCACAATCATCAAGACGCTCGGTCAGCAGCTGAACGTGCAGTTTCTGGTTGACGCGGGCAACTTCGCCCAGCAGGTGGCAGGTCCGGCGATGGCGGTGTCCATCGGCGCGGCGCTCTCTGCCCCGCAATTGGTGCTGTACAGCCTGATTGCCGTCGGCATGGCGGCAAATAAGCTCGGCGGCGCGGGCGGCCCGCTGGCGGTCTACTTCATCACGATTGTCGCGTCCGAATGCGGCAAAATCGTCAGCAAGGAGACGAAGGTGGATATCCTCGTCACCCCGGCGGTCACGATTCTTGTCGGCGTTGGGCTGTCCGTGCTGTGCGCGCCCGCGATTGGCGCGGCTGCCAGCTCGGTCGGCGATTTCATCAAGTGGGCAACGAACCTCCAGCCGCTGCTGATGGGCATTCTGGTGTCCGTCGTCGTCGGCATGGCGCTGACGCTGCCGATTTCCAGCGCGGCGATTTGCGCGGCGCTCTCGCTGACGGGGCTTGCGGGCGGCGCGGCGGTTGCGGGCTGCTGCGCGCAGATGGTCGGCTTCGCGGTCATGTCCTTCCGCGAGAACGGCGTGGGCGGCTTGGTCAGTCAGGGGCTGGGCACGTCGATGCTGCAAATGCCCAACATCATCCGCAATCCGCGCACTTGGATTCCCCCGACGCTTGCTTCCGCCATCACCGGCCCGATTGCGACGTGCCTGTTCCACCTCGAAATGAACGGCCCGGCGGTTTCCAGCGGCATGGGCACTTGCGGTTTGGTCGGGCAGATTGGCGTTTACACCGGCTGGCTGAACGACATTGCCGCCGGCACGAAAGCCGCGATTCTGCCGATGGACTGGGTTGGGCTTATCCTGATTTGCTTCGTTCTCCCCGCCGTGCTGACGCTGCTGTTCGCCTTCTTCCTGCGCAAGTGGGGCTGGATCAAGGACGGCGACCTGAAGCTGCAATAACAAGGGAGTTCCTCCCTTGACCCTTTCGCGCGATTGGGTTGGTGACACTTTCATACAGTGTCCGCGTGTTTATGCAGGGATTTCGCGCCTGCGGGCGCGACCAGAGGGCTTTGCGGTCGCCCTCTGGACTGCTTCGCACGCCCTCCGGAAGTTACTGGTTTGTTATGTTTGTTCTCATAGTTTGAAGGACTAATAGTACACAAACTATAACCACTTCCGATAAAAGTCAAGAAACATGGGCGTGTGCTGCGAAGGGGTCAAGGGGGCGCGCGCAGACTTCGTCTGTTTTCATTGCCCCCTTGTCGCCACCGCAGCGGCGAAACCCCTGCGGCACACAAGCAAATCCACATAGAAAAAATCAAGCTAAAACGCACCTCATCCAGCTAATGCAGCAGATGAGGTGCGTTTCTTTTGCCAAAAAGTCAGCACCGAAAAAGGGCGGCGCACCCGCAGGTACACCGCCCCTTGAAGCCTTGGATTACACCTTCTGGAAGGTGAACACCACTTCGCCGCCCGCTTCGGGAGCAATTTCTTCCACCGTCGTGTCGAACTCGTAGCCTTCCGGCACAATCAGCACATGCAGCACATAGGGGTATGCAGGCATGGTGAATTCCAGCACGCCATTCTCATCCACAGGCATGGGCGTGCACGTTTCATCCGTGCAGACGTTAATCATCGTGCCTGTCACGGGGTTGCCGTCCTGATCGACGCACTTGATCGTGTAGCTCGCCATGCCCTCCATCGGCAGCTGCGGCGCTTCCGCCACTTCATCCGTGGACGGCAGGGTGCCATCGGCGTACTTCCAGCCGGGGACATTGATGCCATACTGCTGCAGCATGGCGACAAACGCATTGGCGTTGGGTTCATCAGCGATTGCAATGGCGGATGCTTCCACGTTTTCCGCGCCAGCCTTCACCACAAAATAGGTGGTATACGGGAAGCCGCTCGCCTGATTGGTATCAATCGGCTGATTCGGGATGACGTAGCCGTCCTCCGTCATGTAGTCCGTCAGCGCATAGTTTTCGGGGGCAGCCTCGCAGCCAAAGGCGTACATTTCCGGGTCGAGCCCCTTCGCCAGCGTCACCTTCACCGTCGCGCTTTCCGTGTTGTCAATCACATAATAGTTGGTCATGCCAAAGGTGGACATCAGCGCAAATTGCGGGTCAGTGAAGAAAACCTGCTTCACGTTGTCCCCCACAAAGGAGATGGTCGTCATCTTCGTGCCTTCCGGATAGACCGGGTTGTTCGCCAGCACAGCGGCGGCTTCTTCTCCGTCCACCACGCGCGCATTGTCCAGCCAGATCATGTCCTCATTCGCGGCCTGAAAGGAATCCTTGATGTAAGACAGGGCAATTTCGTAAGTACCGTCCGCCGGGAATTCATAGCCGTAGGTCGCCCATTCCTTCACGCCGCCGAACGCCTTCACCGTCTGTCCGTTGACAGACAGGCAGAACAGGTCGCAGCCGGCTTCGGTGGACGTCTTGTAGTCGAACGCGAACACATCGCCCGCCTTCGCTTCCACCGTAGTCAGCACGGAAGCGGAAGAAGTATCCTTGCCCGTGTTCGTGCTGACCAGCACCGTGCGGTCATCCTTTTCCGCAACCGCCATCGGCCAGGTGTATTCATCCGTAGAATTGGTGAAGGACAGCGGCGCCGCCGTGCCTTCCACATTCAGCGCGCGGTTCAGTTCCGCTTCATCCGTCGGCGGAATCGAGGGCTTTTCGCCCGGCAGGAACGCCAGCACATTCGTCTGCGTGTACTCATCGCCGAGGAAGAGACCGAACAGGCGGACAAACGCGTCCGTAGAGGTCTGAGAACCCGTTGCGAGGAAAGCCACATTGCCGAAGCGGTCAACCACAATCGAGGTCGGGACGCCATTGAGCCCGAAACCCGCAAAGAGGTTGAACGTTTCATGCCCGACCGGGAACGTCAGGCCATGCGACGCCACATATTCCGTCAGCTTCGCATCGTCATCGTTTTCATCGATGCTCAGCGCAAAGACTTCCACCTTGTCCTTGTACTGCTCATAGGCTTCCTCCAGGAAGGGGAACTCCGATTCACACGGGCCGCACCACGTTGCCCAGAGGTTAATCAGCACCATTTCCTTCTCCTTCAAGGTTTCGGAGAGGGTATGGGACACGCCGTTAATGTCCGTAAAGGTAAAATCGGGCATGGGCGCGCCAAGCGCGTACACCAAGGCAGTTTCTTCCGCCAGTGCAGCGCAGCCGAGGCACATCGCCAGTGCCAGAACCAGTGCCAGCATCTTCTTCATGAGGATTGCTCCTTTCACGTTCTGCGGCTTCCACCGCAGTCTTACAAAAATTATAAAGCGAGAAATGCCTGATGTCAACCGAAAAAACTTCATAAATACAATTGGCGTGCGCAGCGCCCCTTTTTTTCGCCTCCAACAGCAGCGAAGAAGCGTAAGATTGTTTGGTATTTCCATAACCAAAAAGCCCTGCCGCATTCACGACAGAGCCTTTTTGTGCCTTGATTACGCCTTGCCAGCGCAGCCCAGCACATCCACAATCTTGTGGGCGACCATCGCCTTCACCGCAGCGCGGGCAGGCTTCAGGTACTGACGGGGGTCAAAGTGATCCGGATGTTCCGCGAAGTACTTGCGGATGCTCGCGGTCATCGCCAGACGAATGTCGGAGTCGATGTTGATCTTGCAGACCGCCATCTTCGCCGCCTTCGCCAGCTGCTCTTCCGGAATGCCAATTGCGTCGGGCATATTGCCGCCGAACTGGTTGATTTCCTTCACGAACTCCTGCGGGACAGAAGAAGCGCCGTGCAGGACGATCGGGAAGCCGGGCAGACGCTTGGAGCATTCTTCCAGCACCTCGAAGTGCAGCTGGGGCTTCTGACCGGGCTTGAACTTGTATGCGCCGTGGGACGTGCCGATGGCAATCGCCAGCGAGTCGCAGCCCGTGCGGGTCACAAACTCTTCGACTTCTTCCGGATGGGTGTACATTTCCTGACCATGCTCCACCTTCACGTCGTCTTCGACGCCGGCGAGCGTGCCGAGTTCCGCCTCGACGACCACGCCGTGGTCATGGGCATACTCGACGACCTTGCGGGTCAGGGCGATATTATCCTCAAAGGACTTGGAGGAAGCGTCAATCATGACGGACGTGAAGCCGCCGTCGATGCAGCTCTTGCACAGCTCAAAGCTGTCGCCGTGGTCAAGGTGCAGCGCAATCGGGATATCGGGGTTCTCGATCACCGCCGCTTCCACCAGCTTCACCAGATAGGTGTGATTGGCATACGCGCGCGCGCCCTTGGACACCTGCAGGATGACGGGAGCCTTCAGCTCACCCGCCGCCTCGGTGATGCCCTGAATGATTTCCATGTTGTTGACGTTGAAAGCGCCGACCGCATAGCCGCCGTCATACGCCTTCTTGAACATTTCCTTCGTCGTAACAAGCGCCATTGGATTTTCCCTCCTGATGCAATTATGTAGGGGTTTTCCACCGAACCTATTATAGCACATTCTGCCGAAATAGAAAAGGGGGTTTTTTCACAAGTTGTATTTTCTTTCACAAAGTTTTTGGCGTAGGACGACCTCATCCGACTTCGCTTCGCTCAGCCACCTTCCCCAAAGGGGAAGGTTTGGGGACGTGCACCCTTCTCCGCCTTCCCCTCTGGGGAAGGTGTCGCCGCAGCGACGGATGAGGTCACATAAACACGCGGGCGCTGTATGCCGAAGCGCACAACTCAATCGCGCGAAAGGGTCAAGGGAGGGGACTTCGTCCCGTTTCATTCGCCCTTGGGTTTCCCCCAATTAACACGCGGAAGCAGCCTGAAAGAGAAGTCTACTCAATCGCGCAAAAGGGAGTCCAGAGGGTCGAAGACCCTTTGGTGGAGTCCAGAGGCAAAGCCTCTGGTCATTGCCCCTCTTCCGTCCGCTCCACCGTGCCGACGTAGATGATTTCGCTCTTTGCCTTGTAGGTGTCGGTGTACATCAGCTTGCGCTCGGTTTCCGCGCCGCCCACATACTTCACCAGGTAGCTTTCCACCACACAGCCGTCGGTTGCCTTGCGGTAGGTGTACTCTTGGTCGACATAGGTGGCGTAGGTGTGGTTCGTGTCCTTGCGGTATTCCGGCTCGGTCGGGGCGGGCAGGGTCTGCACCGTCACCGTTTCCAGCTCGTACTTCACGCCCTTGCCGAGGCTCTCGCCGTAAATCGACACCACGCACACCTTGTGCGACTTGTCATAGCGGCTGTCCTTCATCACCGTCGCAACGATGAAAATCGTGCTGTTCGTGTCGTTGCGGAACTTGAAGTCAATGCGGTTGTCGGATACCGTCGCGTCCTTGCCGTAGTCGGTGTAGCCCACCGCGTCGGAGTGCGGCTCGCGCTTGAGAATCGTCATGTTCGCCTTCGCCGCCGCGAGGTACATCGTCGTGCTTGCCTGACACACGCCGCCGCCGTAGCCCATGCGCTGATCGCCGTACGCGTACTCAATCGCTTCATAGAAGCCGTTTGCCTTCGTGCGCTTGCCCACAACCGTATTGAAGGAGAACGTTTCGCCCGCTGCAAGCATCTTGCCGTTGATGCGCTCGAACGCCACCTGAATGTTCAGGTTGCGCTCTTCCGTGCTGGTGGTCGAAATCGGGGTGTACGCCGTCGCGCGCAGCTGAATCTGCGGCTCCAGCATGGCTTTGGTCGTGGTCGGCTGAAGCTCGCGCGTCGTCAGCTCCACCTCGCCGCTGACCAAGGACGACATCATCTGGTACACCTGATTTTTCGCCTCGGTCGTGTCCATATAGCGCCCGACCGTTTCCGGCTGAATCGTCAGCGGATTGTTGAAATTGTTGGAATCGAAGATAATATGCGCATCCACCGGCTGGATGTACGCCTGCTGCGCGATGCTGAGCAGGATGTTGTCAATCACCACATTGTCGCCGCTGGGCGTGGCGGAATACCCCTCGTAGGGATTTTCTGCCAGCGCGTCCATCGTGGCTTTGCGCGCGTCAATGCTGCCTTCTGTGTGCCCCGGCTGCCACGCCGCGTCGAGGGCTTCCTGCACATCGACGGTCATGTTCAGGTCGGCGCTCGTGATTTCCCTCACCAGCTGACCGGCGTACATCAGGCGCACCTTCCACGCGTCGCGCTGCTGATTCGCGTGCGCCGTGACCGCCTCTTCCGCCTCCGCGCGGGTCATGCCGCCGAGGTGGATGCCGTCCACATACACGTTCGGGACGTACTTGTCGTCATACGCCGTCACCGACGCGACCAGTGCTTCCCGCTCGTTCTGCTCCTGGATGGCATTGCTGATGGCGCCGCCCGCCGCGACCAGCCCGCAAATTACCGCCACCGCGCACGCGCAGAACAGGATGCGCTTGAGCAGCTTTTGCCCCGACGGCTTGCGGCGGACAGGCTCGTTCTTCGGCTCGCGATGCTCCGGATTGAAGCCCCCCAGCCCCGTCGGCGGATGATTGCCGCCGCCATTGCCGCCGTTTCCGCCATTGCCGTTCGCCGGATACTGCGGAAAATTCACCGGATACATCGGCTGCTGCCATCCGCCATAATTCTGCTGCGGATACGGCGGATTCTGCGTGCGCTGCGGATTCATCGGCTGATTGGGCATCATCTGCCCGCCGCGAATCGGCTGATTGCGCCCGGTGTTCATGCTTGTCGGGTTCTGTCCCCACGGGAACTGCTCCATTTGGTGCGCCGCATCGAGCGGCTGCACGCCGTTGTTCCAGCCCTGCTGCGGCTGCATGGGCGTCCCCTGCACGCCGCGGAAGCCGCGCATTTGCCCGCTTTGCGCATATTGGCTCCCCTGCCCCGGCTGATTCATCCCCTGCGGGCGCATCGGCTGGGCCGCACCCATCGGCTGAGCCGCACTCATCGGCTGAGCCGCACTCATCGGCTGAGCCGCGCTCATCGGCTGCATGGGCGGATTGGCGCTCTGCTGCACCGGGGGCGGCTGCGGATTCCGGCGCGGCGGATTTGTCGGCTGCATGGGCGCGTCTTCCGTACGGATAAGGGGGATGCTGTTGTCCAGCGTCTGCTGCCCGGCATACTGCGCCGCGTTCAGCTGCGTGCGGCGGCGGCGCGGCTGCTTGTTGTCGTTGAATTCGGACATGGTTTCAGCACCCCTTTCTGATGGCAATTCGGTATTTTTTCATCTTATATCACATGATTTCAGCATCTTCAACTGCTTGCAGCAATTTCTCCACGTCATCGGCAGCCCTCGCCCACATCGGCGCGGTGCAGCCGACCATGCCGTGGCGGTCGCCATCGCCATGGAAGTCACTGCCGCCGGTGACCAGAAAGCCCATGCGCCGCGCGGTCAAATCCAGCAGGGGCATGGCGCGCCCCGCGGACGGGTGGTAGACCTCAACGCCCCGCAAGCCCTGCTCCTGCCAAACGCCGAGCAGGTGGCGCAGCAGCGCGCCGGTTTTCTCCAGCTCCATCGGGTGCGCCAGAACAGGCACAAAGCCGCTTTCCCGCATCAGCGGCAGCGCCTCCGCCATGCTCAGCCGCTCCCCCGCCACATACGCCGGTGCGCCATCCGCCAGAAAGCGGTCAAACGCCTCGCGCGTGTCGGCGACATAGCCGCGGCTGACCATCGCGCGGGCGATATGCGGCCGACCGACGCTGCCCTTAGCTTCGCGGGCGATTTCGTCGTAATCCAGCGGATAGCCCAGCGCGTTCAGCTTCTCCACCATCTGCCGCGCGCGTCCGAGCCGCAGTTGGGACAGCGCCCGAACCTTGCGGTGCAGGGGCGTATCCGTCCCGCGCCCGTAGCCGAGCAGGTGCAGGCCGCTCATATCCCGCAGGGACAATTCGACACCTTGCAGAATCGGCATCGGCGTGGGTTTCCCCAGCAGCTGCGCCGCGCCGTCAAACGTGTCATGGTCGGTCACGGCCAGGAGCGTCACGCGGTGCTTGTCCGCCAGCGCCACCAGCTCCGCGGGCGTAAGCAGCCCGTCGGAGGAGGTGGTGTGGGTGTGCAAATCAGGCTTCATGGGGGTCAGTTGGGTGATTTTCGGGCGCATCCGCCGTCTTATCAGGCGCTTCCGCGCTCTTTTCAGCCGTTTCAGCGGACTTTTCGGAATTTTCTTCCTTCTTTTCGTCCGCCATATCCTGCATCATCACATCGCCCGTGGTGCGGGTGTCGGCATCCTGAATATCCGGCAGCGCGCCCGTTTCCATCAGGGTGACGAACTCGCGGCGGCTGATGGTGTCGTACTTGAGCAGCGCGTCCACCAGCTTCTCCATGCGGTCGCGGTTGGCGCTCAAGGCGTCCACCGCCTTCTGGTAGCATTCCTCCAGCAGGCGCTTGACTTCCGCGTCGATGCGCGCCGCCATTTCTTCGCTGTACCCGCGGCTCTGCCCGAACTCCATGCCGACGAACACTTCCTGATCGCCGTCAAGATAGACCGGGCCCAGCTTTTCGCTCATGCCGAACTGCGTCACCATGCGGCGGCAGACCTCCGTCGCCTTCTTCAGGTCGCTCGTTGCGCCGGTGGTGAACTCGCCCAGATAAAGCTGCTCCGCGGCATGACCGCCCAGCCCCATCGCCACGAAGTCCATCAGCTGGCTGTAAGTCTGCAAATCGTCCTCTTCCGTCGGCAGCGACAGCGTATAGCCGCCCGCCTGCCCGCGCGGGACAATGGTAATCAGGTGCACCTCGTCGCAGTTGGGCAGGACGTGCCCGACAATAGCGTGACCCGCCTCGTGGATGGCGACCATGCGCTTGTCGCGCTGCGTCACCTTGTGGCTGCGCTTCTCCGGGCCCATCTGCACGCGGGAGATTGCCTCCACCAGCGTCTGCTGATTGATGGCCTTCAAGCGCCCGCGCGCCGCCAGAATCGCGGCTTCATTCATGATGTTTTCCAGCTCCGCGCCGGTGGAGAAGGGTACACGCTTGGCGATATTCTCCAAATCCACATCATCCGCAAGGGGCTTGCCCTTGGCGTGCACCTGCAAGATGGCAACACGCCCCGCCATATCGGGGTAATTGACGAGAATCGTGCGGTCAAAGCGGCCGGGACGCAGCAGCGCGGGGTCAAGAATGTCGCGGCGGTTCGTCGCCGCCATGACAATAACGCCCTCGTTGATTGCGAAGCCATCCATCTCGACCAGCAGCTGGTTCAGCGTCTGCTCGCGTTCGTCGTGTCCGCCGCCCAGACCCGCGCCGCGATGGCGACCCACCGCGTCAATCTCATCAATAAAGATGATGGACGGGGCAGCGCGCTTGGCTTGGTCGAACAGGTCACGGACGCGGCTCGCGCCCACGCCCACGAACATCTCCACAAAGTCAGAGCCGGAAATGGAGAAGAACGGCACGCCCGCCTCGCCCGCAACCGCCTTTGCCAGCAGGGTTTTGCCCGTGCCGGGCGGGCCGATGAGCAGCACGCCCTTGGGGATGCGTGCGCCCATGTCGATGTACGCCTTGGGGTTGCGCAGGAAGTCCACCATTTCCTTGAGTTCTTCCTTCTCTTCCTCCGCGCCCGCGACGTCGGCGAACGTCACCTTGTTCTTGTTCGGGTCATGGATGCGCGCCCGGCTTCTGCCGAAGTTCATCACCTTGCCGTTGCCGCCGGTCTGCGCGCGCATAATCAGCCAGAACATCACGCCGCAGAGCACCAGCGAAATTGCCAGCGGAATCAAATCATACCACCACGGGGTGGTCAGCGGCTGACGGTAGATGATGGTGAATGGCAAATCCTTGACGGACACCTCGTCCAGCGGCTTATTAAGCTTCGCCGCCTGCATTTGCCGCGCGGTGACGATGAAATCAGCGCCGATGGTGGTTTCAAAATCGTAGTTCTTGTCAGGGAAATCCGCGTCGGCGACCGTTGTTGTTGTCGTCACGCCCACCAGCGACGTGCCGCGGATGGCGACGGAGCGAACCTGCCCCTCCTCAATCATCGTCAGCAGCTGGGGATAGGTGATGCGGCGGTCACGGATATTGCTGCCAAAGCCGTTGGTGAACAGCATCGAAATGGTGAGCACCATCAGCAGCAAAACCGCGACGTAGCCGAACATCCCGCGAGACTTCTTCAATGCGAGCATCCTCCTTCCGTTCCAGCGCCATCCGCCTGTTGCGGCGTATACCCATATAGACGAATGACGTGTGCGGAAAAATCCATCTTTACAAAAATTTTATCTTTATTTGGGGAAAAATCGGCTGATTTATTCGTGCGCCGCGCCGTACACGCGGCTGTCCAGCACGCCGATGTCCGGCAGATTGCGGTACTTCTCAGCAAAATCCAGCCCGTAGCCGACGACGAACTCATCCGGAATCTTGAAGCAGTGGTAATCCACCGTCAGGTTGTGTTCGGGATTGCGGCGGTCGGGCTTGTCCAGCAGCGTCGCAATGCGGATGGAGGACGCGCCGCGGCCCATCAAATACTTGCCGAGGTAGAACAGCGTGTTGCCGCTGTCCACAATGTCCTCCACAATCAGCACGTCGCGCCCCTTGATGGACACGGACAGGTCTTTCTCCAGATTGACCACGCCGGAGGACTTGGTGGAGTTGCGATAGCTCGACAGCGCCATAAAATCCAGCGTCACGGGCAAATCGACTTCGCGGATGAGGTCGGAGAAGAAGACGCTCGCGCCCTTCAAAATGCAGACCATCACCAGATCGCGACCCTGATAGTCGTGGGTGATTTCCCGTCCCAGCTGGGCAACGGCCTTCTGGATGTCCTCACGCTTGACGAGAATCTTCGTCATGTCTTGATACAGCTTGGCATTGGTGTCCATCGTGTTGTCCTCCTAAATATATGTAGGTTTCTATGTTGACTTAGTTGGCGTTGTCCTTTTTTTCGCGCAGGGGTGCGCCGCAGCGTTTGCACTGTTCGAGCTTGTCGTAGGGGTCATCCTCAATCTGCGACCACTTGATGACGCCGGACAGCGGGCGGTATTTCGGATTGAGCGATTCGCAATTCGGGTCAATGTGGTAGTACGTTCCGCCTTCGGGATTGTAGTAAATCAGCAAGTCCGGATGGCTGGTGTTCAGCACGGGCTGGGTGGCAAGGGCATTCGTCGGGGTGGCGGTGCTTTCCTGCTCGTTGCTTTGCAGCGTCGCGGGGTCAACGTACCACACGCCGTCCTCCTTGACCATGCGTACCTTCCACAGGTAGACGCTTTCGCCCAGGGTGTTGTTCTTGTTGATGACGGCGCGCACGGTGACCATGCGGGCAATGTCGTTCGATGTGCCCGTGATGGCCGTAAAATCCCAGCTGACGGGCGTGCGGTTGGTCAGCACCTCGCCGAAGAGCTTCTGCGTCACCGCGTCGGTGCCGCCCTTGATGCTGCTGCGCCACGACGGGGCCGTCAGGTTGACCATTTGGCTGATGGCGTTGTTCTTCCACAGCGTGAAGAAGGAATGCAGCTGCGCGTAGCACTCCTCGGAGTCATCCACAGGCGTCGCGGTGGGCGTGGGCGCGGGATTGGGCGTGTCCGTCGCGGTCAGGTTGACATCGAGGTTATTGCCCGATGTACTCCCCTGCTGCATCTGGCCGGACTGATTCGGCTGCGCGGGGTTCTGATTGTCCGCCGCATTCGTCGCCAGTGCGCTGACGAGGCAGACGACCGCCGCCGACGCCAGCAAAAGCGACAGCACCAGCCGCGCGTTGGGCGTAACCAGCTCGCGGAGCCACATCGCGGCGATGCTCGCCACCGCGCCGACGAGGACGACCCACTTCACCGCCGTCCACGCAAAGACCATGCTCAAGATGAAAAGAATCGGCAGCACGCCGAACATCAATACTTTTGCAATCGTATCCCACGGGATTTCCCTGTGCGCCGCCGGCTGCACCCGGAAGCCGCTGCGCCCCGACGTCGGGTACACGCGCTGACCGTCGGGGGTGTACTGCGCGTACTGCTGCTCCGGCGGCAAATCCGTTTCCTGCGGATTCTGCTGGCTGTACCCCTGCTGATACCCCTGCTGCTCGTAGGGCTGCTGATACCCGCCGGGCTGCACAAACCCCTGCTGGTCATACGGCTGCTGCTGATAAGGCTGCTGGGCGTATGGCTGCTGATATCCCTGCTGCTCATAGCCCTGCCCATACGGCTGCTGATAACCCTGCTGACCGTATGGCTGCTGATATTCCTGCTGACCATAGGGCTGCTGATATCCCTGCTGACCGTATGGCTGCTGGTATCCCTGCTGACCATAGGGCTGTTGATAGTCCGCATACCCCTGCTGCCCATAGCCGTTTTGCGGCGCGTAGCCCTGACCATAGGCATCATTGGGCGCGTAGCCGCCATTCGGGGCATAGCCCTGCGCCGGCGGATAATTGCCCTGCGAAAAACCGGGCTGCTGAGGATTCTGTCCGGCGTCCCCGGCGCCATCATAGGGTGGACGGCTGTTGCTCATCCGGCTTCCTTTCCTTTCTTCCGCGCGATTGTGCGCGAAGTTCCCTGCCGCGCCTGCGGACGGAGGAATTGCATCCTCCCGCGCGCGGACTTTCACGCAAGCGCCTGCTTCGCGCTTTACATGATAACGCATCTTACAGTATAGCACAAAAAAATGGCTTGTAAATAATAAATCGGAAAAATTCACGGTTTGTTCGCCTGTAAGATGAAAAGATTTTTACTTCGGTGCGCGTTTCCGTCCTCCATTCCGCATTATTTTCGCTTTTCCGCTTGCAAAAGTCGTTCGGCTATGGTAAGATAGAGCATGCCGACGAAAGTCAGCGAAATATTGGAAGCGATGACCGGGAAACAGTAGCGCGTGCAAGTCCCCTTCCTATTTCCAAATGAGAATGTGCCAAGATGCGAAGCGAATTTTTTCTGCTGGCTAACGGGAGTGAAACGCAGCGTAGCAGCGCTACGCTAAGTGGAACGAGCGGACGCCAGAAGGAAAAAGGCGCGAGCAGATGGCACAGGCGAATGCAGGAAATAGGATATCAGAGAGCCGCCGGGTGGTGCGAGGCGGCAGGGCGCACGGCGTGAACCTTCATCCCGTGAGTTTTTCGGCGTGGGCAGCCTTATCGCCTATCAAGCGGCGGCAGCGGGATTTTTTCCTTTGCCGCAAGACGAGTGGTACCGCGGATTCAGTCCGTCTCATCAAACGATGGGACGGGCTTTTTTCATCCAACTGTAAGGAGGAACATCCGGAATGAACGAGAAGATCGAAGCCCTGAAAAGCAGCTTTGATTCCGAGCTGAAGAAGATCGCCAACATGGTGGATCTGGAAGCCCTGCGCGTGAATTACCTCGGCCGCAAGGGCAAAGTGACCGACGCGCTCAAGGGCATGGGCGGCTTGACCGACGAGCAGAAAAAGACCGTCGGGCGCGAGACGAACGAGCTGAAAACCGCCATCACCGTCGCCTTGGCGGAAAAGCTGGAGGCGCTCAAGGCGCAGGAATTGCAGCGCGAAATCAACGCTCTGCCCGAATTTGACATCTCCATGCCGCCGGACATGACCCGCGGGTCGTATCACCCGATTACGCTGGTGCAGCGCCAGTGCGAGCAGGTGTTCAAGTCGATGGGCTTCACGGTGGAGGATTACGCCGAGGTCGTGACGGACTACGAGTGCTTCGAGAGCCTGAACATTCCGAAGTTCCACCCCGCGCGCGACATGCAGGACACCTATTATCTGGACAACGGGCAGCTGCTCAAAACGCAGACCTCCGCCGCCCAGAACGCCATCTACCGCCGCTACCGCGACGCGCTGGTGAACGACGGCGTGCCGATTAAGGCGATTTTCCCCGGCCGCTGCTTCCGCAACGAGGCAACCGACGCCTGCCATGAGAACACGTTCTTCCAGATGGAAGGCATCATGGTGGACAAGGATATTTCCATCGCGAACCTGATCTACTTCATGAAAACGATGCTGAGCGAGGTGTTCCGCAAGGACATCAAAGTCCGCCTGCGTCCGGGCTTCTTCCCGTTCGTTGAGCCGGGCTTTGAGCTGGATATCTCCTGCCTCATCTGCGGCGGCACGGGCTGCCCGTCGTGCAAGCATTCCGGCTGGCTGGAGCTGTGCCCCTGCGGCATGATTCACCCCGAAGTATTGAAGGCCGGCGGCATCGACCCGGAGCAGTACACCGGCTTCGCGTTCGGCTTGGGCATGACGCGCCTGGCCATGATGAAGTACGGCGTGAAGGACATTCGCGACCTGAACAGCGGCAGCCTGACGCGCCTGGCGCAGTTCACGGACGACGAGTAATGCGGAGGAAAGACGAACATGCTGATCTCAATGAACTGGATTTCCGACTTCGTTGACCTGACGGGCCTTGACAAAATGGCGCTGATTCGCCAGTTCTCCCTGTCCACGGCGGAAGTTGAGAATGAAATTTTCCACAAGGGCGCGGATTTGTCCGGCGTTGTCGCCGCGCAGATTGTCAGCGTAGAGAATCACCCCGAATCCCACAAGCTGCACCTGCTGAAGGTGGACGCGGGCGACGGGCAGCTGACCGACGTGGTCTGCGGCGCGCCGAACGTGCAGCTGGGCATGAAAACCGCGTTCGCGAAGGTGGGCGCGCAGCTGGGCGACATCACCATCAGCCCGCGCAAGCTCGCCGGGTACACGTCCTACGGCATGTGCTGCTCGGAGAAGGAAATCGGCATCAGCGACGACAATTCCGGCATCATGGTCATCCCGGAGGATGTTCCCTGCGGCACGGATTTGAAGGCGCTCTACCCCATTGACGACATCATCTTCGAGGTGGACAACAAGTCCCTGACGAACCGCCCCGACCTGTGGGGGCACTACGGCATGGCGCGCGAATTCTCCACCCTGTCCGGCCGTCCGCTGAAAGCCCTGCCCGTGGCGGATTTGACCGCGTACAGCAATCTGCCCGCCATCGACATGAAGATTGAAGACCCGCTGTGCCAGCGCTACTCCTGCCTGCGGGTGGAGAACATCAACCGCCACGTCAGCCCGATGGCGATGCGTATCCGCCTGAACTACTGCGGTATGCGCGACATCAACTTCCTCGCCGACCTGACGAACTACCTGATGCTGGAAATGGGGCAGCCGATGCACGCCTTCGACAGCCGCAAGGTGGAGAAAATCCGCATCCGCCGCTTCCCGGAGAGCTTCCCCTTCCAGACGCTGGACAAGGTGGAGCGCACCATCGACCCGAACACGCTGATGATCTGCAACGGCGACAAGCCCGTTGCCATCGCGGGCATCATGGGCGGTCTGGACAGCGAAATCGTCGATGACACGACGAGCCTGACGCTGGAATCCGCCACCTTCGACGCGGCGTCCGTCCGCAAGAGCAGCGTCCGCCTCGCCCACCGCACCGACGCCTCCGCCCGCTACGAAAAGAGCCTTGACCCGGAAATGACGACCGTCGCCATCGCCCGCTTCGTCAAGCTCCTCCAGGAATACGACCCGGAAATGCGCGTCACCTCCCGCCTGACCGACGAGTACGCCTTCCACTATCCGAAGGTGCAATTGTCCTTTGACAAGGCGTTTGTTGACCGCTACACCGGCATCAACATTTCCTCCGACGAAATCATGCACACGCTGACCGCGCTGGGCTTCAGCATGACGCGGGACGGCGATTCCTTCACCGCGGACGTGCCCTCCTGGCGCGCGACGAAGGACGTAACCATCAAGGCGGATATCATCGAGGAAATCACCCGCATTTACGGCTACGACAACTTCGACCTGCACACGGCGGAATCCCCGCTCTACCCGGTTCGCATGTCCACCGAAAAGACGGTGGAGGACAAATTGAAGGACATCCTCGTCAAGCGCTATTCGCTGCACGAGGTGCATTCCTACATCTGGCAGTACGCCGACGACTACAAGAAGCTCGGCATCGCCGTCGAGGACAACGTGAAGCTGCTCAACGCCTCCAACCCCAACATCGAGACGCTGCGCCGCTCCATGATTCCCACCCAGCTGTGCCAGGTGAAGGTCAACACGGGCTATGCGCCGTCGTTCGGCATCTTCGAGATTGGTCACATCGTCGATGGCGTGGACGAGAACAAGCTGGCGAAGGAACACAAGAAGCTGTGCGTGACGCTCTTCAGCAAGGTCGATAACGTGGAAACGCTGTATTTCCGCCTGCGCGACATGCTGTGCGTCGCCGTGAGCGACATCCTGCACAAGGATTTGTCCTTCCACGCAATGACCGCGACCCACTCCTATGAGCATCCGAAGAACCTGAACGCCATCGTGCTGGACGGCGTTGAACTCGGCGAAATCGGCGTGGCGCACCCGGTTGTCGGCAAGAACATCGACAAGAAGGCGGCAATTGTGTTTGCCGAAATCGACATGGAAGCGCTTGCGTCCATCGCGCCCGCACCCATCGTCTACCGCGAGCCGTCCCGCTTCCCCGGCATGGAGCAGGATTTGACCTTCGTGGTCAATCGCTGCCAGCCGATTCTGGACGCGGTGAAGGCGGAGAACTCCCCGCTGGTGCAGAAAGTGACCGTGCTGGGCACATACAGCGACATCACCGGCAAAACCATCACGATTCGCCTCTCCTTCTCGCACCCGGAACGCACGCTCACCCGCGACGAAGTGCAGGCGGTTGTTGACGGCGTAGTTGCGCGGCTGAAGGGGCAAGGGATTGAACTGAAGAAGTAACTTCCTCTATATATACATCTTTCTTCCTCCGAAACGCGGCTGTGTTTCGGAGGTTTTTTCGATTCTTCACGGAATCTTGGGGGAAAAGCAGCTTGGGGGCGCGTCTGCGGACGCGCAAAGTTACTGG